>MDTB01147980.1_pt1 | contig 17331 bp, 15 predicted proteins | sample 811161 | NCBI WGS metagenome assembly MDTB01 (sample SAMN05326650, study PRJNA326480) | marine metagenome | isolation source: seawater | place: Mediterranean Sea | collected 2009
GGGCGGTAACGGACTTTGATTATGAGTTTCAGATGACCGGCATGAACAGACGTCTTAACCCTAATATTGAAACCGTATTTCTGATGGCTTCTGAAACTAATCAGTTCATTTCATCTCGCATGGTAAAAGAAATTGCCCGACTTGGCGGTGATGTTAGCAGCTTTGTTCCGGCACAAGTGCGAGACGCTTTATTAAAAAAATTAAATTAATTTCGCTTTTCCTTATAATTGTGGTTGCACATTTGGCTAAGATTTCATAGGTTGCCTCTACTTGGTGTGGGCGCGTAGCTCAGTTGGTAGAGCAAGTGACTTTTAATCACTGGGTCACAGGTTCGAATCCTGTCGCGCTCACCATTTTCTTTTCTGTTTTTCCGATGAAATTATCACCTGCCTTATCGGCAGAAAGTGTAACTTTATCCTTGTCAGGCGGTAGCGTCTAAGCCTGTTCTGATTGCTCTCTGATTTGGCTCAAGCTCATGGCTGGGGTAATGGCTTCGGGATCAATGCGGATATGTATGAGCTGCGGTTTATCGGCCGCTAAAGCCTTTGTCATAGCCTCAGGAAATGCCGCATCATCATCAACATAACAGGCATCACAACCCATCGCCGCCCCTAATTGTACAAAGTCAGGATTGACCAGATCAGTAAGCTGCCCACGCCCTGGAAAATGCCGTTCCTGATGCATGCGAATTGTCCCATACATGCCATTATCAATAACTAATACAATGGGCTTTGCACCAGCTTGATAGGCGGTAGCAAGTTCTTGCATTGTCATCTGAAAACAGCCATCACCAGCAAAGGCAATGACTGGCCGATCTGGATAGCGAAGCGAGGCCGCAACAGCGGCTGGAATGCCATAGCCCATTGACCCGGAAGTAGGTGATAATTGTGAGCCTGATGAGCGAAAATAATAAAAACGATGTAACCATGTCGCATAATTACCAGCGCCATTGGTCATGATCGCGTTTGCAGGTAGGTGATCACGCAACCATGCAACCACCTTGCTCATATTGACTTGCCCGGGCTGTTTAGCTAGAGGCGTAGTCCAGCTTAAATATTCTGCATGAGCAACGCTAATCCGAGACTTTGCCTCAACCGATGGAAGCCGGTCTTTCAATCCATCAATCACCGTATCTTCACGACTTGCAATGGATAGTGTTGCCTTATAGACACGGCCAAATTCATTCTGGTCTCGATGAATATGAACAAAATCCATTTGCGGCTGCGGTATGGTAAATAACTGAAAGCTTTGCGAGGGGATTTCGCTCATCCTGCCACCCAGCAATACGACAAGATCACTTGATTTAATTCGCGCCAGCAAAGCCGGATTGCATCCAAGCCCCAGATCGCCTGCATATGCCGGGCTTAAATGGTTCATTAATCGTTGGCGGCGAAACGAACATATGACCGGAATATCCGCCATGATCGCAAGCACCTCTAAATCAGTTATCGCATGATCTGACCAGTTTGGGCCACCTGCAATGAGGACTGGCGATTTCGCTTTCCGAAGCATATCAGCTAATTGATCTAGCGCCGCGTTATCAGCACTTGCAACTTGCGGGGGTTCAATATCATCTTGCGCTATCGCATCATCGTGGACAGGGTCATATAACATATCTTCTGGCAGGCTGACGATAACTGGCCCCGGCCGGCCTTCCTGCGCCGTCTTCCATGCTCGCATCATCAGGGCAGGCACCTGATTAGCATCATTGATTTCAATCACCAGCTTTGCCATGCCTCCAAAAAAAGCCTGATAATCGACTTCTTGAAACGCATCTCGGCCTTTCATGTCACGCGCTACTTGGCCAACGAGTAAGATCATTGGTGTCGAGTCTTGTTGGGCGACATGCACCCCTGATGAGGCATTGCTAGCACCGGGCCCCCGTGTCACTAGCGCAATGCCGGGACGTTTGGTCATTTTACCATCAGCCTCCGCCATCATAGCCGCACCCCCTTCGTGGCGGGTGAGAACGGTATGGATAGTCGAGCTTTGAAGCGCATCAAGCACAGGCAGAAAACTCTCCCCCGGGACGCAGAACAGACGGTCAACCCCGCAGCGTTCCAGAATATTGACAATGACTTGTCCAGCTATTGTTGTCATAGCAAACCTTATGCTTTCATGAAGCTTCTTAGTAAAGATACGAGTTCTATCTTGGACGAATTAGCTATTCGGCTTCAAGGAAAAAACTTCTGCGCCAAGGTTTTTCGCATCAGCTGGATCATGGGTGACCATGACGGCCGTTATCCCATCACTGACAACCATATCTTTAACCAAAGCTAGACAATCGGCTTTGGTATCAGGGTCAAGGGCGTTAAATGGCTCATCAAGCAATACCAGTGACCGCCGCATGCTGTCAGGATCGCTTGACGTTGCATGTATTTGGGCTGTTTGGGGTATGCGCGCCCGCACTAATGCTCTGCCCAGGGCAACTCGTTGTTGCTGGCCACCTGAAAGAGTATTGATCCGGCGCCTTTCCATGCCAGCCATGCCAAGATCATCCAAGCTTTGCGAGATCAACATTATATCATCTGCTTTATTGCGGCTGTTGGCGTCCAGCCCGATCGCAATATTTGTCCAGACATCCAGATGTGGAAGCAGATTATCATTCTGGAATAGCATTGATATGGGTCTTGCCGCAGGGGGAAGGTGGCAAATGGATTGCCCTTGCCATAAAATATCACCGTCTAATGGGGTCAGGAAGCCAGCGATCAAATGCAAAAGCGTTGATTTGCCAATGCCTGACGGGCCTTCTATCACCGTGATGCTCTCTGCTTTCAGCGTCAGATCAAACCGCATTATGGGTTGCGTCTCTGAGGCTTGGTGATACCTAAATTGAACGTCCTTAACCTCTAGCATGATGATCTTCCCATCTCATTAATCTCTTGCCTTAAAAGGCGTTATGGAAGCTGGGAGGGGGGCTAATGAAGGCGCTAATGAAGGAGCTAGGGAAGGGGCGGAGGATAACCAGCGGCCAATCGCATAACCCATTATAAATACAAGCACTGTAACGGCCATCAACAGCACCGCCGTTGCCGCCGCTTCATCGGTGCGATAGCGGCCAGCTTGCTGATAAAGTAGCCATGGCAGCGTTTCAAAATCACTACTCGAAAACAGCGCAATAACTCCCAAATCACCCATAGACATCGCCGCTACCATCCCAAAAATGAGCCCGATATCACGCCCCATCACTGGTAAAATCAGCAACCGCAAGTTTGTTATACGGCTGAGACCATAGGCAAGCCTGAGATGCTGGTCTTGCTTGCGGGCGATGATCCATTTCCCTGATATCAGCCGATAGGAAACCGGCAAACCCATAAGAATATTTGCAAATAGCACCAAATATGGCGCAATAACAAAAACATTAGATAAATGCCGAAGCAAAATAAACATCGCTGTTCCCATCACAATAGACGGGATGACTAGTGTCATCATGACCCCCGATTCCAGGAAAATAATGATCATCTGTTGCCATCGTGACGGCTGATGACGATTGCTCTCACACTGATAACGTGTTTCCGCAAGGATCATCGCCAGACCTGTGACGCAAGCAGCAGACGCAAGCGCAATGCTGAGACTATTGACCAAGGCTTGCCAGAATGACGGGGCTGTCAATACGATGATCATATCGCTAGACATTCCCCTTAAGAATAACGCTAATATTGGCAGAACAAGCAATATGATTAGCAAATTAACTAATATAAAATCACATATTTTCAATGATATTGATGGTGAAGCTAAGATATGTATTGAAGGTGGCTTAATCGCTGAAATGGATTGCGGCATGGCTTGTCGCATCATCGGATGACTCACCATGATGAGCAGCATAATCATGGCCACAGCAATCTGCAACAGGGTCAATATCACCGCCAGATGAAAATCATAGGCGATACGAATGGCCGAATATATTTCCACCTCAAGTGTTGTCACAGCAGGCCCGCCGCCAAGCATCAAGACAAGCGCAAATGAGCTAAAGCAAAATAAGAATACCAGCACCATCATCGGCAATATCATGGCTTTGATTGATGGCCATTCAATGAAGCGGAACTGATCCCGTGCTGTCATGCCTGTCATTCGTGCTAATCGCCAATGGTTTTCAGGCACAGATAAAAGCCGTGGTAGCAAGATGCGTATGATTAATGGCGCATTGAAAAAAACATGTGCTAAAACCACAGCTTTTAAGCCAAAGAAAGAGGGCAGTTCCATAATAGAGAAGGGCAGAATACTATTCAAAGATATGATCATGTGATTGATCACGCCCTGTCGCCCCCATACCGCCAATAATCCACTTGCCGCAACAGTGGTCGGGATAACAAAGGCAAGCCCTGTCATTATTCGCAAGAATGGCATCCCAAACCAATGATATCGCCGTGCCATGACCAGGCTTAAGGGAATAGCGATTAAAACCGAACATAGGGTCGATAATCCGGCTTGGATGAGTGCCGATTGTAAGGCATAGCCAATGCGCTTATCAGATATCAGGATGTCATATAAAACGAGAACAGATTGCGCTTGATCAAATGTTGTGGCGTCTTGCAAAAGGGCAATGAGGGCAATAGCCAAAATCCCCCATAACCCAATCACAATAGCTATGCCAGTTAAGGGCGGCTGATTAAACTGGCCGCCATTAACATGATATGATTTCATTTTATTGTATCGGCTCATTCGGCTATATTATCCGATATCTCGTATCAGGGTGAGCATTATTGGCTCATCGCCTCCACCCATTCTTTCAGCCACTCCTCCTGATTATTGGCAATATCATCATCAGCTAGCAATAGACCCGATGGCTTGGCTCTATCTTCAAAGCCGTCGGGGAGGGCGATCCCTGCGGCAGCTGGATACATCCAGTTTGTTGTTGGAATAATATTCTGCGCCTCATTTGACAGCAGAAATGCAAGAAATGATTGTGCAAGTTCAGGCTGATCAGTGGATTTTAACATGGCCGCGACTTCGATCTGCATGTAGTGACCCTCTGCAAAACTTGCATATTGATATTGCGACTGGCTTTCCGCAATGCGGTGATACGCCGGTGAGGTGGTATAAGACAGAACCATATCGGCCTCACCATCCAGGAACAGCCCATATGCCTCTGACCAGCCCTTTGTCACGGTGATAATTTTCGGCGCCAGGGCTTGCCATTGTGCGAGGGCATCATCCCCATAAAGCGATTTCAGCCAAAGCATAAGACCAAAGCCAGGTGTTGATGTCCGTGGGTCTTGAACAACAATCTTAACATCTTCCGCCTGAATAAGATCAGCCATTGATTGCGGGGCTGAGCTTAACGCCGTTTCATCATAAACAAAGGCAAAGAAGCCCCAATCAAATGGCACAAAATGCTGATCTGACCAATTCGACGCAGTTTCAGGCAAATCAAGCAAGTCTGATATATTATTTAGATCATGGGGGTGCAACAATCCGGTATCTCTGGCAACCGCCATTTGTGATGTATCAAGCCCAAGAATGACATCAGCCATGCTGTTTTGACCTTCAAGCCTGATCCGGCCAAGAATACCAAGCGATGAGTCAAGGCCTATAAACGTCAACTCACATTCACATTGTGCCTCAAACGCGGATTTGATTTGCGGCCCGGGGCCCCAATCTGCCGCAAAACTATCATATGTATAAACAGTCAGCTCTGGCTTATCTGTGGCAAGGGCAGGGTATGACAGACTTAAAACAGTGGGTACTGCTATAATTAACGCTCTTAGTTTAGTAAAAATTTTCAACATAATATCCTCAATTGCTAAATAACAAAGTTAGGATACTAGCGAAATGAAAAGGCATACCATATCTGATAAGTGCACATATGGGTTTGCTCTTTCCTTCGCCAGCATTACCTGGTTCAGGTTCTATGGGTATGTATCTCAGCCTGTCACAATGTGATTGTTTCAAGCACCCCAAGAGTTAATTAATAAGTATCAGAGGATAGAGGTTCATTCAACATGAATGTGGTGCTGAATAAATTTCAGCTATAGTTTTATTTATACTTTGTCTTAATATTGAAGGTTATCCCATTCATAATAATGATTATTTACGATAGGTGAGTGCTATTTATTTTTATCTTATCTCAGTTCGATACCGATCTATTTGTCGCATAATAAATGTTATGTAAATAAAATGCCGACCAAACAAGACTATACCAATCAGGGCAAAATAGATTCAGGGCCGCATACATAGATTGACATGCGTGCCGTGACTATCATAGGTGTTATCTGGATATTGCCCGGTATGTTGCTGCGGCCGGTCATTAGACATCGTCGAAAACCAGTTCCGTGTTCGCCATGTGCTAACCGGCTTATCAGCAGTAGAGTTTGCTGGCGATAACCGCCAATACCATGAGCCTTCACGAACAATCATAAACGTCGCCCAAATCCGGCCACCGCTACCACACCGATCCATAATTGATAGACAAGACCCCCCGTTACGGAAAATAACAGCATCACATTCCCCCCGTTCAACAAAGGTTTTCGTCGCCATAACCTGACCGCTTACCGCATTACAAGGCGCAACACTAGCCACACATCGGGAATATGCTTGCCCATTATATGCATAAGGCTCTTGCGTCACAGTAAACTCAAACGGGGTTGCGGTCGTGACCGCCAAAAAATCGCCTGAACTGGATTTGACAGCATTGATCCGACATGTGCCAGCAAGAATGGTTGATACTAATCCCGTGCTATTCACCGAACATATGCCAGGGGTCAGGCTATTATAACTGACGCTACCTTGGCCTGAACCGCCGCTAATGGTTGGCACTTGCAAGGTTTGTGGCTCTTGCGTATTGGCACCAGAAGTTGAGGCAAAGCTCAATGCCTGTTGCGGCGTTGCGGCCATAATATGAATGGCCAGATTCTGCCGCACAGCACATTACCAGCCGCATCTGTTGCAATAACAGTAACGGCCAGTGGTGATAGACTAGCAGATAATGCGGATGATAAGGTCACCGCCCCTGTCCCTGACTGAATAGCAAAATGTGATGCCCCTGCCCCATCTAATTGATAAGAAATGGCAGATGCTGGTGTGTCCAGTGCAATGACATTGAGAATATTACCTGTCGTCTGTGTCGTGATATCCAGACGTGTTGGCAGGCTTGAGAATATGGGCGCGGTGACATCACGGCCATTATTGGGATCATTGGGATGCGAGTCCAGAGCATCTGGGATGCCATCGCCATCGGTATCAAGCGGCGGTGTCGGTGTATTGGGGGTGGTAACGCCAGAAGGTGTGTTTGAGGTGCCTTGACCATAAGATTTGGTGTGACCAAAGCCGGCAAAGGCATCATGCGTAATCAGTGAGCTTGCCAGTATTGCTGTCGTCAATAATACTGCGGCTGAAATAGTGCCATAAGTTTGTGATCGCATGATGTTAACTCCATCTCATAAAATACTGATCGAAGGCATAATAGTGCTATGCTTTAAATTATTGGATTAAATGGGTCCGTGGACAGGTTGCCATTTGTTGTGACCGCTGGCCTTGGGCATCGATTAGCCTCATATTTCTGGGTATCGGTCAAACCAGTTAAATCAGCATCTGCCGTAAACTGGCATGGCGCAACGGTGCATAAACAACGATAAAGCCGAACACTGCTATCATTGCCCACCAAGGCATTAGGCTGATTACACGCAACCACTGTCGTGCCGAGATTAACCGTCACATTAGTAATTGAACCATCAGGCTGTGTGGCTAGCATATTGCCATATACAGCCGAAGGTTCCCCAACGGTAATAGGATTATCAAATTGCGCGTTCATCGCCTCAACAATGGATATCGAAAACGCCTCACATGATGATAGCAAGCTTTGATTTGAGCCAAATATAGTAAGGTCTTCGCGCTCAGCGGTTAGCTCTGTTGCGGCATTAATGCCGCCATTAAAGGTGATAATATCATTATCAATGGCCCGATTGACCTCACCAAAGTTTGAAAGCGCGACATCAATCCGCGTCGAGTTAATATATCGCTGATAGCCAACCACGCCAACCGCCGCGAGAATGCCAATAATCGCAACAACAACAAGTAACTCAATAAGCGAAAACCCTGTAATAATACGGCGATCATTAACGTGATTGACTATCATGCCGCCAGTATTATCTGGATTTGTGACGGAAAAAAATTATTCTAAAGCGTAATCGTCAAGCCATCATAGCCAGGTTCAACGCCTTTAGGACATTTGGCTAATACGCTGTCATAATCGCTTTCCAGCCCCAGATGCGTTAGATATGCCAGCTCAGGCGTACAGCGTTCAATCCATTGCATCGTCAGAGCAAAATGGGCATGGGCTTGGTGCGGCTCATCGCGCAGCATCTCGACAATCCATAAATCCAGATTTTTCAGATGATCAAAGGCTTCTTCAGGCATATCAACAACGTCGGTTGAATAGCCAAAGCGGCCGTCAAAAACAAATCCGAGCGATGTCACACGACCATGAAATTGCAGCAATGTCCGGATATCCAAGCCGCCAAGATTAAACACACTATCCGCCTCAATCGGCATCCCATGAAGCACTGGCTGAAAATACGTTGGTGAATCACTGCTCTTGAAAAAAAGATAATTAAAGCGTTCCCGCAAAATATCTAAATCATGGGCTGTCGCATAAACTGGAATACGCTCCCGTTTATTGAAATAATATGGCCGCAACTCATCTAATCCTGCGATATGATCCGAATGCGTATGGGTGATCAAAAGCGCATCAATTTTTTTAACATCATGCGATAATAATTGATGGCGAATATCAGGGCCAGCATCGATCAGCACAACAAAATCATCTTTTTCAACCAACACCGCGCAGCGTTGCCGATAATTGCGCTTGTTATTTGGGTCACAGCGCCCCCATCCCGCAGGTCCAACCGTAGGCACACCAACAGATGTACCGCATCCTAACATGGTAATTTTCATGCCGCCGCCCCCACATCTCGCATCCGGTGGAACAACTTGCGCGTATTATCTGCCGTAATATCCGCCAGCTCTTGCGCCCCTATATCTTTGATTTCAGCCAGACAAGCCAGCGTATGAACAACATGCGAAGGCTCATTCCGTTTGATCTTACGCACGGGTTCCGGGCTCAAAAAAGGGGCATCTGTTTCAACCAGTAAACGGTCAAGTGGAACGTCTTTAACGATATCGCGCAGCCAATCTGATGTTTTGAAAGTCAATATCCCGGATAATGAGATATAAAACCCAATTTCTAACGCCTTTTCAGCTAGTTTAGCGCCGCTACTAAAGCAATGCATGACGCCAGTTATCGGCATATTTTGGGCGCTATCATGCAAGATCTCAATCATATCATCATCGGCATCACGCGAATGAATTACAATCGGCAGATCAAGATCAGAGGCAACCTCAAGCTGGGTTAGAAAACTGCGTCTTTGGCGCAGTAGATCAGCTCTTTTATGAAAATAATCTAAACCCGCCTCACCAATTCCAACACAGCGTTTGTGATCGGCCAATTCGCGCATAGCATCAGCATCATCGTAACGCTCCTCTTCATCCGCGTGATTGGGATGAACACCAACAGTAAACCAGATATTATCAGCAGACTCAGCCAAGCGACGTGGGCTATCAGCATGCATGAGCGTTGTCCCGATACAAATGACATCACTAACCCCGACATCATTCATCCTTGCCATCATCGCCTCACGATCATCCGCATAGACTGGAAAATCAATATGAGCGTGGCTGTCAATGACGCCTTTAAGATTAACGCCTTTAAGATTATTTAGGTGATCAGATGCTGTCATTATGCCCCCTGCTCGTCTTCAACAAAGCGCGGGAACACAGGCTCAGGCTTACGCAATGGCTGACCACCTGCAAGACTTGCATCAGCAGAGACATAAGTAAAATCGCGGCTATCCGCGTCTATGCCTATCTGATCAAGCAAGCGTGACATGGATTGCGGCATGAGAGGCTGAAGCAGGATGGCAACAACTCTAATCACCTCACACAACACCCATAAAACATCTGCCATGCGGGCGGCGTCTGCTTTGCGTAACGCCCAGGGCGCCATTTCATCGACATAGCGATTAGCATCTCCAATGACATCCCAAATCGCTTTTAAGGCTTCATGAAATTGTTGCTTATCGTAAAACCGTCTATTCTTATCAAGCAACGCATAAGCATCATTCAATATCTTTTGATCAGCGTCATGCAAGGTGTTAGGACGCTGCGGTATCGCCGCCGCACAATTCTTGAACACCATTGATAAAACACGCTGGCAGAGATTACCCAGATCATTAGCCAGATCACCATTCATCCGATGCACCATGGCCTGATGTGAGAAATCACCATCATTGCCAAACGGCACTTCTCGCATGAGAAAATAGCGCATTTGATCCAGCCCATAAGTGTCGGCAAGATTGATCGGGTCAATCACATTACCCAGCGACTTTGAAATCTTCTGACCTTCGTTAGTCCACCAGCCATGAGCATAAACACGTTTCGGCAATGGAGCATCAAGCGCCATCAGAAAGGCCGGCCAGTAAATCGCATGAAAGCGCAAAATATCTTTGCCGACCATATGCAGATCAGCAGGCCAGAATTGTTGGTATTCAGGATCATCCTTGCCATAGCCAACAGCGGTGATGTAATTGGTTAGGGCATCAAGCCATACATACATGATATGGTCTTCATCATTGGGGACAGGTATTCCCCAAGAAAAGCTGGTGCGGCTAACCGATAGATCACGCAAGCCGCTTTTAACAAAGCTTTTCACCTCATTCAAGCGTGAGCCAGGCCCGACAAAATCAGGATGACTATCATAAAGGTCAAGCAAACGGTCTTGAAAAGCCGATAATCGGAAAAAATAAGATGGCTCCTCAACCCATTCAACTGGCGCGCCAGTTGGCGCTTTGCCATCAACAATTTCATTTTCTGCGTAATACGCTTCATCTCTGACGGCGTACCAGCCGGCGTATTTATCCAAATAGATATGTCCCGCATCAAGCATTTGCTGCCAGATCATCTGGCATGTCTCTTTATGGCGAGTTTCTGTTGTCCGAATAAAATCGGTATTTGAAAAATTAAGCTGGCCTGTCAGATCACGGAAGTTCTGACTCACTTCATCAGTAAAGCCTTGCGGATCAACCCCGCGTTCTTGCGCTGATTTTTCGACTTTCTGGCCATGTTCATCCGTGCCTGTTAAAAACTTTACATCAAACCCGTCAAGACGTTTGAACCGCGCCAACACATCACAAGCCAGTGTTGTATAAGCATGGCCGATATGCGGCTTGTCATTCACATAATAAATTGGGGTTGTTAAATAATATGATGGCATGGGGTCGCCTGATTAAAAAAGAAAATATCGTAAACCATTTAGATGATACTTGTTTTAACGCCTTGCGCCATGCTTCGCAAGTGCAACTCTATCAATGCGTTAAGTTAATGCTCTGAGTACGCTCATCATGACAGGCATCATCGCCAGATTTAATCCTTCTGCCTCACGCCAGTCGGATAAAAACTGCTGATGGATATTGGCCAGATCATGTTGCGAGTGTCGATTAAGCATATGCTGACATGCTGATGTCTCAAGCGCAACATTGGATGGTGATGGTGATGGTGAAGTCCCCCCCTGCTCCTGCTCCTGCCTTATGCGTACGGCTTTGGTGATCAGCCGATCAAACAAAATATAGGCCATATGGCGGCGCGCTCTGTTACGAATGCCGCCAAGCCCCCATTGCGTTGCCAGGTTTTCAAGCGCAAACAGGTCAGGGCGGTTCTGACAGAGCTGGGTCAATGTCGAGGCATAAAGATCAATGCTTCCTGTTTCTGCCAGCATTTCTGCTCGCCCGGGTGAGCCATCAGCAACAGCCACCATAATAGCCAGCCAATCAGGCTCCACCTCAGGGTAAAGCGAGGAAATGATAGCACTCGCCTCATTATCACCAAGCGGATGCAGCCGGATCAGCCGCGACCGTGATCTGATCGTTGGCAGGATCGCACCTGAAGCGTGGCTAATCAGCATGATCATGGTATTTTGTGGCGGCTCCTCCAGTGTTTTCAGCATGGCATTGGCACCATTAACATTAATATTATCTAATGCATCAACAATGACGACACGCCACTGGCTCAGTGATGGCGTCATGCTAAGAAAACTGCTCATCTCGCGCACTTGATCGGTGCTGATGGCTTTGTTGCCGCCTTCGCCCTGGGCATGAATATATTTGAAATCGGGATGTGACCCGGCACGAATTAGCGATGCAACCGCATCTCTGGCCGCGCCAATAGTCGCCGCCGCATCATCACCAAATAACGGCTCAGATTCATATGAAAGCAGCCGCGCCGCCACATGAAATGCAGCAGTTGCCTTGCCTATGCCCTCTTTACCAGCAAAAATCCATACTGGCTGACGCCGTTGGTCAGGTGCCAGGATATGTTCAATAATGGGCAGATGCGCCATAAGCGGGATGTGATCATAAGGATAAAGCAGATCGTCATTTTGCACAGAAGTCATGTTGCAGTAATGGCCCTGATTTGCGGAGTTAACGCTGCCACAATATCCTTATGCACCTGATTTTCGTCTTGATTGGCATTAATAACAATAAAGCGATGCTTGTCTTGCTCTGCCAATTCCAAATAGCCTTGCCTCACCTTTTGATGAAAATCCATGCCCTTGCTTTCAAACCGATTTTCATCACCCTCACGATGCTGAACACGTGCCAGACCAATTTCAGGATCAATATCCAAAAGCAGCGTGATATCAGGTGTCACATCATTCAAAAAACGTGAGTTCAAGGCATTAATCAAATCGCGTTCAACGCCGCCAACAATGCCTTGATAAACTGTTGTGCTATCAAAAAACCGATCTGAAATGATCGCTTCACCACGCGCCAGTGCTGGCTCAATTAAGCGCACAACGTTGTCGCGGCGCGATGCAGTCATCAATAAGGCTTCTACGACAGAATCCCAGCGGTCACGATTCCCGGTGACTAATAACTGTCGTATTTCTTCTGCGCCAATTGTGCCGCCCGGCTCTCTCGTTGATATTACGGGTTGTGGCCAGATTAAATCAAGCCAGTTACGCAATAAGCTGATCTGACTTGATTTGCCAGAACCCTCACCGCCTTCTAAAGATATGAAAAGCCCTTTAGTCATTCTTGACAGACTTAGATTCAAGACCAAAGATGAGATAATGGAAATAAGCGCCAGGATAGCGATAAAAAGATAAGTCAGGCACATCCTCAGCCGCAACCAGCGGATAATAATAATCCTGACCTGATATGGTTAAGGTCAAGCGGCCAATTTCCTGACCTTCGCTAATAGGGGCAGAAATATAAGACGGCCAGTCGACACGTTTTGTCATTGTTTCTAATGACGCTTTATCCATGACTTTTGAAATATCTTCATTAACCGTTAGCGGTACAACACCGCGCTCACCCATCCAAACAGATGTATAGCCAACAACATCCCCTTGGTTAACTAACATTTGCTTTTTGAACATCCGGAACGTCAAATCCATGAGCCGGATGCTTTCATTCTTGCGTTCTTTAATGGATGACATACCATTCAGCACCATGAGGACGCGCTGATTTCCGCGCATGGCTGACCCGACCAGTCCATATCCAGATGCCTCGGTATGGCCAGTTTTCAGCCCATCAGCACCAACACCGCCATAAATCAAGGGATTCCGATTAGGCTGAGTGATTTTATTATAGGTAAAACTGCTTTCCGCAAACATCGGATAATGTTCGGGGAAGTTTGTGATGATTGCCCGCCCCAAAATAGCCAGATCACGAGCTGTTGTGGTGGTGATATTATCAGGCCAACCAGTTGAATTACCAAAAACGGTATTTTCCATACCCAATTCAGCCGCCTTATTTGTCATCAGCTCAGCAAAGGCGTCTTCAGTACCGGCAATGCCTTCGGCCACAACTATGGCGGCATCGTTACCGCTCTGAACAATAATGCCGCGAAGCAAATCACTCACCGAAACTTTGCTGCCAGGTTCCAAAAATGTCCGTGAGCCGCCCTTTTTCCATGCTTTCTCTGAGACAATAAACTCATCACTCATGGCCAGATCACCACGTTTAAGTTGCTCAAATAACAAATAAACAGTCATGATTTTAGCCATCGACGCTGGCTTCATCGGCAGATCAGCATTTTTTTCATAAAGCGTATCGCCAGTATCATGATCCATGATCATCACATATTCCGACGATGTCACGATATCGGCACGCGCGGAAATGGAGGTGGTCAGGACTACCAAAGCTAACGACAGGTAAGAAAATAGTTTAAATAATGTGGACATGATTACCCTTTTTATTTTCAATTTGTATCATAATTTAAGCCTGCATATACGGCATTGATAAGTTAACATTATGACTATTCAAGGATAATCTTAGACCCTTGATACCCTCTATTAATCACCGATAGCAACACATTATCGGCATCTTCAACAGATGATATTGGCCCTAATCGCACGCGATGAAGAATATCAATTCCATTATCAAAGCTTGAAATCTCACCTTTCGTAATATCCAAGACCCGTAATAACACTGTTTCAGCATTACTTTTATTGCGAAAAGCCCCGACTTGAATCCAAATCTCTGTTGGAGTAGCCGTGCTTTCCAGTAAATTTGCTGATCGTGAATTGTTAATAATTTCAATCGCTGATAGCGCATCAGAGCCGCCTCCAAGCGTTTGACCATTATCCAGAGTGAGAACGCTTTCAGGAACTTTGGCAGCCTGGGTTTTTGGTAATTCTGGTTGTTCAAGCTCACTAAGCATGGGAAAATTACCATTTTTAGCCTCACGCTCAAGCCTTAGGCTTTCTTCGGCTAATAATTGCACCCTGACTCTGGCAATGCCTTGGTCACGAAATCCTAAAACTCTTGCGCCTTCTTCGGATAAATCAATAATGCGGCCAGCAACAAACGGCCCCCGATCATTGACGCGAACAGCGATAGAACGGCCGTTTTCCAGATTGGTAATCCGCACAACAGATGGCAGAGGAAGCGTTTTATGGGCAGCAGAAATAAGTTGATGATCAAAAATCTCACCATTAGCGGTTGGTTTGCCCGCATCAGCCGCCCCATACCAAGACGCAATCCCGGTTTCGTCATAATTGAGGTCACGTTCAGGATAATACCAGATGCCAAATATCTCATAAGGATTGCCAATTTTGTAATGCGGTGTCGGGCCATCTTGCTTAGCGGTTTGGGTCTTGCTGGCTTTATTCATTTTTTTAATGGCTGTCGCGGCTAATTCAATATTGGTGCAGCCCGACAGAACCCCCGATAAAGCCACAGATATGGCTAAAGCTAATATAAAGAAAAAACCACTACCTGATCGCATCATCATCACTACCGCATACTATCCGCCAACGTCCCAACGGCAATGGCGAAATAATTAGACCTGTTCCACCGCAAAATAGCTTCATAATTCGCATATGCTAAATAAGCTGGCCCATCCGCCCCATCAGGCAAGATGAGACGCGCCTTTAGCGGCCGCGTTGGTAATGCAGACCCATCGGCGCTTGTTATGCCAAGTTCTGCCCATTCTGGCAGGGTTTTCCTGGTTTTATTATCATGCAAAGCCATTGCTTTTGCCGGGCTCGCCAAGCCCACGGAAGGCAGTTTTACCTGACGCCCCCATGTCATATCATCTTGCCAGCCAACACTGGACAGATAATTAGCCGCTGAGGCAAAGACATCTGATTGCGTGTTCCAGATATCGCGCTTGCCATCATTATTATAATCCTCGGCATATTGACGAAAGGATGACGGCATAAACTGGCTCTGCCCCATGGCACCGGCCCAGCTTCCGTTCATATTTTTGGCGGTAATATGACCATCTTCAATGATATGCAGCGCATCCATAAGCTCTTTTCTGAAAAATTTAGACCGCCGGCCATCATAGGCTAATGTTACCAGTGCCGGGATAACCTTAAATCCACCTTGAACACGGCCAAAATCAGTTTCAATCCCCCATAGCGCAACAATGAAACGAGGCTGCACACCATAGGCGTTACCAATTTCATCAAGCAGGGAACGATGCTCCGCCAATTTCGCATTTGCTCTATTTTGGCGCGATACTGGCACGACTCGGTCTAAATATTGAGCGAAAGTCAGCGTAAACTCAGGCTGGTTTCGGTCAAGTTCAATGACGCGCTCAATAAGGGCAACATCGGTTAAAGCCGCATCCAATGTTTCAGCGGATATCCCATCCGCCATAGCATCTCGGCGCAGATCATCTAGCCATACATCAAAATCAGTATCAGCATGAGATGGCGCAACAGACAGAGTCTTGAACGATATAACTAACACAAGAGCCAATATTATGCGAAACACCGACAGTCTCCTTTAAGATTATCAATAACGTTGGTTTATACTATATGTTGTATCTTTTACAGGAACAAATGACAATATCAATGCTTTCATTGCATCAGAAAAATTAGCTTACCTTCTATCAGCATATACAAAACTATTGGCACAGTGACGGTAGCAATGATGGTACTGATCAGGCATGATGTCGCCGCCCGATTTACATAGTGATCATAATGTTGAGCCAGCATATACACATTCGCAGCAACTGGCAGACAGGCAAACAAAATAGCCACATTCATCCACAGCATATCTTGCCCCGGAAACAGGGCAAAAATAATGATCAGCAATAGCGGATGGAAAATTAATCGCCAGAGACTGATGACACCAATTTCACCAACAGCGGATTTGATCGGCTGACCATAGAGCGTAACGCCGAGCGCGAATAATGCCGTTGGTGCGGCCGCCCCGGCAATAATATTCACCAGATTATCCAGGATGATGGGCAGTTTGAGCTCAGCGATAGCAAAACCAGTACCTAAAACCACTGATATCAAAAGCGGATTACTAATCATGGTTTTGACAATACTGAACATCATGATCAGCGGATTACCTTGCCGAGGGGCAACAAATGTGGCGACTAGCGCAAGTAACACAACGGTATCAACGATGATAATCAATGCCATGGGAAGCGCCGCTTCGGCACCAAATGCCATGACCGCTAAAGGCACGCCCATATAGCCATAATTTGGATAGGATGAGGCAAGACCAAGAACGCCACTCTGACGAGTTGTTAATCTAAAAACAAATGTTCCGATAAAGGCACTTGATATAAAGATGATCAATGTCGATAATTCAAACCGCCAGATAAATCCCCAGTTCAGAAGTCCGCTTGGGTCATTATTCGCGACATTGATAAACATGAATGTCGGCAACACAATATAAAAAGCAAAGCGTGATAAAATCTTGGCGGCACTTTCATCAAAAAACCCAAACATCCGACAGCCCATACCTAAAAAGATAAGAGCGAAAAACGGAACAGATAGAGAGAGCGTTGCGATCATTGATGGGAAAACTTTAA
>MDTB01202951.1_pt1 | contig 17331 bp, 12 predicted proteins | sample 811161 | NCBI WGS metagenome assembly MDTB01 (sample SAMN05326650, study PRJNA326480) | marine metagenome | isolation source: seawater | place: Mediterranean Sea | collected 2009
AATCGGAAGAACATGGTTGAAGGCATTCAGAAGCCGGATCAGAGAGCATCAGGATCCCATTTTAAAACTGTATCTTGAGCAACTTCTTAATAGTTTAGCGAGCCACAGCCAATTAAATGATCCGCGTCTTGAACTTGTAATAATTAATAACCCATCAATAAATGCCTTTGCAGTGCCAGGTGGCATCGTGGGAGTTCACACTGGTATTTTTATTCATGCCAAAACTGAAGATGAGCTCTCTTCTATTCTTGCCCACGAACTAGCTCACTTAAGTCAACGCCATTTCGCTAGGGGTGTTGAAGCACAGCGCCAGACCTCTTTATTATCTATGGGGGGACTGTTGGCTGGTCTGGCTATCGCCGCCGCGGCAGGAGCAGATGCAGGAACCGCAGCAATGACAGTCTCTCAAGCGGCTGCCATGGAGGGCAGCTTGAGATACAGCCGGAGCAACGAGCAGGAGGCAGACCGCATAGGCCTTCAAACGATGAAAGCTGCTAATCGCAATCCGAGAGCAGCCGCAGAAATGTTTGAGACAATGCTCTCAATCACGCGTCATTCCATTAACAGGCCGCCCGAATTCCTACTAACACATCCGGTCACAGAAAAACGAATCGCGGATGCGCGCAATCGGACTATGAATACTTCATTAAAACACTACCCACCTAGCGAAAAATATTTGCTAATGCAATCACGAGCCATTACTGGCTTGAGCAACGATCCAAATACAGTTATAAAAAACTTTAATTTAAAATTAAGGCAACGTGTTCTAAACGCTGACGCAATTAACTATGGCCTAACATTAGCTCATATGAGAAAAAATGACCTGGCAAGCGCAAAACAATTGATAAGCGTTTTGATAGCGAATAATCCAGAACAACTGATCTTCAGGCATACAGACATAGAAATCGATGTAGCATCAGAACGTCTTAAATCAGCCGAAGCAAAAGTGGATACTTTGTTGCAAAAAAATCCAACTAGTTATCCGCTTCTACTGCTAAAATCAGAAATTTTTCTCAAAAGAAAAAAATATCATCAATCAAGTGAACTTTTAGATTTTCTAACAAAACATCGACCTGCGGATCCAGACATTTGGTACCGCTTGGCGGAAGTGAACGGCTTGGCAGGGGACATTGCCGGGGTACATAAGGCCCGAGCCGAATATTTTATATTAGTTGGGGCATTTGATCGAGCAAGGAAGCAACTAGGCAGGGCAGCTACACTTTTAAAAGATGATTTCAAAGAATCCGCCATGATACGACAACGACTGAGAGATCTCGCAGAAATGGAGGACCGCGTTGTAAAGCTGTGACTAAGGTGAGGATCTTTAGCAACTCAGTTAACTACGGAAATCCATCATGCGCTGGAGTGAAGTCATGGCTTTGAGAGCAACCTCGGGATCGACATGAACTTCATTAGCCACAGACTCCATGCAACTTGCCAAATTTTCAAGCGTGTTCATTGCCATCCATGGACAATTAGCGCAGCTTCTACATGTGGCACCGTTTCCGGCTGTGGGAGCTATTATTAACTGCTTTTTAGGAACTGCTTGCCGCATTTTGTAGAATATTCCCTCATCAGTGGCAACAATGATTTGAGAATTTTTAAGTTTCACGGCAGAAGCAATTATTTGAGAAGTTGATCCAACAAAGTCGGCTATATCAATCACCGCTTCTGGAGATTCCGGATGCACGAGCACTGCTGCATCGGGATATACTTTAAGCATGTCCAATATCCCTTGGGCTTTGAATTCTTCGTGAACTATGCAACTGCCATCCCAGAGCACCATGTCTGCACCTGTTTTTTTTCTAACATAATTTCCTAAGTATTTGTCCGGCGCCCAAAGAATTTTCTCTCCTTTCGAGTCTAGGTAATCAATTACATCAACCGCGATGCTTGAAGTTACAACCCAGTCCGCTCGGGCCTTGATGGCAGCAGATGTGTTTGCATAAACTACAATAGTCCTGTCAGGATATCTATCACAAAATTCATTAAACTCATCGATCTGACAACCGATATCCAGTGAGCAAGTTGCTTCCAATGATGGCATGACTACCCGTTTGCCGGGTGTTAAGATTTTCGCAGTCTCACCCATAAATGCGACACCAGCCACGATAAGAGTGTCTGCATCGCAATTTTTACCATACTTGGCCATCTCAAGGGAGTCCGAGACCACCCCACCAGATTCTTCAGCCAACTGTTGCACATACTGGTCAGTGTAGTAGTGCGCTATGATAACCGCGTTCTCTCGAATCAAATTTAATTTTATCAGCTCCTTAATTTTCGCGATTTCGTCACTATCACTAAGACGAGTCGAATTAAAAAGCTCCGGATTAGACAGCCAAGAAGGTTCATCAGCTGACTCGGGTCTTAAAATTTCATTTTGAGGTCTCATTGAAAGTGGTACCTAAAAACATGACTTTTCATTACACATTGCTTAGAGCAAAAATAGGACTCAAGCAAAATCTTAAACCAGTAATACAATAAGAGAACCAGCTGCAGCTACTTTGATTTTTGAATCTTTACAACTATGGCCATTGTAAGCCTTCCTTAACCTCTCGCGCCCGAAGCCCAAATGCTGCTCTCTCTTTTAAAATGACTCGCAGAGTTCTTCCTCAAATCGAGTCCAGCTCAAAACCAAACCCCAAATATATTTTATAATCAATCTTTTCCAAAAATCTGAATTATCCCAAAATGAAAGACTCCCTTAGAAACTCTTGTCAGCACCTTGGGTAAGTCTTGCCCACCATCTTAATATTAAACGGTCTATACTCATTTCAACCGCTAAACCAAGGCGGTCCATTAGAGTCTTTTTCGTTACATATTTTATTTCGAAGACATCTGACTCGTCTATACAGCCAGCGATATATTCGTCGCTTGTAAGAAGACCATCAACCAAACCTAATTCTTTCGCTTTCACGCCCAGCCAAACCTCTCCGGTAGCAACCGAGGCTATATCCATAGAAGGACGACGCTCTCGCACATATTCCTTAAACAAGTCATGAATTTCCTGTAGATCTTCAACGAATTTATCGCGGCCTTTTTGTGTATTCTCACCAAATATAGTAAGAGTGCGCTTGTGTTCCCCAGCAGTCAGCAATTCAAAATCTATATTATTTTTCTTCATTAATCGGTTGAAGTTAGGCAGTTGCGCCACAACTCCAATAGAACCAATCATTGCAAATGGGGCCGCTAATATTTGATCGGCAACGCACGCCATGGCGTAGCCCCCACTGGCTGCGACCTTGTCTACACAGACTGTTAACGGAACCTTGTTTTTCTTGAATCGATCTAGTTGACTTGCCGCTAAACCATATCCGTGTACAGTTCCCCCAGAGCTCTCGAGGCGAACAACAACTTCATCTGAACTAGTGGCCTGCGTGATTATTGCGGTCACTTCCTCGCGCAAATTATGCACTTCAGTGGCTCTAACATCTCCTTTAAAATCAATTATATACACTTTTTTCTTTTCTGTATCATCACTTTTCGAAGATTTTGCTATGAGCTTCTCGTTCTTTGATTTTCTCTTTTTAATCTCTTTCAGTTCTTTTAACTTAAGTTTCTGCTCATGAGGATTTAGCGACGACAGCAATAAAGTATCTCGCATATTCTCATGCTTTTCATTTAGTCGGTTAATTTCAAATACACCTTTCTCGCTTTCAGATTGTCGGTTCAACAATGAAATGACTGATATCAGCACTCCTAATATCCCCACAATCACGGTAAACACTTTGGCCAAAAACATGCCGTATTCAAACATAAATTCCAAAATCAACTCCTAGGTCACATTATGATTATCAAACTTTGACGGAAGCAAGCTCCTATCTCTAGACCGAGTATAGTGTTTGAGCCTCCCGAATAAAATGTTCTATCAACATTCCGGACATAACTGTAGGCGGGGGTACTCTGGGAGGCATTTCATCATAACGCCACCATTGAGCCTCTGATATTTCCGAGCCATCTACCCGAATTTTCTGTGAATCAGCCTCTGCAAGAAACCCCAACATCAGCTGACCAGGAAACGGCCAAGACTGACTGCCAACGTAACGTAAATTTTTTACTCGGACATCGACCTCCTCAAGAACCTCCCTATGAATTGCATCCTCAGCACTCTCTCCAGCCTCCAGAAAACCGGCTAGAGCGCTGTATAAGCCCGTTTCCCAGTTTTCCTGGCGAGCCAATAAACACCGATCTCCTAAGGTCACCACTACAATTACACAAGGCGATATTCTTGGGTAATTATCAACATTGCATTCAATACACGACAATGCATTTTCGCTCTTACTCTGCACATTAGGTTTGCCGCACCGACCACAAAATTTGTGACCATGAAACCACTCAAGCAGTTGCACCGCACGACAAGCTATCGAGAAAAGAGGTTCATGCGATGATAACAGTAGCGACCGCAAGTCGATCAAGTTATAGTCTATGCCACAATCGATATGCTGCTCTAATTCCCAAACTTCACAGTCTGTTTCCTTCCAAGTTCCAAGAAACATTTTACGAATTCGCAAGTACTTTAAGCCACCATGATCTTGAGAATCCAACAAAATCTTTTGATTCCCAGCGCTCATTAGAATAGAACGGCCAACTACAGCGACAAATAATGTTTTATCGCTTTTAATCATTTGAGAGCAACAATTTAAGCGGTTTTGATGATTGATCATATCCACGCGAAATAACTTTTAAAAAATGTACGTTTCCGGTTGCAAATGGTGATGCAGATGATACAGTCTGTAGTCGATTATCATACCGCACTTTGAGGATCTTCCGAAACAAATCAATAATATGTAGGCGCAGTCTATGGATTCCACATTGTCACTTAATACCTTCAAGAAAAATTTTCTAGGCAATTCACCGAATTGGTATAAATCGGCCATAATTGCCTTTCTGATAATCAACCCGTTAGCCTTGCAATTATTGGGTCCGTTCGTGACCGGATGGATTTTGATAGGAGAATTTATTTTCACTCTGGCCATGGCCTTGAAATGCTATCCTCTGCAACCGGGTGGGCTGCTTGCCATAGAGGCCGTCCTTCTGGGGATGACAACGCCTGACCACGTTTATCAAGAGACCGTAGCTAACTTTCAAGTAATCTTGCTTCTAATGTTCATGGTCGCGGGCATTTACTTCATGCGCGATATGCTGCTATTCGTCTTCACTCGAATACTTCTGGACGTAAAATCAAAGACGTTATTATCCTTCCTGTTTTGCTTTGCCGGTGCCGTGCTTTCAGCATTTCTTGATGCATTAACCGTCACCGCAGTTCTTATCACAGTTGCCGTGGGATTCTTCTCTGTCTATCACAAAGTTGCGTCCGGAAAGGAACTGACAATTGATGGACACGATCACACTACAGACGACGGAGTGCTTCCACAAAAGGCCGATGAACTCGAGCAATTTAGATCTTTTTTAAGAAGCCTCATCATGCATGGCGCAGTGGGCACCGCTTTGGGTGGCGTTACCACCCTTGTAGGTGAGCCGCAAAACCTTCTAATTGCAGAAAAAGCTGGCTGGGACTTTATGACTTTTTTCTGGAAAATGGCCCCCGTCACAATGCCAGTATTCGTGTGCGGCATGATCACCTGTGTTTTACTAGAAAAAACTGCCATTCTAGGATATGGCGGGACTCTACCCGATGATGTAAGAGCCGTTTTAGAAGAATTCAGTGAACAAGAAAAAAAGAGGCGGACTCCAAATGATGTGGCAGCGTTGATAACTCAATTCGCTGTGGCTCTGATCCTTGTCTTCGCTCTCGCGTTTCATTTGGCCGCCGTTGGTCTAATTGGCCTCATGATCATCGTGTTACTCACAGCCTTTAATGGAGTTATTGAGGAACACCGACTAGGGCATGCATTCGAGGAAGCTCTCCCTTTCACAGCACTCCTTGTAGTCTTTTTTGCCATCGTGGCTGTAATTCATGACCAGCATTTGTTTTCGCCAGTGATCGGCGCTGTCCTGAGCATGGATGAATCCATTCAGCCTGGGATGTTTTTTCTAGCCAACGGGATCCTGTCTATGATTAGCGACAATGTTTTCGTTGCGACTGTTTACATTAATGAGGTTAGAGCGGCACTGGATTCGGGCGAAATAAGTCGGGAGTTGTTTGATAAACTCACTATTGCAATAAACACTGGTACTAATCTGCCCAGCGTCGCGACCCCTAATGGTCAGGCTGCGTTCCTATTTCTCTTGACGTCTGCTTTGGCTCCGTTAATAAATCTCTCATACATGCGGATGGTTATAATGGCTGTGCCTTATACTATCGTCCTGACTATTGTGGGACTGGCTGGCGTGCATTTTATGATTTAAATTTAGCGAGACAAGACGCTCATTCCTCTCTCCAGCCCATTTAGCGTCAACGGGAACATCCTGTCATCCACAAGCTCTCTCAACATTAAAATTGAAGGGGTATAATGCCAATACTTCTCTTCAACTGGATTCAACCACACTAACTTATCGTAAGTGTTACTCATTCTTCTAATCCATACATCGCCAGACTCTTGATTATGATATTCGACGCTGCCACCTGGACTACTGATTTCATAAGGTGCCATAGATGCGTCACCCACAAATATGACCTTATAGTCTTCGGAGTATTTGTTCAGAATTTCATAAGTTTGAATTTGTTGCTCACTCCGGCGACGATTATCCTTCCAAACGTAATCGTATAAGCAGTTATGGAAATAAAAATATTCCAAATGCTTGAATTCCGTTTTAGTCGCTGAAAACAATTCCTCGCAGGTTCTCACGTAGGGATCCATAGACCCACCAATATCGAAGAAAATTAGCACTTTGACGGCATTTCGTTTCTCTGGGACCATTTTGATGTCGAGAAGCCCTGCATTTCTGGCAGTGCTTCGAATTGTATCGTCGATATCTAAATGATCAGGCGTGCCTTCACGGGCAAATTTCCTCAACCTTCTGAGGGCAACTTTGATATTTCTCGTTCCAATTTCGACAGAATCATCCAAGTCTTGGTATTGCCTCTCATCCCAGACTTTGACCGCGCGACCGCTGCCTCCAGGACCTCCCATTCTAATGCCTTCTGGATTATAACCTCCATGACCAAACGGCGATGTGCCACCGGTGCCAATCCATTTACTCCCGCCCTGGTGCCTCTCTTTTTGCTCCTCGAGTGTTTTCTTAAATTGCTCAATCAACTTTTCCAAGCCACCTAGACTCTCTATCTTGGATTTCTCCTCTTCGGTAAAGTGCTTTTCGAACTCCTGCCGAAGCCAGTCCTCAGGTATTAGGGCTTCAATAATCGCGTCTAGGTTTTCTAAGTTTTTAAAGTAGGCTCCAAAAGCTCTATCGAAACGGTCATAATATTTTTCATCTTTTACCAAACAAGTGCGCGCAAGAAGATAGAAGTCATCGACTGAACCAAAAGCAAGATTGTTTTCAAGGGCTAAAAGCAGATCTAAAAGTTCCTTGATAGATACAGGAACATTAGCGCGTTTGAGTACATCGAAGAAACTTATGAGCATAGCAAATTCTAGCGACTTTCTCGTCTAGTCATAAACGCTAAGCGTTCTAAAAGATGAACATCCTGTTCGTTTTTTAGCAGCGCACCATAAAGCGGAGGGATCGCTTTGGATGGATTTCGGTTTGTAAGAATATCTTCAGGAATGTCATCCGACATTACCAATTTTAACCAATCTACTAACTCTGAGGTCGATGGCTTCTTTTTCAGACCCGGGACTTTCCGGACGTCGAAAAAGATATCAAGCGCGGTTGAAACTAATTTCTTTTTTATCTTGGGAAAGTGAACATCAATAATTCGCTGCATGGTCGATCTGTCAGGGAAGTTGATAAAGTGGAAAAAGCATCGCCTAAGAAAAGCGTCGGGCAGTTCCTTTTCATTATTACTAGTAATAATGACGATAGGTCTCTGTATCGCTTTAATGGTCTCGCCAGTCTCATAGACGTGGAACTCCATACGATCGAGTTCCAACAACAAGTCGTTGGGAAATTCTATATCTGCTTTGTCAATTTCATCAATAAGTAAAACCACTTGATCCTCAGATGTAAACGCCTCCCAAAGCTTCCCCTTATCGATGTAGTTCGCAATATCATTCACTTTGTCATTACCCAACTGGGAATCTCTCAACCGGGCCACCGCATCATACTCATACAAGCCTTGCTGGGCTTTAGTTGTTGACTTAATATGCCAAGAAAGCAACCTCTTGCAAAGTGACTTTGCCACCTCTTCTGCCAGGAGAGTCTTTCCCGTTCCGGGCTCACCCTTGATTAGCAAAGGTCTTTGTAATGTTACAGCCGCGTTGACAGCCATTTGCAACTCATCAGTGGCCACATATGAGTCTGTACCTGTAAATTTCATAATTTAAATCTTCCTTTTAGATTTTTACCATTATAGTGAAATATGGTCATTCGTCAGAAATTAAATCTCAGAATATTGAATATGTCGATTCGATATATCTCCGTATCTGGTCGAGGGTGACTTCTGTTATCCATTGGCCTTCTCAGTCTTAAGACTCTGATTCCAGACAAAACATGCTTTTTTCAAAACAAGAACTCAAAAACAATCAGCACCGACATCCCTAATTTAGATGTTTGATCGGCGTCGTTTATCTGATGAGTTGACTGGTCTATCACTCACTGGAGGTCGTTTACCTATTTTAGCAAGAATCAGCCGAACAACGATGAACACGGAGAGAACCAAGACCGTTAAGGCTAGAACAGGCGCGAAACTACGCTGAAAACCGTTTTCGGTTCCCGATTGAGTTGAGGCCTCAAACACGCTGACTGCTATGGCAGGCGCCAAATGAGGGTCATCTCTGTGGGACTCAACAGGCGTAAGCAAGACAATGGCACAAACCAACAGAATAATTTGCTTGATTATTCTGTTGGCAAGACCTCTGATAAAGAACCAAAGGCAGAGTAGCAGGCACGCTACGCCCGCAGAATACGCTGCCCAGCCCCAGAAATAATTTTCAGCAGAATACATCTTCAGTCAACCCATTGAATTATTCGGTCAATCGCGGTTTCCCCATAACCATCCGATTCGGAGACCGCCCAACCTCGAATTGAGTGCCCCATCCGGTGTATCTCCATTCGTGAGCCACCAACCAAGTAATGCCAATCCGGAAGGTCCTCGCCCCGCGCCACCAAGCGATAGGAACAGCTATTTGGAAGCCAGTCAAGGTCGTTTATATTTGATGGAGTTAATTCTACGCAATCATCAACGACTTGCTTCCGCCCGTCATAGTGCGAGCACCTGCACGAATCAGGATCAAGGAGCTTACACCCGATATCGGTCGCATAAATCTCACCAGTGTCATCCTCTAATTTTAGAAGACAACATTTACCGCATCCATCACATAACGCTTCCCATTCCTCGACAGAGAATTCTTCTAACGGTTTTGAGCGCCAAAAACTATCCTTTAACCCATCCATTAAAATCCATCCGTTAAATTAGTAAAGAAGACAAAGAGCATCACGGATTATTGCAAGAGATCAATCTAAGTATTTCTGGCTTAACCCGCTCTGCTCGCCAACCGCGATTTATTCTTGGAGGCCATTTCATTTCATTTGCTTCCAAACCACGGAGTATTATTTCGAGTTCTTTTTTTGTTACAAGACATTCTACTGGAAGAGATTCGCTTTTCGCTAACTCTATTAGCGCCCTACGAAGAGTTTTCATGAGTGCAGAACTGGCCTTTGAAATCGGTTTTGGAATATATGGAACTGATTGATCGGTCGATGCTCGTGATATTTCAGAAACGAGTTCATTACCGTAAATTTCTTGATCCCTCGTCGACAGTCCCACTGCAGCTCTCAGAGCAAACCTATCTTTGGGCATTGTGTTCGCTAACTCGAGGAGCACAGCGTCCGCTACGATACGCCCTCTAGGCCGATCCAGCTGACGCGCACGGATCTCTCGCCAAAGACATAGTCTTTTTAGACATTTTAGGCCTAGATCGCCCAGCTTTTTCGCGCCTTTTATCCTTAAATAATAATCTCCCATATCCTTGCGTTGATGCACGGCAGTGACTAAATCTTGAATTTCATCTGCTAACCAATTTGTCCTAGAAAGGTCTGTCAACTTTTTTGTTAGGATCTTATAGAGGTCATGTAAATAGATAACATCATTTTCGGCATACTTCAATTGCCTGTTGCTAAGAGGACGAGCAAGCCAATCAGAACGCGTTTCTTTCTTATCAATTCGAATATCCGTCAAATTTTCAAGCAAGCTAGCATAACCCATGGAATAACCAATATTCGCAAATCCTGCGGCTACCTGGGTGTCAAAGATATTTCTTGGATTAATATTTAAAGTGTGATCTAGTACCTCCACATCCTCTGCACAAGCATGAAAGATAACGGTGCTTGTCGTGCTCTCCAGCAAGCTCCTCAGAGCTTCATATTTAGTTATCGAGAGAACATCTATTAACCAATGGTCGGAGCCATCAGAAATTTGTATTAATGCAAGTTTCGGAAAGAACGTATCCGTCCGTATAAATTCGGTGTCTAAAGCGATCAATTTCTCATGTCCGAGATGCCCGCAAAGTTCATCGAGGCTCGCATTCGAGTTGACCCAAAAATTCATACTAGATCGTTTTTCTACTTTTTAACGCTAGACTTAAAGTGCCACCATCAACATATTCCAATTCACCTCCTAATGGAACACCGTAGGCAATGCGAGAAACTTTTAGATTGATCGCGCGTGCTCGCTCAGCAATAAAATGAGACGTGGCTTCTCCCTCTAGCGTGAGATTAGTAGCTAAGATTAGTTCATTTATTTCTCTGCTATTGACTTGAGCAAAAAGTTTATCGATGCCCAATTCTTCTGCACCAACCCCATCGATTGGCGAGAGGTGTCCATGCAACACAAAATAGGTCCCGAAGAAAGCACCTGCCTGCTCGATCGCGTGCAAGTCAGCTATGTTTTCGACCACGCATACTTGGCTGCTACTAACTCTTGAGCTGCTGCAGATCACACAAACAGGGGACTCGGTCATTGCTCTGCATTTCTGACAGTGACGCACTTTATTAACCGAGTCAAAAATGGACTGAGCTAACCTTTTCGCACCCTCTTTATCCTTTTGAAGAAGATGCATAGCCATACGATGCGCGGACTTTGCTCCAACCCCAGGAAGCACGCGAAGATTGTTTATCAACTCATCTATCGATTGTCCGTACACATTTGGGCTCATTTTTTCAAAACGGCATTTTAAACCCAGGTGGAAGGTCAATTCCGCCAGCAAACGAAGAAAGCGCGTCTTTACTGGTCTCTTCAACTTTGCGGACTGCATCATTTACAGCAGCTGCTAGCAGATCTTCAAGGAACTCTTTTTCTTCTGCCAAGACGGAAGGATCAATTTCGACTTTCCTTACATCATATCGACCTGTCATGCTTACTTTTATTAGGCCAGCTCCGGACTCGCCGGTGACTTCCCGTGAGGAAGCCTCTTGCTGCAAGTTAGACATCTTCTCCTGCATTTGTTGCGCTTGTTTCATCAATTCATTTATATTCACTCTGCCTACTCCTTTGACAAAACCGATTTTATATCCACCTTCCCATTAAAAACCTTCTTGAACTCAATTATATCTGGCTGAGCGTTCAAGTTTTCAAGCGCTTCATTCTGATTCTCTTTTTCTCTCCTCAATTGGGCAGCTCTAGGTGTTTCTTTGGAAGTGGGTCCTATCTCGATCGACACCTGAACTTCCGTATCGAAATAATCGCTTAAAACTTGAGCCAGCTGCGTTTGATGCGCTTTATTGTAAAGACTGGCATCCGACGGACTCAGGACAAAGTTTAACTCATTCGATTCCCGTTTTGATAAGCTACAATGACTCGCAACCTCAGCTAGGGAACCCTCTAAATCGATATTCCTATAAAGTTGAAGCCATTTTTCATGAGAAAACGTTTCGAAAATTATATCGCCTGTCGCATAGTTAGAATCCAAATTCCGGTCAGGTAAGCTAGCATTGTCTTTGACAGAGATTTTTATTTTATCTACCGCCGATGCTAACTGTATGTCGGAAACTTGCGTGTTGCTCTCGTTGTCTGCCTTGTCTTCAGAACTATTAGAATCAAGCCCAGATTTGGGCTCTTCGCTTGCGTTAACACGTGGCAAAATTTCTTTTGATTGCTCAGCAACGTTACTTGTTGGCTGAAAGGCCAAGGCACGCAGCATCACCATTTCAAAGGCAGCTCGAGCATCTGGCGACATCTTTAGATCATTTTGCCCAATAAGACATATCTGGTAAAAAAGCTGAACATCCTCGTGGCTTACCTGCTGAGCTATATTCGATATCTCATCATAATTTTCAAGCGATTCGCCTAAAGCTTCTGGGACCGTCTGGTACATGGCAACCTTGTGCCAAAATGACAATACATCTCTAAGCGCATTAAGGTAGTCTGGCGAATGCTCTGCCAAACGATCGACCTCTGACATTAGCTTGCTTCCACTCCCAATGCCAAGAGCTTGACAAATATTAACCACATGGTGGCTGGCAATTGTTCCAAGCATCGCATTGACTTGATCTGCGATCAGTTCTCCATCACCATGACCAATTGCTTGATCTGCAAGACTCAATGCATCGCGCATACTTCCATCCGCTGCCCGCGCTAACGCCCAGAGTGCCTGAGTTTCAGAATGGACAGCCTCCTGTGTCAGAATATATTCTAGATGCTCAACAATGCGCTCAGCACTTAGGTTCTTGAGGCCGAACTGCAAGCACCTAGACAAAACAGTAATCGGCAGTTTCTTTGGCTCCGTTGTCGCGAATAAAAATTTGATATGAGCGGGAGGCTCCTCTAAAGTTTTTAAAAGTGCGTTGAATCCATCTTTCGTAAGCTGATGCACTTCGTCAATAATGTAGATCTTAAAACGTCCCTTGCTCGGCGTATACTGCACGCGGTCGATGATATCCCTGACATCATCTATACCACGATTGGATGCTGCGTCAATTTCTATGAGATCTATAAAACGACCATCGTTAATTTCTGTGCAACTAGAACACTCACCGCATGGCTCGGATGAAATGCCCACCTCACAATTCAAACATTTTGCCAAAAGGCGAGCAATCGTCGTCTTGCCGACTCCCCGCGTTCCTGTAAAAAGATAGGCATGATGAAGTCGATTTCTATCTAAAGCATTAGAGAGTGCTTGCAGCACATGTTCTTGACCCGCCATTTCTGAAAAAAAACGAGGACGCCACTTTCTAGCCAAGACTTGATAGCTCATCTATCAATAGATCCTAAACTAACGCCGAAGAGATTGCTGCAAAAGGTAGTACGACAAGTGCGCACCCGCATCCTCCAAAAAGACGACCCAACTGTCGTTATGTCCAATTGAAAAGGTGATAACTACCAACAGCCTTACTCCGGCACAATATCTTACCACTACCGTTGCTCCCTTCCGGGCCTGGCGGGGTTCGCAGTTAACACTTGCGAAGAGACCATTGGTAGTCATCGCCGAGAATTATCCAAGTTCTAGACACCAAGTGCAATAGCTTAAGCACTAGTCCACATCTTCTCGTGCATCTCGCTCTGTAATATTAGATGTTTTCCCCCAACCGAAATTGCACCGGGCATGCGTCACTATTCAAGAAACTTTTGATTTGATAATTTGTCAAACACGACTAAAAGACAAGCCGATGTTATCGAAAAATTAAATGGGAGTGATACGATTTTATATTTAATTCAAAATAAAGCTTTGCCTTTTTGGAGAAAATGTTACACTTTTCGGTAGTTTGAAGGGAATTCAAAATAACTATACTAAACAACAAATATGAGGGGAACATAAGTATGAAAGACTCTTTGCATGTGCTTCGTCTAGCCTTGTTAGTGGTTTTCTCGGTTGGCTTGCTATCCAGCAACGTCACAGCTCAGTCATCCAAAACGCTAGAAGAAATTATTATTACTGCCCAAAAAAAGGAGGAGTCTCTCTTAGACTCTGCTATCGATGTGTCGGTATTTTCCGGAGCCGACCTGGAAAACTACGCAATCAATGACGTGAGCGGAGTGGCGCTCTCCACGCCGGGTTTAACTTTTCAGAACACGGGCTCCTGGGCGCAAATCTATCTCCGAGGCGTTGGCTCTCGTATCACGCAAGCCGGGCTAGACCCGGGTGTTGCGGTCTATGTAGATGACCGCTACGTCGCCCGAGGAACGGGGGTCATGTTCGGAATGGCTGATGTCAACAGAATTGAAGTTTTAAAGGGTCCTCAAGGTGTGCTATTTGGGCGGAACTCTACAGGAGGAGCCATACGAATTATAAGCAATGAAGTGTCAGATGAGCTAGAGGGTAACATAACAATGAGTCTCGGCGACTATGATTATAAAAAGATGGCCGGAACGTTAAACATGCCGATCGCTGATAACTTCGCAATACGAGCAACGTTTCAATCACAAGACCGAGAAGCATTTAAAAAGAACATTGTTCCTGGCGGGTATGATTATGATGACCTCGATCAGACTGTAGCAAGAATTCGAGCCAAGTGGACGATAAGTGATGACACCAGCCTCGAAATTTCGCACCTACTTGCCACGCAACATGATCAATCAAATGCCGGTGCTGTTAGCGCTGATTCTGGTAACTCGAGGGGATTAGCTTTTGGGGGAATTACAACGACTCAAAGAAATCAGATTGCCAGCTCCACAACAGCTGTCGAACTCAACCCAGACGGACCAAAACACTATATGGACAGCACCGGAATCCGCCTAGAAACAGTGTTTGGAGGAAATTCTGTAGTGCTGTACGCCACGGATTCGATGAACGACGAACGACGATTTGGCGATTATGACGCAACGTCATTTAACGATATTGAAGTGGCTATGACAGAAAATATGTCCGATGAAACAAGTGCTGGACTTGAGATAACTTCAAATAACGACGGCCCTTTGAACTGGATCGCTGGAGTCAACTACTTTGACCAGACCGTGGACTATGACTTTGATATTCGACTTGGAACTATAGGCGGAGGGCAAACGCCAGCATCAACAGCTTGGTCTCACTACAATCTCGAAACATACGGTATTTTTGCTTCAGTTGACTATGAGGTTTCGGATAGATTGACGCTGACCGTCGGGGGCCGATATACCAAGGAAGAAAAAGATGTGTTGACCCGATGTTCACAATTTCCTGGATTCGCGCAAAATCAGAGGCTATGTCTTGGCGCCGCAGCAAAGCCTTTTTTCTTGGCAGAGGACTACACCTCTTTTGATCCTAAAGTTACATTGACTTACAACCTTGAAAACAACGGCATCGTCTATGCAACCTTTGCTACCGGATTCAAGAGCGGCGGTTTCAATCAGCCTGCAAACCGTGGTTCAGTTCCGCTAAGGCCCGAGGAAATCGAGATGATTGAACTTGGCTATAAGACGGAACTTTCTGATAACTTGAGACTAACGAGTGCGTTCTTCATTTATGACTACACCGATCTTCAGGTTACCAGAGCCGCCTCAGGTGGTGGCACTGTAACCACTGAAAACGCAACCGATAGCGATGTTATGGGACTCGATTTTGACGTTACTTGGTTAGCATCTGACAATCTGATGGTACGTTTAGGCGTTGAATTTTTAGACACGGAATATACCGATTATCCAACAGCCGCTAGGGTTGCCAACACGATCTTGCAGGATAATCCCGATGCTATTGGATATGGTTACCTCTACTTCAATGCTGAAGGGGAATCCCTTTTGAGAGCTGCTGACTTGTCTTGGTTTATGGCTCTTGACTATCAATCCGGGCCCATGTCGATGAACATCAACTACTCTTGGACAGATGAATATGAATTCGACTTTGTGCAGCATCCGGCCTCTGATTCGCTGCGACAGAAAGCACATGGAATTCTTAATGCCAGAGCCACGTATGACGCTGGCAATGGCATGAGCATCGCTGTTTGGGGGAAAAATATAGCCGACGAAGTATATTTAAATGATTCCGTCATGGGCGGGACCAACCAGCGAATCAACTATGCTCATCCAAGAACCTGGGGCGTTGATCTTTCCTATGATTTCTAACCAGGATCCTCACCAAAAACAATTGGTAGAGGGATGAGAGTAAAAGTAGCGATTTTGGTATTTGGGTTATCGCTTTCAAATCAAGGATGGGCAGGAGATTATTCTCCTGCCCTTTCTTCTTACCCCAAAAATGTTTACTGGGGTGATACTCACCTCCATACCCGGAACTCCCCTGATGCTTATACGTATGGGAATCAGAATTTGTCGCCTGCCGACGCCTACCGTTATGCGCAAGGGGAAGAGTATACAGCGCATAATGGGATGCGAATAAGGATAAAAACCCCACTTGATTTCCTCGTGGTTGCAGATCATGCCGAGTATCTCAGCGGATTCCACCGTTTCGGCATTGGCGACCCCCTCGTTACCGAAACAGCAATTGGAAAAAAATGGAGACAATGGACCGATGCCGGGAACACCGAAAAGATCTACCCCTCTTTTACGGGGAGCATGGTCGATCCCGAGACATATCCTCCTTTCCCTAGTCACGTTCAGTCATCAATCTGGGAAAGTGTCGCCAATACAGCGGATGAATATAATAAGCCGGGCGTCTTTACAGCCCTGATCGGTTACGAGTGGACCTCTATGATCGATCGAAATAATCTTCATAGGGTCGTAATTTTCAAAGATTCAGCCGAGAAAGTAGCACAAATTAATCCATATTCGGCGCAAGATAGTTTAGATCCAAGGGATCTTTGGGCGGCTTTGGAGAATTATGAAAGATCGACGGGCGGTGAAGTCCTTGCAATTCCTCACAACTCGAATCTATCGGGTGGGATGATGTTTCCCGATAAAACCATCGACGGTAGCCCGATTACTACCGACTATGCCAGGCAGAGTGCTCGGTGGGAACCAGTAGCAGAGGTAACTCAGGTCAAAGGGGATTCAGAAACGCACCCAAGATTATCTTCCAACGATGAGTTTGCTGACTTTGAAACATTTGAAACCAACCTGAGTCTTAATGTCGCTAAAGACTGGATGCTCAAACATGAGTATGCCCGCGGCGCTCTAAAGCAGGGATTACTTCATCAAAAGAGACTTGAGGTTAACCCCTATAAGTTTGGCATGATAGGCAGCACGGATAGCCATAATAGCCTGGTGACGCCAGAGGAAGATAATTTTTTTGGGAAATTTGTTGAATCAGAGCCAGGTCCTGATAGGCTAGAAAACAAGATGGCGGGCGGCAGATTGTGGGAGAACTGGCGTATTGTCGCCTCTGGCTATGCGGCAGTCTGGGCAATTGAGAATACACGCCATTCTCTCTTTGCGGCAATGAAGCGCAAGGAGGTCTATGCAACGACCGGGTCTCGCATTAGGGTCCGCTTCTTTGGCGGATGGGA
>MDTB01122815.1_pt1 | contig 17329 bp, 27 predicted proteins | sample 811161 | NCBI WGS metagenome assembly MDTB01 (sample SAMN05326650, study PRJNA326480) | marine metagenome | isolation source: seawater | place: Mediterranean Sea | collected 2009
GATGCACAAGATAAGCCATGAGTCACTTGATATATTATTGTCATTATTACTTTAAGTGTTTTCAATTTTTTTTTAAATGTGTCATTCTTTTCTAAAATATTGCTCGCGCATAAACCTCACCAGATTATTAATGTAAAAAATGAGAAGGACAAGCGAGATGAGTTCATTTAATGATACGGTCACAACGTATTTTTCATCATCATTCCGTTCAACTACTATCATATTGTTTGCATATATTTGAAAGCATTGTTTAAATAAAAATTGAAACAATGATTCTGCCTGATTGTGAAAAAATCATTTCAAGTATATTAGAAACGGAATTGATTCATGATTGGGATGATGTGATAAATAAACGATTGTCTCCTAAAATAATACCAAATGTTAAATCCGAGAATCCTAATAAAATTATGGGATTTTCCATATAATGGCAAAGTTTTGACTCTTGAAAAAATCAAATTACTTATTGATTACATTCATCTCCTGTTTTCTTTTTTACAAAAAATACGAACTCATGTCAATCGTAAAAATTTTGTTTTTTATAAGAATATTGAAATACGCAACATTCAAACAAATGAACGCTAAAATTACAAATAACAATTCTGCTAACTTGCTTTTGCTGAATGTGGAACCAACGCTCAACAAGAAATTATCTACGAGAGTGTCAAGTATATATGAACTGAGAACCGATGCAACAATGGATACAACAAACAACGAGTACAGTTTATTTTGTATGATTTTGATGAATGCCCTTCCTAATGGATTTTTTGAAATTAAATTATAGTTGCTTTTGTAAAAATAAACTAATAATACTAAACCTAACATGGACGAAACAAATTTTGTGACAAACATTGGTATTTTCGTGAGAATCTTGATAGGAAACGATAATAAGATAGATGCAGTTGATATTGGAGTTGTGCATACAGTCAAACACCATATGAAAAGAGACAATTTGAATCCACGTTCCAACCCATTTTTTATTGCATAAAATAAAAACAAAAATAGAAATACCATAGAGACAAGGTTAAAATATTGCCTTTCTATTTTGGTTTTAGAGTCATTTTTTTTTTCCATCACCAACGACACTATATAAATAAAATATATAAAAATAACTGCTCGTTAATATATAGATAAACTATGTTATTTGACTTTAACTGGCTAACTTATATTTTCATATTCTTTTCTCAACTAGATAATTTTTTTCATAATTTTAACTTTATTCTATATTTCGCATTGAATTATTTTAACTATCGTATTTATCAGTTGTCATCCAAAGAAAAACGAAATATTCTTTTTAAACAGGTGTTAAAACATAAATTTATATGTAATAAATATAATGAAAATAACGAACCAATTGGAATTATCATACATAAAAAGATGATTCCACATTTCCTCATTTTTAATCGCTCGTACCATCAAGATATTCTCACAATAATTTGCAAAAATACGTTTTATAACGAATTGAGCGAAGAGATCAGAATAAAACAACAAATAAAGTTGGATGATGAATTTATTCCTTGCAAAAAAAATTCCACACCAAATAATAAGATCAATTATATTACCAAGCGCGGAGAATATGGTTATTTTGAATATGGAATTCGGATTGTTAATTTAGAAAATATGTCGATTCATAAAACCTTGACTTTTTATGATACGCAAAAAAAACTGTTTCGTGATATAATGAAGTTTTATAAGAATAATCACTTTTGTAAAGTTTACTTGAGCGGAAAGCCTGGTTGCGGAAAGACATTCTTTGCGTATTTGATGGCACAAACGCTGGATTGTTATTTATGTGATGTGTACAAAGGAAATGAACCATCAAGCAATTTCAACGAAATCTACACCCGAGCAAGGGTTTCTAGTGAAAAACCGATGATTGTCATCTTTGATGAGGTGGATATTATGATCTCTGAAATTAACAATAATGTTAAAAATGAGCATAAAAAATACAATAAAGAAATCTATGACAAGACGTCGTGGAATTTTTTTATGGACAAAATTGAATACGGCATGTTTCCGTATGTGATCATTTTGATGACTTCAAATAAGAAACGCCAAGATATTAATAAATATGACACATCTTATTTAAGAAATGGGCGAGTGAATGTTGTATGCGAATGGCGATAGAATTTTAAGTCATTTGAATATAATATTTGAAAATTTAAAATATTATATTTTATATAATGTTAAAAAACTTATTAGCCTTGTTTTTTTTAGTAAATGCGCTTTTTTGGGGATTGGCACCACATAAACAACATTGTAAAGTTGCTTCTATGTTTGGCATGAAAAAATGCCCGCCTCACTGGATACATGTTTATGTAATGGGTCTAGGGTCATTTCTCTTAACTCTGTATATTGTTCAAGGTAAGGCTGGACTTTAAACCGCTGTTTTTTTCTTTGTATTATATAAATGATACCAAATTTATATAAAACCCAAATTATTATGTTCATCATAATGGTAATTATTGGTATACTTTTCAATCCGATGAACATATTAGCATATAGATTTTCAGATTTGTATATATCACAAACACTTTTTTATGGCGGGTTATTAATGGCTTCAAACATGATGTGGGCACATGAGATTGTTCATTTTTTATCGATGGGACATTTTAATGTATTGGTTTTCTCTGTTGGAATTATTCTATCTGTTAGTATATCAATACCATTATTACGCCATCAATTATTCGTTGACGATGAACAATGGTTAAGAAGAATGATTAGTCATCATTCAACAGCATTAACCACATCTCATAACATATATAATAAATCAACTAATCCCAAAATTAAAAAATTAGCAAAAGAAATCATTGTTACACAAGAAAAAGAAATACAATTAATGAAATCTATGTTATGATAGGAATGAAAATATTTGAATTATGTCCCATTTTAAACGTTTTAATGCGGCAATAAATATTACGGAATTTTGAATAAAATTGAATGGATATAGCTTCAGAACATATTGCTACAAGACGGATGATTTCTTCCAAGGAACATCAAGTATTTGAAAGAATGAATCAAAAATATATCAAAAATGGCTCAAATTTAAAATTAAAAAAGGATGGCACACTTGACATGCGTTATGGCGAAAACATAAAACTATTTTGTCAAGAATATAAAAAAATTATGTTGTTGGAAAATCGAAAATACAACGATATTTGTCAAGAAAAACAGTCACAACATAGAGACGATATTTTGAAGTTGTCTGAAAAACAATTTGAGAATTATTATTTAAAAAATTGAAATATATTCTTACTGTTCTTGGTAAGCATATCATCTAGAGATTTGTAGCGAAGATGGCGGCATCATGCAACATTTGCTGTGAATACTACACCAAAAGCACGCGCGCCCCAGTAAAGTGTGGATTTGGAGATTGTAATTTTGAAGCATGTAAAAGTTGTGTTCGCAAGTACTTACTGTCCATTACAAATGAACCGCATTGTATGAACTGCAAAAAATCGTGGAGCCAAGATTTCATGACCATGAATCTCAATCGCAGTTTTGTTTCAAAAGAATACAAAGAAAAAAGAATGAATCTGCTTCTTGAACAGGAGATGAGTAAAATGCCGCAAACAATGGAAGCAGCTAAACAAGAAAAACAAGCAGAAAATGAAATAACTGAGATTGAGAAAATTGATTATGAAATTATGATTTTGCAAAAGAAAATGAACAATCTGAATAAAGAAAAAAGAGCACGCCGCGTGAATATTCACAATTTGCGCAATCATTCTAACGGAACGTCTAAAGACAGCAGAAAATTTATCATGCCTTGTCCTGGCAACGACTGCCGAGGGTTTCTAAATTCTCAATACAAATGCGAGATGTGTAATATGCATACTTGTTCAAAATGCCTTGTCATTATTGAAACTAACAAAAATGCGGAACATATCTGTGATCCAAATATGGTTAAATCGGCAGAACTAATTAAACAAGAAACAAAACCTTGTCCATCTTGTGGGACAAGGATCTCTAAAATTTCTGGATGTGATCAAATGTGGTGTACAAACTGTCATGTTGCGTTCAATTGGAATAGCGGGACTATTGATAATGGTCCAGTCCACAACCCTCACTTTTATGAGTATCAAAAAACAATAAATTCACATGGAATCGCACCTCGCAACCCAGGAGATGTGGTTTGCGGAGGAATGTGCCATTATATGACACTCAGAACTCTCATTAGTAATAAAATTTCAAGGACGGAGTATTTTACAGCGAATCGTGAACAAGTGAATAATATAGTAAATTCTATTTATAGCCTTCACAGAATTGGTGTGCATATTTCAGCGGTTTCCCTACCATACTTTCGCGAACAAGCTCGGGACATTGATCACAACGAGTCGTTAAGGGTAGAGTATCTTTTGAAAAAAAGGACAAAAGAAGAACTATGTTCCACGCTTTATCAGCGTGACTATACTCGCCAAAAAAACAAAGAAATTCTTTACGTTATGGAATTGATAAGTGTATCTTTGATTGAGATGTTTTCTCAACTTATAACTACCAATAGTAACGCGCCTGAACTTATCAATGAGTTTGAACAATATCATTCAAATTTTAAAAACTTGGCAAAATATTGTAACGAACAACTAGAGTCAATTGGTGTTTCATATAATAGATCAGTTCCAAAATTGGTTTTCAAGGAAAATTTGAAATGTCAGAATAAAAATAAGTTTGATGAATGGTTTCTGGCAGACGAAAAATACAATACCTATTCTGAAAAAAAGAAAAAATATAATAACTCGAAATCTTTGCAGGCTGCTAATGAAAACTGATATTATAAATTAAACACATTTGTATAAATATATAAATTGTTTGTCATTTGAATAATATTTTTTTAATCACATAAACTATATGAAACTTACAAACATAGATTACAAAACCTTTTTAAGTATATTTTTGCTGTTGTTGTTTTTTGACGCGCTATACATAATAGCATTTAATTCCTATTTTAAAAAACTGTTTAAAACGGTACAAGCCGGGCGTGAATTATCAATTAAATATGGCGGATTCATAGCCACATATTTGTTCATGTCTAGCATTATATATTATTTCGGAATTGTCAAAAAGTTTACACCAAGTGAAATGTTTTTATTGGGTATTAGTATTTACGGTGTGTATGAATTAACAAACTATGCAACTTTGGTAGACTGGACAATGCAGATGGTAATTCTTGACACTTTGTGGGGAGGAATTTTGTTTATGACAACACTACATGTTTTAAAATTACTCAACCTAAAAATGTAATAAATTACTTAAAAAATTGATTTATTTATTCTGATTCAACTGTAATCATCATATTGCAAAAGGCGTTAAATAATGACAACCAGTTACGAACTACCCAAGGAACTATGGAATATTGTTATGAATCATTTTCATAGTTGTTATAAGAAACCACTTCACTATCAGGCAATAATGGAGTGTGAATCTTTTACTCGTCGACGAAATATTAATCGTTATTGGGGTCTTTCTCCACTTTGCGATCGATCCAAATATGGAGTATTTGATTCGTTTTACATCTGGATTGTTTTGAATAATTGGATATATTGGCACTATGATGATATTGATATTATGAAACCGTCGCTAAGTATGAATCGAAAAGTTGCGCGTGGAAATGTTAAAAAGGATTTTCAGGACATTTGGCATGCTTATGCAGTTCATAGCAACGAAGATAACTTGTTATCTAGAATTCATTATTGAAACAAAACTATTTAAAAAAATGAAACTATAAATAATATACAAAAATATTATTTTTCATGGCGTCCGTTTTGTATCGTATTATTCCACTAAGAATGCTTCGTAGGACAACCGGGGTTAAATTCGACGAAATTGTGCCATCGGATATTCCCAAAATAGATGGCGTTGACCGTGTCATTCATGGTCCAAATAGTATTTCGCCTGGTCCGGTTGAAGACTCGACACCTCCAGTCAAAAGACCTTGGTATATGCATTCTGGTCAAGACGATAACTTGATGGTACTACAAGGAACTCGCTATGTTGATATTTATAATCCTACAAAGAAAGAACGGGCTTCATTCATCATTACCCCAGACAAAATATATAAAAATGACAAGTTGTATTATGATGGTCCGGCAATGATCGTTTGGCCGGCTGGTATTTTTCATCGCATTATAAGTGGAGAAGATGGAAGTATAAGTGTAAATTTTTCTACGCGAACAAACAAATTTGATATCAAAGATAACTTTAATATTTATGATTTGAATATCCATTCTGGTGAGTATCGTGTAATCAAAGATGGTTCTGAAGATCAACCCGTTCTTGAATATAACTATCCAAATGATGAACTTAAAGAATTATTTAAACAATATTAATATAGTAATATGTATTATGATAAACTATAATAAAACCTTGATTGAGTTTTGCAATAATAATAATTTTACCGATTCAGAAACTGATTCTTCTGATGAAGAATCATCAAAAATAATTCAGGAACAACCTCAAAATAACCGTGAAAATAATATGGATAGCATAAGCAACGATTTAAATGACGACGCCGCGAATATGAATCGTGGTCGCGGCACTCAAATAAAAGTAAATTTTTATGATGAACAATTGGAAATAATTCAGAAACAAAATAAAAATAAGGACTTAACGGAGGATAAGATAACAATTATTGATTCAAATCGCAATGAACCAAGTAGTATTATCAACAATAATTTGTATTATGAAATTGGATGGGAAACCATAGAATTGAGTGATTTGGACGATATAATATTTGATGTCTCGAACAATGAAAATGTCGCTAAATTAAATTATACAAAATAATATTTAAAAACATCCAATATTTAAATACTATTATTGAATAATGAATACAGAGAACTTTTCAAAAACAGTAGTATTTTGTATTGAGGGAAAAGAATATGTCCAAGAATTTATGCGCGCGTGGACAGAAATACTTGCGTATTGTTTTACAAATAATATCAGACCCGTGTTGTCAATACAAGAAACAAATTATTTTAACTCCAAGATGCGATTAGTTCAAAGTAGTGATCGCATGAATGTTCCGTTCAATGATAATATTAAGTATGATTACATCATATTTATGAATAGCAGTTTTTTGGTAAATTCAAATATTGTAAAAGAATTGCTCGCACATGAACTAGATATAGTATCATGTTTAACTTTGAATAAAAATACTTTGCAACAATCAAATTATATAGAAAAGTTTGATTTAAATGATTCAACTGTCGAAAGTTATTCTTATGAAAATATGGAACGACCAAATCAAATATTGAAGGAATATAAGGAATATGTAAACAGTAAAAACGATATTTCAGGAAATGACGTCAAAGATGACGAACCTTCTACGTTGTTGAAAGTAGAACATGTCGATTTTACTGTTCTTTGCATCAAAAAAGGAGTGCTTGAGAAATTACCATTACCGTGGTTTAATTTTGAACAAAAGACGAATGATATTACAGGAGAAGTATATTTCTGTAATAAATGTAAAACAGCAGGAATTGATATATACGTTGACTTAAAATTGCAGGCTAGCTCTGTCAAATCAGTAATTTTGTAAAAATATAAATCTAATTTGTTAAACTTATATAAAAATATATATAAATCTAATTTGTTAAACTTATATAAAAATATATATAAATTTAACAATAATTATAATGTTGAAAAAGGTGTTATTCAAAGAAGATAAACATTTGTATGTTGACTGGGATTATTTGAAAGATAGTTTTGAAAATGGGCGTTTACAGGGTGCTACTGTTTTTGCGAGACTGTTTGACATTATTGATGATAAATTGTTTGTTTTGAGAAATACGGATGAATATGATTTGACACATTATGATATTTATATTGAAGATTGGTGTTTATTTATGTCTTTTATTCGTAATGGATATATTCCAAATAGTTGCAATTTTGATAAAAAGGTTCGTCACTTAAATTATTGCTACGACATCTGCATAAAATTTGGAGGAGTTCCTGAATTTGACAACTATTATAACAATTCTTTTAATTATGAACAATTAGTAACAGATGTTTCCAATAATGTTTATAATCCAATGACTCCAATAGAAGACATACGGGGGATGTATATATGGAGTATCGTAACACCACTTACAGAATTAAAAATAAATGAATCTGTCACAAATAGCGTTAGTGCGGAATCAGCGACTGCATTTTATTGTAGAAGACCAATAAATTTTTAAGTTTGTAATTTACTGTTTATCAGTTTTGTTTACTGTTTGATATTAAATAATCTTCAAACGTTTGAGGTTAATATATTGACCCTTACTTATTTCTGTACGTGTTATTTTTTTAGTATCGCCATAGAAAATACTTTTAAGATGAACTGGTGTTAATTCATTCCAGATACGTTGTTCATATAAAGTATTACCTTGATACATAAATTTACGAACGTATTTCAAAGACAATAAATACCGCGAATCGTAAATAATTTGAGCGGTATTGTTTCTAGGAATAAACCGCAGGATAACGCGCAGTACATCAGTTGGCAAATATTCCATGTTTGCGGTTGTTCTTCTATACCGATTGACAATAAACTTCCCAGTTATTTCAATTTTATTTTTAATTCACTTGTTCGTTCATAGTTTCCATCGTAACAAATGCGACCGTATGAAGTGCGTCAAATACTTCCATTGAAATCGTATCTGCTGTACGTGCTAGAATATAGTCGCTGTGATTATCGCTTTCACATATTTTCTTTACTTCTTCATGAATAAAGTCGCAAAGGGTTAAGTTGTTGCGTTCTGGTAAAAGCATTTCCAATTCAGAATTTACAACATCAATCAGAAAATCTTCATTTATTTCCTTTTTAACTATTTTATTAGTCAAATTAGTGCGACATAAAGCACAACTATTGCTTGTTCGGGACAGATTCGAGAAGCAATCGACGCAGAAACTATGCCCACATTTTAGTTTACACATGTTGTCTTTTATATTTTCTAGACAAATAGAACATTCAAATTCCGGTATTTCTTGATATAAATATTTGTTGTACATGTCACGAACATATCTGTACTTCATATTTGGCATTCCATCCGCATTGATATGTGATATCTTGTCAAGTTCTTTACTTTTCACGAGGTACTTGAGAAATTTATCCATTTCCATATTGTAAACGAACTTAATTAGACTAATATATTATTTATATTTCTAAATATTTATTTCAATTTTTTGGGAAATATTGTTTTATTTTTTCAATGTTTGATAACGACGGCGATTGTGTTTCTTGAAGTTTGTATAAAATTACCTCTACAATCGCCACTGGAGACGATAAATATGTGAATAAAATATATAGCAATTCATAACAATAATTATTGTATATTTTGATCAGCGTTTTCTTCAAATATTGATATTTGTGCTGTTTCAACGAATTTAAAAACGCAGAAAAATTATACAAGTTTTTTAAGCTAATATTTTCAACAAGAAGGTCTTTTGTTTCTATTATTAAATAAAAATCTGTTTTGGATTCATATCGATTATTTATTGTTTTGACTATATGGTCACAATCGTCTTGATTATGAAATGAAGTTATATTTAAACAGATTATGTTATTTACACTATTTTTGTGAACATTTAATAGGTTATCCATAGAAAAAAGGAATATATTATTGTGAGTAATATAACTAAATCTGAAAATAAAAATAATAAAAACTTCATATATTATAGTTTAAAACCCGAACTTATGGAGTATAAGATGATATTTTATTCAATCGGGGATTGGGGCGCAAATGTGACGCGCGTAAATTCAGCAAAATATGTGGCAAATGCCATGTCCAATTATTATCTATATTTAAACCCATTGCCAAGTTTTGTTATTTCGCTAGGAGATAATTTCTACGAAAATGGTGTTTCCGGAATCAATGATGAGTTATGGGAGAGTGCCTGGTTTTCCGTATTCATAAGACCGTTTCCTTCTATGCATAGGGTTCGTTGGTATTCCGTATTGGGAAATCATGATTACTATGGTGGGAAAAAAAGTGTTGATTCACAAATAGAAATGACGAAATATTCTCAAAATTGGATGATGCCCGACAAAAATTTTTTTTCATATGACAAAGAAAGTAGTAGTTATCATATATTTATAGATACAGTCAAAATATACCCCGAACTCTATGAAAAAACAAAAACAATGTACACTAATCGTGACATTCATAATTCATTGTTGATATTAGAAAAGATGCTTATTGATGCTAAGCGACTTAAATGTAAATGGATATTTGTCTATGGTCATTATCATTTATTTTCTAACGGATATTATGGAAATTATAACGTTATGATACAGAGAATATTGCCTTTAATGAAAAAATATAAAGTGGCTGGTTATTTTTCGGGACATGACCATAATTTTCAACTTTTAAAATATGACGGAATGTACTTTTGTGTAAATGGGGCAGGTGCTTACAAGGCACAGTTAAATCAACACAACTCAAATATTGAAGTGAGTATGATTTACGGAAACACAAACAACGGGTTCTTGATTCACAAATTGAATGATACGTATTTAAGTTTACAGTTTGTAAATATAAATAATATTGCGGAATTTGATTATCTCATTACATCTCCGAACGCATATAATACTCCTCCTCCCGGCACGGAGAATCTTGACCAACTAGACTAATGCGGATAATTTGCTCCTAGCAGGGATCGAACCTGCGACTTCCAGCTCATAAGACTGGCACTCTAACCAACTGAGTTATAGGAGCATTATTACGACAGAATGATATGCACATCATCGCGCGCACCCGATGTGGGGCTCGAACCCACGACCACAAGATTAAAAGTCTTGCGCTCTACCTACTGAGCTAACCAGGTAACCATTGCTCCATAAGAGTAAAAATTAAATAGTTCTACATATATATTATATATTTTGCGTTTATATTGTTTAGCCGCAATGTATTATCACGCAAATTTAAAGAAATATAATGATATTTTATATTGGTTTGATTTGCGAACTTCATCATCAAATTTTTTTTTGAGATTTTGCGTAAGTTTTGATTTGAAACAAGGTCGGTTATTTTTTGTTTTTATGTAAAAGAACCCTTTATCTGAAAGCCAATTTTCAAACTTGCTTGGCTTTTTGGGCTTGGAAATATTACCAAAAATAACCATACCGATGGTCATTGTTGTAATATATATATATTGTTTATGTGCTTACTACTATCATTTCCGGATTGTTTCAATTTTTAATATTTCAAAAAATGTAAATAATTAAATTATTCAAACGTATATTGCATTTTGTAGTTCCTTAACTTGAAATTTTATTCCTTCTATGTTACTATTTTCCTTTTCATTTTTTTTACTATTTTTTAACACTAAACCTCGATTATTGTATAACATCAACAAAATTTCTTTTTTTACTTCATTGATTACATCATTTTCTTCTCGATTTCTCAAATAGTTCTTGAACGCTTGAATCATTTGGGGATACTTTTGTCTATATTCTTGATACCAGTTATCCAACATTATTTCGTTGTACTCGTACAAATCATCTACCTGCTCTTTTTTGTCTTGGATTTGCCATGCGTTGTTTTTATAAACCATTGCATAATTTCCTTTGATTGAAGAAATATAAATGTTCATGTTTTCTGGTTTCTTTTCATTGAAATGAACTTTCTCTATCAATGATTTTACACAATGATTGCAATCTGTTATACAATTAACATAGTCGCTATCAGTTAGATGACTATAATCAGTTTTATTGTAATCCAATATTTGAATATTATACACATTATGATTCGTAATAGTACCATTATTAATATTCTGTATCTGCAGTTTATTCACCAACTTCTCAATTTGTTTCTGCATTTTTTCTAGTTGGTTATCCTTATTTAAAATTAATTCATTTATCTGTTTGTCTTTTTCATTCAATAATCTTGCCAATTCTTTCAAATCTTCGTCTTTGTTTTTTTTACAAGTATATTTTATATGACGATACATAGCTTGTTTCGTGGTAAAATATTTTGAACAATATTGACAATCATAACTTTTAGCATGTGGGTTTAAAATAGGGTTGACTTTTTGTTGACTTTTTGTTGACTCAAATGTTGACTTTTGTTGACTTTTTGTTGACTCCTTGTGTTTCTTTGTTGTTAAATGTTTATGAAAATGAGTTTTTATATGTGTAGAATAATTACAGCATTTACAGTCATAAATAGGCATACAAAAGTCTATATATTATAAATATACTTTTTATTTAAGCGAAAATAATATAACTTTTTTTATAAAAAGTTATAAAAAGTTATATCTTTTCCAAAAAAAGTTATATTTCACATGATATATGGTAATAAAATGAATATAACTTTTTATAACTTTTTACAGCATAAAAATATAACTTTATAACTTTTAGTCAACATTTTATAACTTTTTGTTCGAGGGGGGGGGGGGCAACCAAAATAACTTTCAGAAAAAATAAAAAAAATAAAAATGAAAAAAGTCAATTTTTTCATTCATGGATAAAAATATAAATAAAAATCCTATTTATTTATAGGGTGAATATGGAGCAGCTTCCAATACCAAATCTTTATAGATCGACAAATAAGGAGCATCTTCCAATACCAAATATTTATAGAAAGACGAATAAGGAGCAGTTTCCAATACCAAATCTTTATAGATCAACAAATAAGGAGCAGATTCCAATACCAAATCTTTATAGATCAACAAATAAGGAGCAACTTCCAATACCAAATCTTTATAGAAAGACGAATAATGAGCAACTTCCAATACCAAATCTTTATAGATCGACAAATAATCAGTTTTTACCGAACATTAATACGTTATGGATTGACAAATAATCAGTTTTTACCGAATATCAATACGTTATGAATAGATGATAATGGAAATATTGTGAGGGGTTTCAATATTTTACCCAAAAACCCTGTTATTATTTGCTACAAGCACATCGAACCAACATACAAAGATGGTGATATTGAATTTTCTATTTCATTGCATAAATTTCATTCTATGTTTTATTCATTCGAAAATTAATATATAAAAGACAAAATATATAAAAGACAAAATATATAAAAGACAAAATATAATTTCATATATATTAATTTTCAAATGAACCATCGGGTTGTTATTGTCTTTTTAAGCTATAGTATCAATCCGTTTATACGTAAAATAGCAATCGCTCATCTAAATGACTATACAGGGTATGCTTTGATACAGTTTACTACATTGATGGGAAATTTTGTATATTTGATTCGACATGCACACTTGCTTCGTTTACAAGATATCCATATTTGTAACCTACAATATTCCTTAGGCAGTAGTGCATTAACGGTTTTGAGTTCTTATCATATGACAAAATTGCTAAAAGAAAATTCGACAGGTAGTGTTACGAATCAGATTCAAGTGTTGACAATTGTTACAAGCTTCATTGTAGATTATTTGTTCAATGAAAAAAAATTGACACAAAAACAAGTATTTGGGATAATTTTAATGATTTGTGGTATTTCTATGTCAAAAAATAAATGAATATTTGTTTTCTTTTAAATTTAAGATTATGTTAATCATTTTTCAATATAAATGATGGTATTTACCACCTGAGTTTTCGCACGTGGCGCATTTGCGCCGGAGCATTCATAGATTTTTTCTTGCGATTATTTTTTTGCGAACTTTTCATTTGTTTGAGGAATGATGTTTCATATTTATTGTGTAAGATACGGCAATTCTTGTAACTTTCTGGTTCAACAATTCTAGAATTGGAGGCATCTAGGATTGTTTTCATGGTAAGATAGTTCATGATTGATTTGTCTTTCTTTGGTGACTTTTATTGAAGATGCTGTCTCATTTCAATTTTTTATTTAATCTAAAAAATTGAAACTGGTGCGCCCACATGAGTTATAAGGATAACACAGTATAACATGATGTCACTAAACAACATTATTATATTCACAATGGTGATAATGTTCGCATGTATCGGCGATGGTTATAATTTTAACAATATACCACTCAAAAGTAAATGGGCAAAGATTGAACATAAATCATGTAGCAAATCATGCGGTCATTGCGTATTTAATAATTTTAATATTCCATTGAAAAACAAAAACGATACAACAAATATCCCAGTGTTTGAAGAAGAAATTAATATATTTGAACAAGAAGGAGAAATCAATATACTTGACAATTTACCATAATAATTAATTAGTATTGTAATAATTTATATAACAACCTTATCAAGTATGTTTGTGAAGATTCAATATTTTTTGTTAAAAAATAACACATAACAATGTTATATACGTCTTTGGGCAAAAAGATAAAAAGAATTAATGCAATTACTTATTGAAAAATACAAAGATCATTTTGATTTAAAGACAATATAAAGGATACTGAAAATACTGTAAAAGAGATTTCTTCTATAGTTTTATAACTTTTTTTCAGCGCCGTTTTTGATTATTGTATTTGTATCGTATTGTTGATTTTTTATTAATATTGAATGATTTGCACTTGTTTTTTTTAAACAAATTATTTCTAATATATCTACTATATCTTCTGTTATCCTTGATAAATCTAATGTGGTACTCGATATTCTGGGTGGATTGTTCCCCGGATAACGCATAAATGCCAGGATATACTACTAAGGAAACGTTATAATCTGCATTTTTATATTGACGCACTATTTTTTGTTTATTTTTTTTGGTTGAACTATGTTTAAGTTTATTCATGAATAGTTTTTTTACCAAAAATGTAAGTTCTTTTCCTCGTAGATAATTTTGTTCAGGATTTTCTATATATAGATCATTATTTATATTATGATATAATAGATTTATACGCGATTCCATCAATTGATTATTATTAGTAAATTTATTAAGTGATATTTTATTATTCACTATTTTAAAGATACTTGTGACCTTTACTATAGGTGACATTTTTTTGCAATTTAGAATTTTCTTAGTTCTATTCAATATACTGCTCAATTGATTATGATTGAATCTATTCAAAAACGTTTTATTATTAACTTGTAAAAATTGCGATGGATTGTCGAAAAATTCGCCTAATTCTTTATTTTGTAATTCATCCTTTAAATAATTATTTTTTGAATTTTCATTCGTCAAGTTATGAATTTTATTAACAATTGGTTTTTTTAAAGTATTAAATATTTTTGTCATTATAATACCATGTAATGGTTTTCTATGAATTGGAAGATCATATTCATGTATAAGTTTTTGTAGTTCTAAAGGTAGTTCTTTATTTAGTGTTTTTAAGTTACTCATAGTAACACTTTATATAATGAATTGAAACGCTTGAATAATATTCAATTTTTATTTAAACTGAAAACATGTAAGATCCGCGACTTTGGTGAAACTATATAAAACTAAATCAAATGTGAGAAAATAAAATAGATTATGTATTTTACTTGTATCGCCCGTTTCTGTTTTAGGAAAACGCCAAATATTTATGTTAAGATATTAATAATGTATTTCTTTAATTTGTTATTAAAAAATCAACACATATATACAAATCACAATGTTATATATTAAAATTATTGGGCTGAATTCAGATGCTCCATCAAATTGGTTTACGCGCAACGATTTATATGTGAAAATTAATTATGATGAACAATTAAGAAGAACCACGACGTTGTGGAACATAAATAACCCTATATGGAATGAAGGGTTTATTTTTGACGATTGCGGAACAAAGTCGGTTTATTTTGAAATATATGATGAAAATACATGGAACAAACCAGAATTAATTTCAAAGTTTGAAATCAATAATTACACAGACCATATAAGACAAATCACACAGAATAATCTAACGTTTGAAATAGGTAAAATATTCAACGAATATAATATATTAGTAGATTCATTAAAATCTGCTAATGCCGAGCTTACAGACAAAAACAACCTTTTATTAGAACAAAACGATTTACAAAAATCATTGATTGTAGAATATAAAAGACAAATCAATGAAATCAAACAAATCTTATATGTATAAATCACAATTGTAAAATAATGTTAAATCCAAGTAATTTCTGGATAATAACTCCCCATAAGTTTGATAATCTCATTTTGGTTTGCACTTGGTGTGTCAGGGATTTCGTGTACAAACTGAGGCAAGAGTTGTCTGTATAATACACCAAAATATTTCGTTTGACTTGAACAATTATGGTTATTATTTTTACTTGGCGGATATAATTGAAGAGATATATTCTCAAGATAATGACAAAATAAATAAAGACAAACCTCTTGATTCTCCAAAGAATTATTATATAAAACTACATCTCCAATTGTTTGTGTGGTTTGACGTGGAATGCTGAGGTCAACAATACTCATTGAGAAATAGCGGACTTTGTAATCATTTTCTGCGATATGATTCATATTTGTAGGATATGTCGGAACTTTCAATTTAATCTTTGCACTTCTAAATGTGTTGTTGCTATTATCGTAAAAAGCAACCATGTATTTTGCATCGTAATTTATAAATAAGTTGCTTTTATTTTGCGGTGGGTAGAAGTTGTTATTTTCATTAGGTTTATACAAATAATACTGTGGTGCCGTATCTTGTATATCAATTGTTGGGCGGTTGTTATCATTGCATTGTTCAACCACATTCCATTTTTTGTTGTAAAATAAAGACAAATGTGGAAGCGGGACCCCACCAGTATTATTGATTCCCATATAAATGCGATAAATCAATAGATAGTATTCATTTTCTTGGTAAACTCTTTCGTCTTTTTTATCAGAATTCAAGTCTATTTGATAAACGAGTGAAGTGTTGTAAGTTACAGCTTGATCCCTGTAGGGGTTTAATTTACCACCAACATTTACATCATGAATATCCCAAAACGGATCCAATGTTTTTAAATCATACACTTCAAAAGAAAAATAACGCGAATTTGGAAAATACCCGTCAATTTTTAAGAATGAACTATTGACAATTGTCCCATAATATTGTGAATTTCCGTCGGGCCATTCTATATTTAATAGGCTGGAATTAGCGATAAAACACCAAGCGCATGTAAGATTGTAAAACAACATTGTTTACTGAGGATGTTTATTTATTTTTAAATTTTTATGGGGTTTTATTATAAATGATAAATGAGCGAAACAAATTTGTCATGAATCAATATGAGGTTGGAAGTGATGTGGCAAATCAGTTAAAACGCCCGAATAACGGAAATTATCCAACACCGTCATATTGTCATACAGGCGGTAGAAGCATTATAAAAAAATATAAGAAGCAAGCAAACAAAAAATATAAAAAAACAAAAAAGCGTAAATGGAGTAAAAAATATAAAAAGAGCATTAACTGTAAGATTCCGAAGGGGTTTTCGCAACGTCAATATTGTCTTTCAAAGAATAAAACGTCAAAACGAAGAAAATGAAGACTCTGTTCC
>MDTB01060663.1_pt1 | contig 17328 bp, 15 predicted proteins | sample 811161 | NCBI WGS metagenome assembly MDTB01 (sample SAMN05326650, study PRJNA326480) | marine metagenome | isolation source: seawater | place: Mediterranean Sea | collected 2009
AAGGAACTTGAGTTTTACTCCGCAGCCATCGAGTACGTCACGGCGACCGGTATGGACAACCCTGAAAACTTTATGTCGTTCCAACCCTCACACCAAGACGGCTCGAACAACGGCTTGCAAATACTATCATTGTTGGGCCGCGATCCCGTTGGGGCAAAACTTACTAACTGTTCGAATGATCCGATACGATACGACATCTACCAATCGACAGCCGACATTGTGGCGCAGCGGGTGGCGGACGCGGCGGCGTTAGGTGATCCTATTGCCCAGAGATGGGCTGGAAACATCACGAGAAAAACTTGCAAACGTGCTTGCATGACGACCAGCTACGGCGTCACGCCTCGCGGTATTCAAGATCAACTCATCGATGATGGATTTTGTGAACCGCTCGAAGGTAAACGTGTCGAGAACGCTGCTTGGCTGCGGGATCATTTAATTGTTGCGCTCGAACAAACGGTCGTCGCGTCACGTCCGATCATGGATTATTTTCAAGGCGTAGCACGGGCGTTAGCTGAAGTTGATCGACCACTACGCTGGAGAACACCGGCTGGTTCGTTGTGCCAGCAAAGCTACTGGAATATCGCGAAGTCTGACGTAAAGACAGTCATGGGTTCTTACTATATGTGGACCCAAAATCCCGACGGTGGTTTGGATACCCGAAAACAATCACTTGGTTCAGCCCCGAACGTAATACACTCGCTTGATGCAAGTCTGCTTCAGTTTGTTGTAAACGAGCTAACCAAACGAAACATTAAATCGATAAGCACAGTCCACGATAGTTTTGCAGTCCACTATCGCCACACCGACGAGCTTCGCGACGTGATTAGAGAAGTTGCCTTTGATATGTTCAGCGGTAATTGGTTGCTCGATGGATTTCACCGATACGTTCAAAACAATTCACCGGTCGAACTACCCGAACCACCGGTCCAAGGTTCTTTCGATATCGCTGAAGTCCTAACTGCCCACTACTTTTTTTCTTAATTTTGTACAGTAAAGTGCAGTCAAGTAAGATTGATAATTACAGGCTCCTTCAGCAAGGGCTGTTTCTCGAAGAGGAATATGAGTTGCTACAGCTTATTGAACATTGCTTGGACGTATTCGTTAGCTGTGACTGTCAGCTACCAACCTACCTTGCTGAACGCCTAACCGAATGTCGATGCCCTCTCGACGATTTCTTCAAATACGCAATCGAGATGGTTTTCATACCGAACTCAAAATTTATTCAGACTACTCATTAACCACAGGAGAAGAACCGTGCCGACACAGACTAAAACGAAAGCACCACGCGTAAAAAGCCCAGTCGCAGCCGCAGCGTATGCGTGGCTAGCGCGTCCCGATGAAGGCCAACAGTATAGCGACGGGAAGTATAAGGTCACTTTGTTGCTCGATAAGGATGACAAAGACGTCAAGACGTGGATCAAGAAACTTGAAGCTACATCTGACGAAGTGGCTACCGAACATTTTAATGGCAAGCCAAAAGTCCTCAACTATTGCTGGAAAGATGGCGACGTTATCGCGGAAGAGAAAGACAAAGAGGAGTTCGCTGGTAAGTGGCTTCTTGTTGCTAAGACCAAATTCCGGCCAGGTATGGTCGACTGTGGTTCACCACCCGCTTCACTAACGGAAGGCCAAGAGCCAGCTAGCGGTGATCTTATTCGGATAGCGTTTGTCGCTGTTCCTTACGAAGCCGGTGGCAAAAAAGGCGTGGCTGCACAGCTACGGACAGTTCAACTCGTCGAAAAGCGGAACAACGGAAGCGAACAGAATGATTTCGAAAGCATAGACGGTGGCTTCACAGCCGACGGAAGTGCTTCCGATGATGACGACGCCGAAGACTTCTAATGTTCGCGAATACTTTTTCGAGATCGAGCCTGTCCCCGCTTCGCGACCTCGCGTCACGAAATGGGGGACTTTCTACGGAAAGAGGTACGAGAAGTTCCGTCGAGAAATGCGTGAAGTTCTTCGAGCGTATCCCGAAGCGCCTCTCGACGGTCCTTTGTTTATCGAATTGGCATTTTTCATTCCGCCACCAAAGACCACGAAGCGTGGTTGGCCGAGAGGCGACATCGACAATTACATCAAAGGTCCGCTCGACAGTATGACCAAGCACGGCGGGTTCTACAGCGACGACGATCAGATCGTTTTCGTAACCGCGACTAAGCATTTCACGAAGGATGACGAAAAGAATGGAATACGATGCAAATACGGAAGATGCACTACTTACCCACCAGCCGTGTGACGACTGTGGATCGAGTGATGCTTTAGCAGTCTATGCAGACCACACCCATTGTTATAGCTGCGACAAACATACGTGGACTAACTCGGACAATCCGATAGACGCAGCGCCAGAGCCATCACTCAATTTAGTACCTGTTGGAACCTTTAAGGATCTCCCGAAGCGATGCCTAAGTGAGCAAGTTTGTCGTAAGTTTGGTTACTCAGTTTCCAAGCATAACAAGAGAACGGTTCAGCTAGCTCAGTATCGCGATCAGGATAACAAGATCGTCGCCCAGAAAGTCCGGCCAGCTAATAAGGACTTCTATACGACCGGTAATTTTAAGAACGTTAAGCTCTTCGGCCAGCATCTCTGGAAGCCCTCGAAGCGTCTCGTCATTACGGAAGGCGAGATCGATTGCCTCAGTTACGCGGAAGCTACCGGCGGAGGAAGATGGCCGGTTGTCTCACTACCAAACGGGTGTGCTTCTGCCACCAAAGCAATCAAACGTAACCTCGAATTTGTAGAAGGGTTTAAGGAAGTGGTTTTGCTCTTTGACATGGATAGTCAGGGGCAAGAAGCCGCCAAGAAAGTCGCGGCGATCTTAACCCCAGGGAAATGTTCGATTGGTCAGATGGCATTAAAGGACGCGAACGAAATGTTAGTGGCCGGTCGTGTCAAAGAATTAACCCAAGCCGTCTACGAGGCAGAGCCTCATAGACCAGACGGCATTATCGATGGAAGGACTATATGGAATGAAGTTTCCAAGCCTATCAAACTTGGCGTTGCGTATCCGTGGTCAAGCTGGAACGCTATGCTCTTCGGTTTACGAAGTCGTGAAATTGTCACTATTACTGCCGGTAGTGGTGTTGGTAAATCTACTATCGTATCTGAAATCGCTTATAGCCTCGGCAATCACGAAGCTGAAAACGTCGGTTACGTCGCCCTCGAAGAAGGACTAGGACGAACCGGCCAGCGGTTGATGTCGCTGGCTATCAACAAACCTATTCATTTGCCGTCTGACGTTACAGACGCCGAACGCAAACAGGCTTTTGATGCGACTTTAGGAACCGGTCGATACTTTTTGTACGATCACTTCGGGTCACTCGATAGTGACAATTTACTCAGCAAGCTTTCCTTCATGGTGACGGCGATGGATTGTAAATATCTGATCCTCGATCATCTGAGCATACTTGTTAGCGGCATGGATCAAGAAGCCCTCGCGCACTATGGCGGCGAGAGAGAAGCAATCGATTACACGATGACGCAACTCAGGTCATTCACGGAAAGAACCAAAGTTTCTCTAGTTGTTGTTTCCCACCTTCGACGTCCAGGTGGAGACAAAGGACATGAGGGCGGAGAGAAAGTCTATCTCAGCCATCTTCGTGGGTCCGCAGCAATCGCACATTTAAGTGATGGTGTCGTTGCCGTAAGCCGCGACATGACCAATGGAGACAATCGCTTGGACGTCACATGCTTGAAAAACAGATACGCGGGGTTAACAGGACCAATGGGTCAACTTGAGTACAGCCCAACCACTGGGCGACTAACGGAAGTCGTTGAGGATTTCGACGACGCGAGTGGTGACTTCTCGTGAGGCTACACAGCGAAGAAGACTTTTACGAAATAGACTTAAACGGATGCTATGCGCGGAACGTGAATATCGCTGTGAACGTTGTGAAGAAAAGTTCGAGGCTCACGTCCTCGACTTCCACCATCTCGACCCTTCGACCAAAGAGTTCGAGTTATCGACCAGCAACCTTACTGACCAACCCTGGCCCAGCGTTCTAAAGGAAGCCTCGAAATGTCAAATGGTCTGCTCGAATTGCCATCGAGAAATACACAAGGAAGAACGAAATGAAAATTCTGATAGCCGACATCGAGACCGACGGTCTACTGCCCGACCTTACCAAATGTCACTGTTTAGCAATAAAGGAGAAGAATAAAGATGCCAGAACTGAACTATACGCAGATGTTGAGGGATACAATCCAATCTCTGAGGGACTGCGCCGACTTCGTGGAGCAGACATTCTTGTCATGCACAACGGAATCGGATTTGACCGGCCAGCGTTGTTTCGAATTTATGGAAGAGACGCCTTCGGAAAAGCGCCGATTTACGACACCCTCGTTAGCAGCCGTTTTTTCCATCAATCAAAGCGTTCACACTCTCTCGCAGCACTTGGGCAAGAGCTAGGCTTCGAGAAGGGCGATCATAGTGATTGGTCTACTTTTAGTCCGGCTATGGGAGATTACTGCAAGCGAGACGTCGAGGTCACAGAAAAGGTCTTTGACCAAATGTGGACCGGCCAAATTGAACCAGCCCTTGCTCTTGAGTTTAACTTTGCTGAGATCATCTCGCTTCAGGAACAACATGGCTTTCGTCTTGATGTCCAAAAAGCGCAAGCGTTGGAGTCGGAATTTCGACAGGAACAATCTGACATCGAGCGTCACCTACAACAAAAGTGGACTCCCAAAACAATTCATCGCGTCTCTGAGAAAACCGGACGGCGACTGAAAGATAAAGTCGAGGTCTTCAATCCTGGCTCACGCAAGATGATTGCCGAACGACTTGCCGAACAATACGACTGGAAACCAAAGACCTACACGCCTAGTGGTCAACCGAAAATTGACGAGGCAGTTCTCGATAAGCTGAAGTTTGATGAAGCAAAAAGTTTATCTCGATACTTCCGACTACAAAAGCTATTAGGCCAGCTATCCGACGGTGACGCCGGATGGCTAAAGATGGAACGTGGCGGTTACGTTTACGGATCTGTTAAGACTGTTGGTACAGCCACCCATCGATGTTCGCATTGGGGTCCGAACATGGGCCAAGTAGATCGTAGAGATCTCAGGATGCGTGAGGTCTGGTTGCCGGACGAAGGTCAAGTTCTTGTCGGCTGTGATGCCGACGCTCTCGAACTTGTATGCCTCGCTCACTACTTGGCTAAGTTTGATGATGGTGAGTATCAAGACGCCTTAGTAAACGGGACCAAAGAGGCTGGCACTGACGTCCATAGTCGAACTCAAAAGCTACTCGAACTGCCTACCCGTGACGACGCCAAGACTGCCCAATACGCGTACTTGTACGGAGCGTCTGACCGCAAGCTAGCGCAGATCAGTCGAGAAGCCGGTGGTCCGATTAAGTCTGGCAAAGAGATACGCCGTCGGATGAACGAAGGGATCAACGGCCTCGGCAAGCTGTCGGATGCAATTCGGAAACGTGCCGACGTTGGATGGTTCAAGGCAATCGATGGGCGAAGGATCTACATAAAGTCTGAACACTCAGCCCTCAATTACCTACTGCAATCCTGTGGTGCAATCGTAATGAAGAAAGCAGCGGATGTTTTTCATTACGAACTCGCCACGAACGCTGGTTTTGTTTGCGACCAAAGTACAGTGAACTTCAGTTACGTCGCTAACATACATGATGAAGTTCAACTGAGTGTCGCACCAGAACACGCGGAAACCGTCGGTCAACTTTTTGCCGACGCAATCACTCTCGCAGCCGAACGGCTGAACATGCGCTGTCCGCTCACCGGCACCTATCAAATTGGTAACAACTGGAAGGAAACCCATTGACCGTAGCTTTAATCGACGGAGACATAATTGCCTACAAATCCGCCTTTATCTCCACGGACATTTTCGATGACGGCGAGGAGCTTTTTGATCCCGCTGTCGTAAACACCAATGTTCGTCAAATGATTGACGACTGGCGTCGTAAAGCGAAAGCCGGTGGCGAACTTATATGTCTGTCGGACGACGACCACCGCTACTTCCGTCACACTGTTTACCCCGAATATAAAGGCAATCGATCAGAGCGTACTCGACCAAAAGCTCTCGACTGTGCCTATCAATTCCTCAAAGATTTTTTCAAAACGGTGCAGTACGACGGCCTCGAAGCCGATGACGTTATGGGAATCCTCGCGGGTTCGCCCGACCTTTCCGATCCTATCATCGTGTCAATCGACAAGGACATGATGACTGTTCCTTGCAAACTATTAAACCCGAACAAAATGTCGAGACCCATTAAAATCTCGAAGGCGTCCGCTGATCGACAAATGCTGATGCAAGCTCTCATGGGAGACCGAACCGACAACTACCCAGGTGTCGAAGGTATCGGTCCCGTTAAAGCAGAAAGAATTATTTCAGAACACTCGGACATCAGAGCCGCGTGGCAAGCCGTTGTCGAAACCTTCGGCAACGAAGAGGACGCACTGACCATGACGCGCCTCGCTCGAATTTTACGATACGACGACTTTAACCAAGAGAAAGGAGAGGTACGCCTGTGGCACCCAACGAAGAAAACCTTATGGATATCATCAAAACCGATAAACGAACCCTCGAAAGAAGCCGGACGAAAATCATCGAAGACGCGAAAGCGGCGATCACGAAAGACCGGAACAAAAACTACGGGGAGCCGAAAGAAAACCATAGTCGTATCGCCAATCTCTGGTCCGTGATTTTGGAGCGCGAAGTGAAGGCACACGAAGCCGCTCTTTGTATGGCTGCGGTTAAGATTGCGAGACTTATTGAAACACCGGATCATCGAGACAGTTGGGTTGATGGCTGCGGTTATTTTGCGATTGGGATGGAGTGCGTCGAAGATGACTAGCTTCAGATCCAACAAGAACCCAATGTTTCGATCCAAATTTTCGGAAGACATATTTTATCACAAGTACGCGCACGAAGGTTGCGATACATGGGCTGAGTTATCGACGGTCTTGGTAGAAGACGTTTGTCAAGATCGACTGACCGTTGATGAAAAAGAAACGCTGACCCAAGCAATCGAGAACCTGAAATTTATTCCTGGCGGAAGATATGTTTACTACGCCGGTCGAGCTAAAAAGTTTTTCAACAACTGCTTTCTCTTGTGCGCTGAAGAAGACACGCGAGAAGATTGGGCTAACCTCTCATGGAAGGCCGAAAGCTGTCTCATGTCGGGCGGCGGCATAGGTGTTGATTACTCCATTTATCGACCTAGCGGCACGTCACTGAGTTCCACTGGTGGTGTCGCCTCTGGGCCACTACCTAAAATGAAAATGATAAATGCAGTCGGCAAGCATGTGATGCAGGGCGGGTCACGCCGTTCGGCTATCTATGCGTCACTGAATTGGCAACACGCAGACATCCACGATTTCCTTGTCGCAAAAAATTGGTACGAGATGCCGGTAAGTGGAACTGAACAAACTATTGGTGATCTGAAAGAGGCGGACTTTAACTACGACGCACCACTCGACTTCACAAACATCTCCGTCAACTACGATACTAAATGGCTAACTAATTACTGGGAAACTGGAGACGTTGGTGAGGTCTTCAAAACCAACGTGCGTCAGGCTTTATCGACAGCCGAACCTGGGTTTTCTTTTAATTTCTTCGACAAAGAGAACGAGACGCTGCGGAACGCTTGCACCGAAGTGACGGCGAATAATGCACAAGCGCCAGACGGCGGAGATGATAGTGACGTTTGCAACTTAGGCAGTCTTAACTTTGGCCGAATAGACAGCATCGAAGAGTTAAAGACACTCGTCGAGTTAGCTACCAAGTTTCTCGTGTGTGGCACTCTTCGCGCAGATCTTCCCTACCCTAAAGTTTCCAAAACCCGTGAGAAAAACCGTCGTCTCGGACTGGGCTTGATGGGTCTACACGAGTGGCTTCTTAAAAAAGATTACAAATATGAGGTAACTGATGAACTCCATCAATGGCTTTCGATTTATCGCGGCGTCTCTGATGATGTATCTCGGAGATTTTCTGAGGCTCTTAGCATTTCCGCTCCTGTGGCTGTCCGCGCCGTCGCGCCGACAGGCTCGATTGGGATTCTCGCTGGGACTAGCACTGGGATTGAGCCTGTCTTCGCTGTCGCTTTTAAGCGTCGGTATTTGAGCGGTGGGAAAAGATGGATGTATCAGTATGTGGTCGACAGCACGTCACAAGAACTGATTGATATGTACGGCGTTAAGCCTGACAAGATCGAGACGGCTTTAGATCTAGCCAGTGACTACGAAAGGCGGATTGAGTTTCAAGCAAATATCCAAGATTACGTCGATATGTCTATCTCTTCGACTATCAATTTGCCGAATTGGGGATCAAAGGAAAACAACGAAGATACGGTCGAACCATTTACTCAATGTCTCGCAAAAAACGCTCATCGACTCCGTGGATTTACTTGCTATCCGAACGGCGCGAGGGGCGGTCAACCACTAACCCCCGTTCCATATCAAGAAGCTGTCGAAAAGCTCGGTGAAGTTTTTGAGGAGAGTTTGGAAAGCACGGATATCTGTGACCTAACAGGACATGGTGGATCATGTGGCGTTTAGGTGAGCAATCCGGTGGGCTTCTGCCCGAAACTGACGAACAGCTAGTTCCGGCACTTTCAGAAGATTTAATAAATAGACTCGATAAGGTCTATCCACCGAGGGTTAAGGCTCTTGGTGAGAGCGAAGAAGAACACCAGCGATACGCCGGTATTCGAACTCTGATAGATGAACTTATTGGTCTGTTGGAAGAGCAGCGAAACGATGAAACTTAAAATTCGATTTGCAGAACCAGACGAGTTTTGGCGTATTTCTGAAGCTGTTCCTCTTATCAAAGAAGAAACACGCTATGCCAACCGTGACTTGAAAATTGGCAAGATCGAGCAACTGTTTAACCTACAGTTCCAAGTCGACAACATGAAAGTAATTTACTGTTGTCATACCGAAAAAGACCTCGATCACCTTGTAGGTTTTGGGGCTTTTATAGTCTCGCCTCAATTCTTTGGTGATGATCTAGTGGGTCAAGATCTGATGATCTGGGTTCACAAATTGTATCGAGGATCGAGCGCCTTCTACCGTATTGTTAAGGCATACGAGCAGTGGGCCAAAAGTCAAAACGCTGTTGAGATTTGCCTGTCTACGTCGACTGGCGTCGACACACAAGGAACGTCCCGCTTATACACTAAGCTAGGCTATCCGCTGACTTCAGTAACGCACATTAAACAATGTGATTGAATAGTTACATGAACGTGCGGCTGCGCGAAGCTACACACCACGACATACCGGCAATGTCAGAGATTGCCAGCCAAGGATCAAACGAAAGTAAGTTCGTAGGCACTTTCAGTTTAGCTAATTGCGTCGACTACTTGACTACTTTCGTCGAATGGGAAGACGCGACTGTCATGTTGGCGGTCGACGATGACATTGTTCTTGGCGGTGTCATTCTTGTTAAGTCGCGAGAAGTTTGGGAACAGCCCCTTTGTTACTTGGTAAAGTTTTGGATTTCAAAAGCTGGTAGGCGAACGCCAGCTTCGCGTCGACTCATGCGTTTTATTGACGCTTGGGCAGAACGAAACAAATGCCTTGCTGTTTATGCCACAGCAACAGGCGAGTTATCAGATCGAGAACAACGTTTGTTCGAGAACATGATGAAAAAGTCGGGATACTCCGACGTTGGACCAACATTAAAAAAGAGGATCACATGAGTAAATTTACACCGAAGCCCGCACCTCCTCCTGAACCACCACCCGAAAAACCAAAGCCCCCGCCCCCCACTCCGCCAAGTGCGAGTGCAGCGGCACTACCAAAAGCTGATGCTTATACCGATGCAAAGAAGCGTCGGAAGCGTTCTAAAACATCTCGTGCGAGTGTTCAAATACCGCTCACCTCTGGTGGCGGCGGTAATACAGGAGTTAATACAAACCGCTGATGCCTAATTTCGAAAGCTGTTTTGCTCGATATGAAGCTCTCAGAAGGAAACGTGATCCTTTCCTGACACGGGCTAGAGAGTGTTCAGAGCTTACCATTCCATCGCTGATGCCGCCTGAAGGTCACAGTAGCGCTATCCTTTTACCAGAGCCTTATCAGGGTTTGGGAGCGAGAGCAGTTGTGTCCTTGGCGGCAAGGCTAATGGTGGCAATGTACCCCCCAGGAAAACCAAGTTTTAGGCTAGATATACCGCCCGAAGTCCGTATCCAAACAGGAAGTATGGACGTCGAAACTGACGTCGAACAGGGGTTAATGCTATCTGAACAGTTAATCCAAGCAGAGATCGAACGCAAAGAGTGGCGACCGGTAACTAATTTAGTTCTTCAGTATTTAATCGTGACCGGTAATGCGCTTGAAGTGATGTTACCGGATAATACAATTCGTGTTTTCAGGCTCGATCAATACGTCGTCTCAAGAGATATGCAGGGAAATATACGTGAGATCATTACTGAAGAAATGATGGCTCCCGAAAGTCTGCCTGACAATATCAAGCCGATAATTTCAGCCGAGGATTACAGCGGCGACAGAGTGCAGATCCTCACTCACATTTATAAAGATGGCGATGTTTTCAAAGGGTATCAGGAAGTAAACAAACAGAAAGTGCCAGGGTCCGACGGAATTTATGAAAAGGATCTTCCCTATAACGCGCTCGTTTGGACCAATGTCATTGGAGAGGATTACGGGCGAGGCAAAGTCGAAGAGCATTTACCTGATTTTCGCGGTGTAGATGCACTCAGTAAAAGTATGCTCGACGGTGCTGCAATGGCGTCTCGCAATGTAACGATGATCCGACCGAACGCAGCGGGTGGTCTGAACCTAAGACGTCGCCTAGCAAGGGCAAACAACGGCGAGATCATCGTTGGTAATCCCGAAGATATCGCGATGCTTCAATATCAAAACCAAGCCGGTCTACAGTTAACCGCGCAAGAACTTGATCGACAGTCTCGCGAACTTGGGTTCGCCTTCCTACTCGGTGCCGAAACGGTTCGGGATAGTGAACGCACCACTGCATACGAAATTCAAAAATCTCAGGAACAGCTTGAAGCTACCCTTGGTGGTGTCTTCTCACAACTGAACCAAACGATGCAACTCCGACGTCTCCGTCGTCTTATAACTCAGATGCGCGAGATGGAGCAGCTACCCCAATGGCCCGACGGTATGATCGAGCCGACTATTTTAACTGGCCTTGAAGCACTAGGCCGAGAGGCGGACGTCAATCGTGTCCAAGCGGCACTCCAGTTTCTCCAAGGTATGCCACCCGAAGTCCTTGGTTATGTGAAATGGACTGAACTTCTTGGCAAAGCCTTCTACGGCTTGAACTTGCCGGATGCCGTAAGGACTGAGCAAGAGATGCAAGAAATGCAACAGCAACAACAGATGATGCAAGCTGGCGGACAAGCGATGGCCGCTGGTGGACAAGAGATGGCTCAACAAGCCGCTCAACAAATGATGGCCCAACAACAAGACCCTGCAACAGAAGAAGGATAGTTTAGATGGCAGAAGAAGCCGAACAACCAGAACCATTAGGCGGCTCACCTGAGTACAACGAGCAAATGGCGGAACGTTTCGAAAACCCAACAGCCCCAGAAGTCGACGTTGAAGATGTCCCACCGAATCCGGCAATGCCAGAAGGTGGACAGGAGAAATTCTATAACGCTGAAACTGGAGCATACGATTGGGAGTCCCATGCAAAAGAACTGCAATTTAACTTAGATGGGCGCACCAAGCCCGAACCGGTGGAAGAAGAGCCAGAACTCAAACAACCACAAATTGAAAAGAACTCTGAAAACGAGGTCTCAGATATTGTCAAAAGCGCCGGTCTGGATGAAATGGCCCTTGAGCAAAAGATCAAAGCCGACGGAGACTTAACCGCAGAGGATTACGCGGCATTGGCAAACGTCGGAATACCGGAAGGTCTCGCTAGGAGCTACGTCGAAAACCTGAATTACAGAATGCAAGGCGAACGCGCAGCGGCTTATGAATATGCTGGCGGCGAGGATAACTGGTCCAAAATGTCAGAATGGGCGCAGTCGAACATGAACGAGCAAGAGATCGATGGTCTAAATAAGATGCTCGACAGTCCCGACTGGCGTTTGGCTATGGACGCGATGAAGTCGCGGATGGGACCAACCTTAGTCGAGAACGAGCCATCGTTAGTTTCGGGTGAGCAAGTCACTGGTTCTAGCTTTGGATACCGTTCAAAAGACGAAATGAAGCAAGATATGGCGCGGCCAGAATACAACTCGTCCGCGCAGTTCCGCCAAGACGTTATGAAAAAGATACAAAGCGCGACTTGGGACTTGGACGAACAGAATTACCCCAGCTAACGCTAGTCGGTTTACCTCCCTCCCGACTAGACCAACTACAGAGACAGTCGTTTCTAATGCTGTCTCTGTTTTTTTAGCAGGGCTTCTGCCCGAAGAAATTAACGATGACCCAGTTAAGGCTGACAATCTGAGTGAAATCGAAGGCGTCTTAATCTTTATCTGAAACCTTTGTATAGGAGAAACGAATCATGGCTACAGGCGATGCTTCATCTCCAGTGCGTTTTGGTAAAGGTGCGTCCTCACCGGTCGATAATCGCGAGTTGTTCCTTTCCGTCTTCGGCGGAGAAGTTCTTACAGCTTTCGACAATGCGACCGTTACGCTCGACAAACACTTTGTAAAGAGCGTTCCAGGTGGAGCCAAAAGTTACAGGTTCCCGAAAACTTGGAAGGCCAGCGCCGAATATCACACGCCTGGGACCGAATTGCTCGGAAACGATCTTTCAACTTCTGAGCAGATCATAACCGTGGACGACATTCTGGTATCGCACTATGCGATTGCAGATCTCGACCGCATTTTAAGTCACTTCGACATGCGTTCAGTTATCTCAGCCGAGATGGGCCGTGCGCTTGCAAAAGTGTTCGACAAAAACGTGTTCCGCCAGTTAATTCTGGCTGCAAACACGGCGGCTGCTTCGCCATTTCCTGGCGGAACAGTGACCACCGATACGGGCCTCGCGGCCAGTGGCGGTGTCTACAGTGGCATTGAATATATCGAAGCCATTCGTACCGCAAACATTGGATTGTTCAACAAAGATGTTCCCGAAGATATGCCTCGCTACGCGGCTGTCTCCGTTGAGGTCTTTGACGCAATCAAATATGCCAAAGACTCCAGCAACAACTACCTCGTCCTAAATAGAGATTTTGGACATGGTGGCGCTGGTGGGATTGATGCTCGTGCCGAAATGATGAATATCGACGGCGTGACCATTGTGAAGTCCCGTAACATCCCGACGACTGATGAAAGCTCGGATACCTCTGTGTATTCGAAGTACCGAAGCGACTTCCAGAATACGGCTGTCGTTATGTGGTGTCCTCAGTCCGTTGCTACGGTCAAAATGCTGGATATCAGCATGGAGACTGAGCGCGACGTTCGTCGTTTGGAAGACTTCTTGGTCTCCAAGATGTTCGTCGGTCATGGGACATTACGTCCAGAAATGGCTGTCGTGCTTAAATCAGCATAATAGCTTTCAACCAAAGCAGAGACCAATCGTTAACGCGGTTGGTCTCTGTTTTTTTTAATAGGAGATCAAATGGGTTTAACTAAACTCGAAGCCGTCAATATCATCCTCGATGCGATTGGCGAGACTCCCGTTTCTTCTCTGGAATCTGGCTTACCCGATGCGGAAGCCGCAGAAACCAAACTGAACGAAATCAACAAGACCGTTCAGGCCAAGGGCTGGCACCAGAACACAGAGAAGAAGCTAAAGCTGATGCCCGATAGTAATAAGAACATTATTGTTCCAGCTAACTATCTTCGTGTTGATACCACCGGCACTTCACAAGCAACCAACGTTTCTGTTCGAACTTATCAGAACAAGTCGATGCTTTATGACGTGAAAAATCAACGTTTCACGTTTGAAAATGATCTATACGCCGACGTCATCATCCTCCTCGCTTTTGCCGATTTAACACTCGAACTCGCAAATTACATTGCGTATCGAACGGCTAGAAAGTTTCAGGAAGCGCAAATGCAATCGACAACGCTCGATGCTTTTACTGTTCGCGCCGAGATGGAAGCCTATGCCGCTCTCATGGATTCGGAAACTGAAAACGAGGACAGCAACATACTGACCGACAATGAACACTGTTGGTATCTGACAAACCGTAATCATCGCTTGTCGGGGTACTAAATGACACTACTCGAACAGTCGATTAAGACGCTGTACCAAGGCGTCTCTCGACAGCCGGACGCTGTACGACTTCCTGGTCAGGTCGAGGAAGCAACAAATGTCCTTATGTCGGTCGTGACAGGCGGGGTTCAGAGCAGACCGTCTACTCGACACATTGCTGAAAATACGTTCATTACCGGCACGTCCGATAAGCCTTTTATTTATTCTTACGCCCGTGACGCCGCCGAGAAGTACATCATTATTATTAAGAATGGAGATTTGAAGGTTTTTGATACTAGCGGTGTGGAAAAGACCTGTACCTACCCTGATGGTAAAACATATTTAACTGCTACTGACCCATCGTCCAGCTTCGCAGCCGTGACGATTGCCGACCGTACAATCATCACAAATAAAACTGTCGTTCCCGCGCTAAATACAAGCACCTATGCCGAGTCACCATTTACTGGCTTGATTAACTGTCGCACTACGAACCCCGCCACGTCATACGAGATAAAGGTCGATGGATCATCAGTGTGGACATATTCGGGTGCTGCAAAAAGCGCGACGGAAGTAGCTGACGACATTATGTCAAATATGACGCTACCTGGGGGTTTTTCTAAAACACGAATTGACCAAACAATATCGGTGACAAACTCAGCGGCTTTTACATTCGAAGTGACAGGCTCGGACGACACTTACGGACCACTCTGTATGCGTCAATCAGTGCCGAAACGAACCCACCTTCCCGCTAAAGCTCCAAACGGGTATCTGTGTAAAGTTGGTGCAACTATTGACGGTAACGCTCAAGGATATTGGGCTAAATTTGATACGACCGACCACGCATGGACTGAAGCGGCTGATCCGTATGCCGACAACGCTTTTACCGACACTACCATGCCCCACTGGTTAACGAGACAATCCGACGGCACCTTTATTTTCCAAAAAGGTACTTACCCAGATCGAATTGCTGGTGATGCTGATACTGCACCAAAACCGGATTTTATTGGCTTTGAGATCCAAGATGTTGTCTTTCATCGTAACCGCCTAGCGTTTATCGCTGGAGAACACGTTACGTTTTCACAAGCGGGTAAGTATTTTACTTTCTGGCCCGACTTCTCGACCCAATCTTTAGACAGCGATGCGTTTTCTGTTACTGCGTCGGGGTCTGAAGTTAATAAGATCTTCCACGGTCACGCCTTTCGAAAAGCCCTTTTTCTGACCTCAGACAAAAACCAGTTTGAAGTCTCTGGCTCTGACGTGATGACGCCCGAAAAAACATCGATTGATCTCACAACAACCTATCTAACTGAAACCGCATGTCGTCCGTTTAATCTAGGGAATACACTCTACTTTGCAGCGAAGTCCGGCAAAGACGCTTTAATTTACGAGTACAAATACGACGACGAAACTCTGAGTAACCGTGCGGGTGACATCACACTTCACGCACTCGGTTACATTCCAGCGCCTATTGCACACATGACCGGAGATCCTTCCGCTGACATGCTGCATCTCTTATCCGACAAAGACAGGTCGCGGCTCTATCTGTACCGAATGTATATTGACGGTGATAAAAAAGCCCAGAGCGCTTGGCATTGTTGGGACTACGGTGACACCACTGTCTATATCCACTGGATTGGTGTTATCGAGGGCGACCTATATATGGTCGTGACACGCGGCTCTAACACTTACATCGAGAAAACGGTTCTGAGATATGAAACGTCTACCGATAAACACCCATATGAAATCGCGCTCGACCGTCAAACATCTTTAACCGGTACTTTTGACAGCGGCACAGGTCTAACAACCTGGACCACACCATATCCACATGGCTCGGCTGCGGCGGTTATATTGTCGACCGACTTTCCAGCCGGACAAGTCGGAGAGCGTCTGACTGTTTCCTATCCGACCACAACCACTGTTACGGCCAATGGAGATTTTAGCGGTGGTGTGGCTATCGTTGGGTTTCCATTTACTCAATCGGTTCAGCTATCAAAGCTATATGTCCGAGAGGCAACTAACGACGCGAAAACAATCACGTCAGGTCGTTTTCAGCTAAAGCGTGTCCAAGTGAATTACCAAGACACTGGTTATTTTGACGTAAAGATCACGCCGGTATTCAGAACTGAACAAACTTTTAATTTTAATGGCAGGGTCATAGGCGCGGGTGAAAACGCTGTTGGTGCAAATGCCATCTCCGATAACGGTTCTTTTTCCATTCCGATCCAGACTGACGCAAACACCGCTTTAATAAAAATCGAGAATAGTACGGAGAAGCCCATGACAATCACAAGCATCGACTATTCCGGTTTCTTCAATGAAATCACGAGGGCCGAAGGCTAATGTGTGATCCAGTAACGATTGCTCTTACGGTTGGCACAGCGCTGGCCGGTGCAGCGCAGCAAAAAGCCATCGCAAGACAGCAAGAAGCGGCTGGTCGAAAACAGGCAGAGGACGCCTATAAAGCCGCAGCCGATAAGCTAGACGCTGACTATGAAGAAGCTAACCGCCAGATAGGTGAACTCCAAGAACAAGAAGTAGAAGAGGCAAGTGATTTAATCAGAGAGGCAAATGAAGAGTTAGGAACTTTACGGGTTGCGGAAACCGCCCTTTCTGATGCCAGTCTGGGCAATTTGTACTTTGAAAATTTCTACACAAACTCGGTCGACCTTCAGAGGTTGGATGAAAATACCGATAAGGCTGTGGCTTCGGCTGAGTCCTCAAAGGAAGCGGCACGACAAGGCTACTTAAACTCGATCACACTTGCCAAGAATAGAGCAACAAATATCAACCTACAGACGGCTGCGATGAAGGCGTCGGCCAACCTACAAGTTCTAAGCGCGACGACCGGTTCAATTACAGGTCAAATGCAACGCGCAGAAACCTTAGACGCAATTAAGAAAGGGAAAGACTAGTTATGGCTGAAACATACAAACGTTCCGCCATCAACATCGCTACTCCTCGTCAACAAAGAGTAAGATCTTCCGGTCCAGTTCGACATCAAGTTCCAGAGTTCGTTGGTGCCAGTGAAGGCTTAAACCCAGTGGCCGGTGATATGTCAGGAGCGTTTAGTCGTTTCTTTGGTCAGCTTCAGTCTCAAATAGGCCAGATTGCCGATGCTAGAGCAATGGCAGACAAAGAACGTGAGCGTGATATTAACGCTGAAGCAAAGCGTCAGGCTGTCGCTGATGCCCAGCGTTCTTTTATGGATGAAAAAAATA
>MDTB01140728.1_pt1 | contig 17328 bp, 6 predicted proteins | sample 811161 | NCBI WGS metagenome assembly MDTB01 (sample SAMN05326650, study PRJNA326480) | marine metagenome | isolation source: seawater | place: Mediterranean Sea | collected 2009
TTAGTGTATAATTACCTGAACTAAGGAATAAGGTAATATGGCTATAAATCTTGACGTACACGGTAATACACAACCTCTTGAGGCAGCGGTTCAGTCTGCTGTAAACAGAATTCGGCGTCAACCCATTAAAATTGCGGTTGATGATAAGGGCGCAACTCAACCCTTAGGAAACATGAAGCGAGCTGCTGATGAATTCAGTAAGTCGATGGAAGCTGCAAATGCTCGTATTATAGCTTTCGGAGCTTCCATGGCAATAATTAACGGTATGGCGGACGCATTTAAAGGAATGGTTCGTAATATGGTTGAGGTTGAAAAATCTTTAGCAGATATTAATGTTGTTATGGGTCTAAGCACTCAAAAACTAGATGCATTTAGCGATGGGTTGTTTAAAGTAGCTAAAGAAACTGGGGCTGCATTCAAGGTTGCTGCCGATGCAGCGACAGAATATGCTCGCCAAGGCCTTAGCGTAGAAGAGTCTTTGAAACGCACAAAAGACGCGCTTATTCTGACTAGGTTAACAGGTATGGATTCTGCGGAAGCAGTAAAATCATTGACTGCCGCAATGAATACTTATGGCAGCCAAATTAAAGACACTACTGAACTCGTGAGTAAGTTCGCCGCAGTTGATGTTAAATTTGCTGTTAGTGCAGAAGATTTCGCAGACGCTATAGCTAGAACTGGTGCAGCAGCTAAAGGAGCTGGGGTAGATATTGATGAACTAATTGGTCTGGTTACTGCCGCTCAACAACAAACCGCTAGAGGCGGTAAAGTTATTGGTAACTCCTTTAAAACGATTTTTACTCGTATCGGAAGAACTGATACTTTAAATCAATTAGAAAATCTAGGCATCGCTGTTAGAGATGTTGAAGGTAAAACTCTTGGCGCAAAAAAAATCTTAACTGATCTCGCAAACACTTTCGATTCATTATCTGAAGCTCAAAAAGCTCAAATAGCTCAGACTGTCGGTGGAGTTTTTCAAATCAACGTTTTAAAAGCTGTTCTTGGTGATGCCGCGAAACAAAATGGTATTCTCGCGAACGCAACTCAAATTTCTGCAGGAGCAACAAACGAAGCTATAGAAAAAAATGAACAATTAAGAAATACCATGGCCGCGATGGCGACCGAAACTGGGCTGGCAATTAAGCAAGTGTCTGCTCAAATCGGAGAAATTATGCTTGCACCTGGAATTGAAAAGGTTTTAAATATAGTCAAAAGCGGCGCAGAGGGTTTATCTGGAATTTTAGGAGACGGAGAAGGAACTGGAAATAAATTTGCAAATGGATTCCTGAAAGGTTTAGGTAACGTAATTAGTGGTCCAGGTTTAGTTATTATAACAGCTGTATTCGGTAAGTTATTTTTAAAAGCTGCAAGTTTCGCTAAAGAAAGTTTAACTTCATTAATTGGAGTAACTAGCGAAGCTCAGAAACAAAAAGCAATTCAAACATCTCTTGTAGGACTGTTTGGAAGAAGCTCTGAGTTGAACAAAGAAATGTTGCGCACGGACATTTCTAGGACAGAAAAAGAAAAAATTATTCTTGGACTTTTAAGAGCTCAAGTGGCTGAAGCAAAAATGCTCGACTCTGTCGCTAAAAGCAGTGCAGCTACATTGTACTCGAAAGGCTTCGGAGCAAACTTAACACCTCGCAGGGGAAGAGCTTATGGTCACATACCAAATTTTGCAAATCCAGAAAGAGAACAAGCTGCTCGCGGTGGATATGCTGCAGGAAGTATTCGATCAATGGATATGCCTGGCGAAGGGTCTGTTATTTATAATAGCGCAGAAAAAGTTAAAACATTCTCAGGATTAAGTCAACCAGCAATAATGCCTCCTTTGTCTAGTAAGGCAGGCAAAAATTATCAACAAGCATTTGGGTCTGTGCATGGATTTGATCCATACGCAGCTAAAGGATATATACCTAATTTTAATTCAATAAACATTTCCGCGGAGGCTATGGAGCCAAAGAATAGAGACTTAGAAAATAAAAACTCAGCAAATGTAGGCGGTTTTAGGGCAATGGCTGCAGGAAAAACTATAGGTGGTAAAACTGGTAAAGAATATTTTGAGAAGAGGGAAGGGTTTCAGAATCCAGTAATAGATTTAAATAATATTTATCCTCAAGTTAGTCAATTAGGAGTTGTTCTAGGCGTTGGCACAGAAACCAAAAAGCCTCAACCGATTGAATATAGTACGCCAATAGCAGAAGTAAAACGCCTGAATGCTAGAAAAATATTGGCGCAAAAAATAGGTGTTGACTTAGAGGATTTAAATGGAAAAACATTATTAAGCACATTGCCAACTAAAGCCATATCGCCTGTTTCAAAAGAAGATTTAGAATTAATTGAAAAGGGTAAGTCTGATGCTGTAGCCAGAAACACAATAGGGGATTTGCTTAAAGATAAACTGACGGACTTCGCAAAAAAAATACATAAAAATATTTTTGGCGGAGTTGAAAAAGGTCAAAGACCAGATTTTACTAGTGAAAATATTGTTAAACATATCGATCCCGGAGCTTTGGGTAACTTATATGAAACTGCACTAAGAACTGCGCTTGGAGATAGAGTTGAAGATAATAAACAGGCTTCTTTTGATTTTAGAGGAGCTGACGCACAGGAGTTGTCGAAATTCTTTGGTAAAACCAAGACAGCTTTAGAACTAAAATACACTCTCGCAGCCGCTAAATCTGGAGGTATTCCTAAGAAAATATTAAATTATGTATCAGGTTACGCTGATGGTTACATTCCTAATTTCGCAAATCCATTATCCGATGCAATAGGTAGAGAGCGAGACGCTGGAGTCCCCGTTTCCCAAATCAGAGTAGGAACACATCCCGCTCTAATGAATAAAGGTAATCCAATTGGTCTTGGAGTAACCAATACAAAAGACGAACCAAATGGATTAAAAGATGTATTTGGCGCAAAAGGGTATGTGCCTAATTACGCTTTTGAAGATTTTAGAGCTAATACTAAAAAAGGTGGGCATCGAGTTATAGATCAAGACACGCAAAAACAGTTAAAAGCTTCCTTTAAAACCTTAGTAAAAGAATTGAAAAGCGGGGCTATAGATATAGATAGTTTGGGTAGCGAAGCTAAAAAGCTTGGCTCTAATTTTAATTTAACTAAAAAATCGACCAAAGATCTTCAGGCAAAAATACAAAAAGAAGCTTCTAAGCCTTCATTATTAGGCGGGTTATCTTCAATGAATAACAAATTCGCCAATACAGCTGTAGGTAAAAGTTTATCTGGGGGAGCCGGCATGGGTTTAATGATGGGAGCTCCCATGTTAGCGGGATTTTTGCAGGGAGGATCTGAAGGAGAAACTGCGCAAGAAAGAGTTCAGAGAATGCAGGGAGGGAGTTATGCTGCTGGGGGAGCTTTAATGGGTGCAGGTACAGGCGCTGCCATGGGTATGATGTTTGGGCCTCTTGGTACAGCAATAGGTGCTGTAGGCGGAGCTTTGTATGGATTGGCAAATAGCGCTAAAGAAGCTTCAGCCGCTCAAGAAGAACTCTCTGAATCTATAGCTCAAAGAAAATCTGAGTCAATTTTAACTTCTCCTGTAGCTAATGAAGCTTTTGGTAAAATAGGAGAAGATCAAATGGGTAAACTAGCAGCTCTAGAAAAAGAATTGCAGAAAAGTTTTGAGCCTCAGTTAGAGAAAAAACTTGCAGAAATAGAAAATACTCAAAGGGCTGTAATGTCCAAAGGAACAAATATGATGGTCCAAGGAGCTGGGGCGGCATTGAATATGGGATTTTCTTCGCGTAAAGAAAAAGTAATAAAAGAAAGCTCTGGAGAATTAAATGTTGAAGCTGCAAAGCAAAGAAAAAGTGCATTACTCGATGCTTTGAAAACTTTAGATCCTTCTACAGAATTTATGGGCAAGGATATTAAAACAGGAAAAGAAAAAGCTTATACAACATCATCTTTTATTAAAGATATTGATGAACTTGACATAACAAAAGAAGAGGATCAAAAAGCCTTAAAGAAAGCATTTGAAAACGGCAAAACACTACAGGAGAAGACTAACCTTGAGCTTGAAAAGCAGCGCCAGGGAATCATTCTTCAACTTAATCTCCAGAAAGCTCAATTAAAAGCTCAAAAAGCGGCGGCGATGAGCCAGTTAAAGATAAAAGATAAATATGATAAACAACAAATAAATTTAAAAGCTCTAACTTCTCTTGGCGGTGAATTTTTGACAGAACGGCAAAAATCAGAAATTAAATACAGAGAAGCTCTAGATAGAGCCTCTGAACAACTAGCTCTCAAAAAAGATTCTGCATCTGCTAACTTGAGAAATCAGCTTTTATCAATGAAAGATGGTACAACTGAAAATGCTTTAAAGCAAGCTCTGCTTGAAAAACAGGAAGGTTTTGCTGGTAAAAGCGATGAAGAAAAGAAAGGGCTAGCTGACAAAATAGAGCTAGAAAAAGAGTTAGCAAAATTAACTGAAAAAGAATTAATAGATTTATATGAAAAACTTGATGTTGATAATGAAATTAAATTAACAATAGAGAATTATATTACCGCAAAGAAAAACTCCGTTGACCTTGCAAATAAAGAGAAGGAGTTAGCTGAAGGAAGAGCTGGTAAAGAAAAAGTGATAAATAATCTTGTTGCTGACAGGCTTGATGCAATAAAGAAACAAAAGGAAGCTAACCAAGATATGATCAGAGCAATGGGATTGGCCGACAAAATCAGTAATGAAGCTAGAAAAACCGCAAAATTGCAACGCACTCTTTCTGATGGTCCAGACTACAAAAGGATACCAGAACGTCATAACATAAAGTTTAGGGAAAAGGAACTAGATTTAAATTATGAAATAGCTGAAATAAGAAAAAATCAACTAATAGAAGAAAGTAAAGAGGCTGAAAAACGATTGGAATTAACTGAAAGGAGAAAAAGTTTAGAGTCTAAAGATGCAGAATTAAAAGAAGGCGAAACAAAAGAGGGGGTTCAAAGAAAATTAACTGAAGAACTTAGAAAAAGCCACGATCGAAGTGAGCAAATTAAAGCCACAAATGATGCCATTATCGATCAAAAAACAAAACAGCTTTCTCTAGAGAAGAGAATAGCTGCAGAACAAATTAAGCATGAAGCATCTTTTTCTGGCGGTTTTACTGACGCATCTGATAAGATGTTGGATGACGCTAGTAAATTGGATTACCAGTTAGGAACGATAACCGCAACTCATTTTCGTGATGGACTAGTCTCGGCTATGGATGCGGCCATTAATAGAAGCGAAGACTTAGGTGATGTTTTGAATAATATTGCAATCGGCTTTCTTCAAGCTGTTCAAAATGCATTTTTAACTTCTGCGGCAAATACAATTGTAGGAGGCATGGGGCTTATGTCTAACGGAGGAAGCGTGAGAAAATACTCTGCAGGTGGAGGCGTTCCTGCAATGGTAACAAATGGGGAGTATGTTATGAATAGAAGAGCTGTAAATAAGTACGGCTCGAGTTTTATGCATAATTTAAATGCAAGAGGTAAGATTCAAGGTTTAAACGCAGGAGGTGAACCTGGCTCTGCACTACGCGCCAATAAAGGATCAAGTCGATGGATTGATTCTGGCAGAGCTTATCAAAGTATGCCTATGTCTGGTTTTTTCTATAGCGGAGAAGCCCAAAGCGCCGCTCTGGCGGAAGATATTGATGCTGCTTCAGCTATGCGCGCAGAACGAGAGAGGAAAAGGCAGGAGGCTATAAGAAAAAAAATGAAAAAGAAGGCTTTAAGAAATCAATTGCTTGGCACTGCTTTATCTATTGGTTTAAGTATGGGAGTTAATAGCTTATTTAAAGGTGGATTTGGAAGTCCAGGTTCGCCAGGTAATAGTTGGCAAGGAGATATCAGTACAGCTCCAGGTTCTGCAGGAGAAGGAATGGCTTTTGCATATCAAGGAGGGCCCATTAAAAAATACGCCAGCGGCGGCTACATCTCTGGCAAATCTGGTATCGACCAAATTCCAGCAATGCTTAGCGAAGGAGAGTACGTTATTAAAGCAAGTAGCGCAAGACAGATTGGCAAACCTATGCTTGACAAAATAAATGCAGGTAAATTTTATGACGGAGGTTTAGTCGGAAACGAAGATCCTGGTGTATCTGAAGTTAATTCATCCTCGGCAACTAATAATTTTAATATAACTCTTAATATCGACAAATCTGGAAAACAATCTCAAGAAAATTCTCAAGACGGAGATGATAAGAGTAAGGATTCTAGAGATCGAATGAAAGAGTTGACAGAAAAAATAAAACTACAAGTTTTAGGGGTAATTGTTGAAGAGCAAAGACCAGGAGGATTACTTGAAGATACTCGTCCATCATGAGCTATTCTAATTATGAGCAAACAATAGTTGTAAATGGCTATGCGCTATCTGGCGTGACTAATATTGATGGAAATTATGGTATTAGCGAAAAACCTATTAAGGTTGCTGGAGTTGGTTTTATAGATGCATTAATCGAAAAACCTTTAGAGGGTAATTTTTCAATATCAAGACAAATGGTTGGTTTTGACCCTTTGCTTGAAACTAATGTTTTGGGGAAATATTCCTTTGATGAAAATAATTTGAGTGGAGTTATATTATACGATGATAATCGTAAGGGTTTCGGTTTTAAGAACGGGAGAATTAATAGTTATTCTATATCTTGCTCTGTTGGCCAAATACCTGAAATACAAACAGATATAACTGTTTATGGAGAACTAGGTAAAAATGTAATGAAAACAAATTCTTATGAATTAAAAAGTAATCATATGAGTTCGTTTGACGGAGATTATGTTTTTTATACTAATTCTTTAGGAAGGGTTCTTGATGCGGGCACAGTAAATTTACAGCCAAAATTTATTCAAAAAGATATTTCCATATCTGAAGGTTTATACGCTAGTCTATATGATGAATCTATAATAGTAGAAGATGGAGACGTTCTTGGTTTGGGTAAAAATGCTTTCCAAGGGGTTTCATATAAATTATCGGACATTATTCACCAAGAACACCCTGAGGTTCAATTCACTGATCAATCAAAAATAAAACTAAAAGTGAGCGATTTCGAGATCGACGCTATTAGTGATTTCAGTTATAGTAGATCAATTAGTTTAAATCCAATATATGCATTACCAAAGGGAGACAATGAAGATTGGAATTTGACAAACCAGGCAAGTTATCAAAACTTAGAGCCTATACAAATTAATGTGGAGTACCCAATTGAAACTAATATAAATTTTACTATGATTGCAGATGAATATGAAGTTAGGGAGGTTAAGGATAGAATTCAATCCGCTCCAAAAAGCACTGTAGAAATAGAGTTAAGAGATTCAAGAAATGATACTATTATTAACTCTTTTACCGGAAATAATGTAAGATTAATCGGAGAGACTATAAATTCATCTATAGAGGGTGAAATGTCTATATCTTTAAGTTATAAAGGTTACGACACTTACCATAACCCTGTCTCATGAAAAATCCATACTTAAGATTTGAAGATGGCAAAATTACTTTAAACGGTAAGACTATTATGGTTAGTAGCGCAAGCTTGTCTATTGCCCCATCTCTTCAAGAAGAAAGGGTTTATGGTGATTTAGATTTATCCATTGTTGGGTCTAGAACTGAATTCGTAAAATACGCCGCCACGGACGGATTAAAAGGAGCTCTATCTTTATCTTTTTATATTTCTGCAGAAACGTTTGCTCAAGAAGGTTCACCCAATTCAATAGATAGATTGTTTGATATTAAGGAAGGTATGTCCGAAAAACCTATAGATAATAATGAAGTAGGTAGATACTCGTTCAACAATATGTATCTAAAATCTTTTGGTTTTGAAATGACCCCTTTTTCTGTAATAAGAGCTTCTGCGGAATATGATATTTATGGAACTATAAGAAAAAATGTTGACAAAAGGTTCCGTAAGGGTTTGGTTGATTTTGCGCATTCATTAAAATCTTTTGGAAATTTAAAGGTTGCTGGGATAAATTCAGACTCTATTGCTGGAGGGCAGTTTGAAGCTTCATCGCTAAGATATAGTATAAAAGTAGAAAGAAAACTTAATAATAATATAAGAGAAAATGAAAATACATATATTTTTACTAATGCCGATGGCCCTGCACCTAATAGAGTTTCTGTTGAAAAGATTGAATCTGAAATGTCTATATCGGGAAATGAAATCGTGCAAAATTTAAATATGTTTGGAGACTATCAAAACTTGAACACTATAGAGGGTATAATTGATTCAGAAATCTCTGCTTATCTTTATGGCTTGAATGGAGAAAAGCTAGCTAAGTTTTCCTCCAAGGGTAAAATTCAAAATCAATCTATTTCAATACAAGAAGGTTCCCTCGCTTCTTCTGAAATAACAATTAAAGAGATTATTAAGTAATGGCTGGAGAATATAAAGTTTTCGAAAATCAACAAATGAGCCATATCTCTAATTATAGCGGCGTATTTGATCCTGACGGCGCATACGAGAAATTTGATTTTGTTTATAATACTGGGGATGGGCTTTTCTACTATGCAAGAGAAGATAATGTTCGTGGCGGTGGCGCACAAATTGAGGCTGCTAATCGATTTTCTTTAGTTCCTAGTGGAAGAAAGTTTATAAAAATAAAAGGTAGGCATACCAATAACATTATTGATGAATATAATCAATTGGATACTTTAGGTGTTTCTTTTAAGGAGGGTCAGACTATCGAAATAAACGGCTCTCAAGAGGGTTCTAATGGTAAATATAAAATATATGAAATAAATAAAAATTTTGATATTAGGATTAAGTCCAGCTTAAGTTTTGAGGATATTTTAGGTGCAACAGAAGTGGGCTCTGACAGTTTTTTTGAAGGATCTTGGTTTTTAAAAAATAATGTTGCTGGTTCGGATAATATTGTTTTAGATAACTTTTTTTGGTACGGCAGAGACTTTGGTGAGTGGGTTTATTTGTTTGACAAAATTTATTATCAATGGCTTAGATATGAAGAAACAGGGGGTTTGTCTCATCCTAGTTTACCTAAGAATTTAGATGTAGATGGGTTTGGCTATCATTATTATAAAAGCGATCCTGGTGGAATAGACGACTTGCTTATACCGATTAGCGAATTAGAAGTTTCTCATTCAAGTTTTGGGTTGGTAAATTTTTCAACCATAGAAAGTTCAAGTAAAGAAATTAATTTTTATTTACCTCAAGTAGAAAATCTAGATGACAGTAACCCTGATTGGTTCTATACTAATCAAAGTTTAAGTAGTCAGGGGTTAGCTTATTTGTTTGATGGTGGAGAAGGTTACTATGGCCCTGCAGGTTGGACTTATTGGCAAAGGTGGCCTGGGGCTATTAGCCAAAAATCAAAAGATGATCGGGAGGCTATTGGGGTTTATAACTTTACTAATAGTAAATGGTATAGGATTAGTAATGTTCAGCAAAGTAAAAAAGTTCCTAGAGCTGTTCAGCAAAGAGACTACCCTAATTCGCCAAGCGTTTCACTTCCTTCTCCGCCTTCTGTAGCTACACCGGAGCTAGAAAAAGATTTTAGGTCTAAAATATTAATTCAAGGCATTAATGATTCGACCGAAATTAAGGAATTCGAAGCTGCTTCATCTAATGAACTATCAATCAATATTCTCGATTCTTTTCCTTCTGATAGCCCAGATGTTTGGAGCTCTGATTTATTTTTCTTTGATGCGGATTATGGATCTAAAGTATCTTATAAAATGGAAAATAATGAAATTGAATATGGTAATGGATATATCTTTAGAGCCCCAAAGTCAATTAATGGATTAAGTTTGAATATAGATCTAAACTTTAAGAATAGAACTAACAAGGAATCTAATGCAATTATACATTTTGTCGAAAATCATCAAGGGCAATTAGAAAGAGATTCTCCAACTGATTACTTAAAGTATTCGCAAGGTATATCTGGATTTTTATGGGCTGGAGAGTCCTCGTTTCATCCATATGATTCTTTGAATTCACAAACCACTCGTTTTTTGTGTGACGAAGTAAATCATAAAATGAACTTTGAGAATAGCAATGATATATCTCTAACTTTAAAAAATTTTAGTTCATCTATCCTGAATAAGTCCGAAGGGATTTTTGTAAAAAGAGCGGATAGTTATTCTTCTTCCGAGTATTATGAATACAATGATGTTGTTTTCTCAAGCGGTAATCATAAATACTACTATAATATTTCTGAGAATCCGACTGTTGATACTCCTCCTGTTGAGTCTTATTATGATGAGGATCAAGTATTAAAATTTAAGGACTTAAATACAGGGGTTTGGAGTAGGGAATTTACATGGAAGCCGTCTATTGGTTTAGATGTGAATCAAAAATTTTATTTATCAAGAATATCTTCTGTAAATGGTTATTCTCAATACTACAGAGAAGGAATAAATGAGAGTTTGTTAGAATTAAATTTGAACTTTAATTCTAGGGATGACTCTGAAGCTTATGCCATACTTCATTTTTTAGAAGATCATTTGGGCTTTTTGCCTTTTATATATTCTCCTCCCGCGCCTTACGATAGGAAGTTAAATTTTATCTGCGAATCGTGGAACCATACCTATGTGTATAAAAATTGTCATAATATATCTGTAAATTTCAAACAGATTCCATTTAATTATTCTGCAGAAAAAATTGATAATAGGTTTAACGTGGTAGATAAGAGTCCTGGCCAGCTTAAGTTTTCTTCTCCTGTTAATATATCTACCCCTGAGGATATTATAGATCAAGCTCGAAATTTTAGGCATAGAATATTCTTTGAGAATATTGGCGATTCGGAAGTTAATATATCTTCTATGGAAATGTCTTCACACCCTGATGTAAAGTTTCAAATTTTAGGGCAACAGTCTACGGAAATTCCTTTAATTGTTCCGGATGAATTAAATAATAATGATTATATTTTTCAATTACCTTCCAGTAATCTTCCGTTTGATTTAAACTCTAAGTATATTAAACTAAGCAAAGTTTTTACCAACGGGCCGGAAGGAGAAATATCTTTTAGGGTTATGATTGATAATGGAGATGGGACGTTTTCAGAACAGAAGGTTGGCGGTAATAGATCAAATCTTTTCACACAAAGAAACGACGGACTCATCTATTCTTCTGTTTTAGCAAAAAGGCAATATTGTGATATATTTATTGATGAGGAGTTTTTCAAATCTAAATCTATAAGGAAGCTTAAGGGTGGGCAAAAAGGTTTTGCTGATATAATATATATATCTGATGAATCACTGGTTTATATTGTAGATAATCAAGGTAATAATATTTCTAATGAAGATGATGATATATTAATAACGAAAAGAACTCAATCTTTTTCTACTTCAACATTTAATGTTATTAATGATGGTATTATAGAAAATTTACAAGGTATAGTTAATATTAGTATATAATGGGAAGTTCTGAAGTAAAGTTAAATAGGCAGGCTGTATCTATTTTGCCTGATGTAGTCATTGAGCTTTTTGAAATAGATTTTAGTAGCTTACAGTATGTAATGGAGGAGTTTGAATCGTTGTTGGACACTTCTGTTGAATCAGAACCTATATACAGGTTTTGCTCAATGCAAAATGGAACTAATCCTATATATTGGCAAGGAAATGCTTATCAGCCTCTTCCTATTAACGCTTCAGGTTTTGAGAAAAAAAGCGACGGCAAAATGCCTAGGCCGAAATTAAGAATTGCTTCTCCGGCGGGCCTATTATCTAAAATTGTAAAGATGAATAAAGATTTTTTGGGCTGTAAGGTTACAAGAAAAAGAACTTACGCAGCTTTTTTGGATAATAATAATTATTTAAACAGAAACATCAATGATTTGTTTGAAAATCCATTTGGAATGTCTGATCCTGGGGCAAGTTTTTTAGATGATGTCTTTTATGTAAATAAAAAAGTCGGCGAACAAAACGCTTTCATTGAATTTGAGTTAACTTCTGTTTTGGAAATCGAAGACTCAATGGTTCCGGCTAGAGTTGTTTTGTCTAAGTACTGCAATTGGACTTATAGGTGCGAAATTGGTTGCAAGTATAAAGGTCTTCCCATTGAGACCTCTTCTGGTAAACCATTAACTTCTTCATTCGCTAGAAATGGCGAAGGGTATATTAATCCATCAGTATATCCAGATGGTATATCTAGTATTGCTGAATGGAGTAGATTCGGTAAAGATGGCGACAGCGAAAATCAAAAGGGTTATGATATGAACGATGTAGTGAAGGTTATAAATCATCATTCTCAAGATCCTTATGTCTCAACCCCTAAGGTTTTTGTGTGCGCAAAAAAACATGATTCCGCTAAAGATTTTCACCCTTTTTTTAGTCAAGAGTATTGGCTTGAAGATGCCTGCAGTAAAAGTATAGAATCCTGCAAAAAAAGATTTTCTCAAAAAGACGAAAGTCTTTTGCCTTACAATAAATCTGATGATAGAGGGTTAAGGTTTGGGGGTTTTCCTGGAACAGAGCAATTTCCTGTTGAAAGGTGATATTCCAGAAGAATTGCTTGAAGAAGCAAAAATATATTCTCTACAAAGACCAAAGCAAGAATCTTGTGGCATCTTTACCTTAGAAAGAGGCAAGTATGAATTTATACCTTTAGAAAATTTAAGCGCTTCCCCAGAGAAAACTTTTATCATTAATCCCGCTTATATTCTTGCGAAAAATATATATTGCATCTTTCATTCTCACATAAACATATCTGAGAAGCCAAGCTTTTCTGATAAGCAAAATTCTTCTATGTTGGGACTTCCCTTTTTAATATATAGTTTAAAGACAGATTGTTTTTATTTTCATGAAATTAGTGTGTAATATTAAAATTAAGGTCTAAGGTGATGAAAAAGGTTTATCTGCATGGAAAATTAGGTAAAAAGTTTGGCTCGAGTTTTGAGTTGAATATTAATTCTGTGCAAGAAGCTTTAGCTGCTATAGAAGCTAATTCGGATGGTTTTTATAGTTATACATCGTCTGAGCATATTAAAGGAAATAAATATGTTATACTTACTAAAAAACCTGAAAATATTAGTGGGGAAGATGATCTTGATGAAAATTTGCTTAAATTAAGTAATAATATAGCTGATAAAATTGAATCTAATGAGTTGCATTTAGTTCCAGTACCTAAAGGGGGAGCTATAACAAGTACCGCTGTATTTGGATTTTGGGTGAAGATGGGTGTAACTTCGACTTTTCTCGCTGGAGCGTTAACTGTTGCAACTTATGTCGCTGTTGCTGTTGCTATATCTTTTGTTGTTCAAGCCTTATTTAAGCCACCTAAGCCGCCTAAGCCAGGAACAAAAGTTTCCACTAAATCAATGTTAATGTCTGGCAGTAGGAATCGACAAGCTCAAGGGATTCCTGTTCCCTTGGGTTACGGTCTTTTGAGAGTTGGTTGTGTAAATATAAATGCTAAAGTTGAAACATTTGATTTAAGAAGGAATACCACTTCAAACTCTACAGTTTTAGAGTCTTTTTCTGAAACGGAATATATAGATGCTCTATGTGAAGGTCCTATAGCTGGATTAGTTGATGAGAGAGGAAATCTTTTGCCTAAAGAAGATATTCGTCAAGGTATTTATTTAAATAATGTCCCTATTAAAAATACAACTTCAGAAGGGAGCTCTGCAACTTTTAATTACGTTTTAAATGAGGATCAAAAAAATAAAAAAGGCGGACCTGTTTTAAAGGATGGTTCCGAGACAGATGTTGGCTCACTTTCGGATACTTGTAGTTATACAATAGAATATAATACAAAGCTTCATGGTCCGGGACCTTATGTTGGTAGCACTGGAATTTCTGTTTATGAGGATTTTAATCAAGCTATTAATAGGGGTGCGTATATTTTTTCTCATGGAATAACAAGTAGCGATGTAGATCAAATTGTCTTTGAATTTTCTGTGCAATTACTGCAAATGAATGATGACCCTGGAGACTCGCTTAGTGATTCCATGAGGTTCGCTATATTCATAACAAAAAACGGTAAGAGAATAAATATTTTAAACCCTGATAGTGGAATTAGTCGTAGCGATATAGATTTCATAAAAGCGACGGAAGGCGCAACAGAGGTAAATTCATCAAAAATTACTAGAGGTATACAAATTATAGAGTCAGGCTCTAATCAGTTCTTCTTTGTGCAGGGGTTAGCGTCAAGCTCTTACAACTTTAGTATTTCTATAAAATATGATCCAAAGGTATTATTTTTTAATAACTCTGAGCAATTAAGTTTTTCTGTAGTAAAATTAAATGCAGAACTTGATCTGACAAAAGATCAAGCTAACAATGTAGCTTACGATAATCCGTTAGGATCAAATAGTACATATATTGGAAATGTTGGTGGAGTTATGAGGAATAAAATGCTAAGAATTGCTTATGTTCAAGAAATGATAAATGAAAAACTAATTTACCCAAATACTGCCGCCGTAAAAATTCGTTTTGATAGTAAAAATTTCCAAAATATACCTTTAAGGTCTTATCACGCAAAACTTAAAAAAGTATTAATTCCTTCTAACTATGACCCTGAGTCTAGGCGATACGATGGGCCTTGGGACGGTTTATTTAAAGGGCAATCAGATGAAAATCAATCCATTTTTTCTATATCTGATGAAAAAAAATATTGGAGTAATAATCCTGCTTGGGTCTTTTTTGATTTGTTAACTAATTATAGGTATGGGCTTGGTAGATACGGCGTAAGTGATTTAATGGTTGATAAGTGGCAGCTCTATAAGATATCAAAATATTGCGATGAACTTGTTGAGACTAATTATCCAATAGAAACTAAAACGGGATTCCCTTTGGCTTTTACTACAAATAATGATATAGACTATAATTCAGGAACTTCTGCCGGAAGTTTTACTATAACTATTGACTCTATTCAATACGTAAATGTTTCTGGAAATATACAAGAAGTTGCATATGGGGTTGAGGATTTTTTAAAAGATTTTGGAAAAAATCAACAGTTCCAAGGTAAGAAAGTTGCTTTTTTCATTCATCAACATAATTATTCTGATGATCAAATCTCAGGGACTTCATCGAAAGCCATAGCTGTAAGGAAAAATTTATCTAAAAATTCTTCAATTAGGAGCGGGGAGTACAATATTGAGGAAAGATTTTTGATAAGGTCTGAAGTGTTAAATGGTAGTAAAATGGTTTTAACATTATCTGGGCCAGCTTTTAATGATGTGCCATCATCTTATGCTGATGGCAATATTAGAAAGACAATCGGAGCTTGCGCTACTCAGATTAACCATTCTACTGTTGAACCAAGATTTGCTTGCAATCTATATTTAACTGAACAGTCTGAAGCAGTTAACTCTCTTAATTCTCTAGCTTCATTATTCAGGGGTATGGTTATATACACCGCGGGTAAAATATCAGTAGTGCAAGATTCGAAAAAAAATCCAATTATTCTATTTAACAATTCTAATGTAAGAAAAAAAGAAGGGTTTTCATATTCTGGATTCGCAAGGAATAAAAAAATTACCGCGAGTCTTGTAAGATTTAATAATAGAGAAAAGAACTATAAGCCTGATGTTGTTTACGAAGAAGATCCGGCCGCTATGCAAATATATGGTTATATAGAAAAAGAAACTATGGGGTTAGGGATAACTTCTAAAAGTATGGCCAGGAGATTAGCTAAATGGGTTCTTGCTTCTTCTAATTTAGAATCAGAAAAAATTCAATTTGTTACTGGTACGGAAGGAGCATTTCTTTATCCAGGTTCGGTTTTCGAGGTGTCTGACGAAAATAGAAGTGGAGAGTCTATGAGTGGAAGAATACTTGATTTGTTAACAAAAAGTGAATATATTGATGAAAATGGAGATACAAAAGAAAAAGATAGGTTAAGTATTTTAATAGATAAGAGTTTAAGGAATGTGCCTAATATCAGGCGTGTAGAAATTTTAATAAATACTGGGCTTGATAGAGAAACTTATGAATCTATTTCTGCAAGAGCTATTAATGAAATATCTAAAGAGGATCAAGATATAGATATAGATTCTATTGGCGCCCCTCAAGCTTTAAGATTCGATGGGTCTATAATTGTTGATGAAAATCTTAAAAACAAAGGGCCTCAAGGGCAAAAAACTCTTATTTCGGATTTAAGGATAAAATTTCAATTTTTTGTAGACACTGCAACTAATACAATAAATATATATAAACACGGTCTTCAGGATGGTGATAGAGTTAGATTTTCTTCTCTTGGGGTTTTGCCGTCTGGCTTAGATAAAGAAAAGAAGGGGGTTAGTTCTTATTTTGTAATAAACTCTACATCGAATACGTTTAAGGTATCAGAAACCTCCAATGGTAAAGAGGTTAATATAATTGACGAAGGAAAAGATTACTTCCTTAATGAGGGTGGCGAGCATTTTGTTTCTGTAGAAGATATAGGTAGTTCTATTTCCCAAGCAACCTTAAAAGCGTTCAAAAAGCTAGAAATAGGTGCATCATTCTCTTTAAGAGGCCTTTTCGGATCTAGCGGCTCCAGAGGGCAACCTTCTACCTATAGCGGGGTTTTGAATAGAGTTTTTGTTAATCAATCAGGTAACCCTGAGCCTGACAAATTTTATAATTCAAGCTTATTTGGACAAATATATAATCCTGAGGGTAGTGATTGGTTTTGGTCTGTGAGTTTTGGTTGGTTGTACTTAGGAAATATGGTTAATAAAGATAATTCTGGGAATGATGGGTTTTGGTTTTTTTGGACAGAAATAGGTTGGGTGTGGAGTAATTCAGAAATAGCAAAAACGCATTCTTTTGGAGAGAATAAAATTGCATGGTTTTACCTCGATGCAATATCTGGAGGTTCGTGGGCTGCGGTTGTGTATGAAGGTAGCAACCCTGACCCAATAAGAATATATGTTTATAATAACATATCTGGGTACTCTGTAGGTGATACATATTTATTAGGAGATAGAAATTTTGATGTTATTCATGTGTCTAGTCAATTTTTAGGTTTGAAACTTAGAGAATCTTCCAACTCTAATCAAATCCCAACATCGGTTCCTTCAGAAGTTAGTAATTATTTAGAAGAATCTTCGAATCCTGCTTATAATGAATCTGAGATATTGAGTATAGAAAGCTCTTCAGAAGACAGCTCTAGGCAAAACGTTAACGCTCTTATAATAAAATTAAATGAAAATCATGGAGTTGATTTATTTAAAAATAGAAAAATAAAAATTAAAAATTTCAATTCTTCTAATCAGGGCTTAAATAATATTATAAATAAAGAATGGAATACAATATATATTGATGTTAATACTATAGAATTAATTGATTCTACTTCTGCTTATGAGCAATTTCAAGGCGCAACAATATCCGATAAAGGAGAAATTTATTTTGTTGAAGATGTAAGCACTAAAGCTTCTAGAGCTTTTGAATCTCAA
>MDTB01187263.1_pt1 | contig 17320 bp, 18 predicted proteins | sample 811161 | NCBI WGS metagenome assembly MDTB01 (sample SAMN05326650, study PRJNA326480) | marine metagenome | isolation source: seawater | place: Mediterranean Sea | collected 2009
AAGCATATGTTGAAAGATTTACAAATAGTAAAAGATCATTGCCAAAAAGAAAAAACAGATATACCAGTGACATTAGTTGTTATGAAACTTTATAAGGAGCTTATAGAAAAAGGTTTTGAAGATTTAGATACGTCTAGCTTAATAAAACTTTTAAAATGATAATGATACTTTTTTCTGTATTAAATTTTTCAAGCTAGAAATACCAAATCCATTTGTTGCAGAAATATATATTTTGTTATTTCTTATTTTAAAACCATTTTTAGATTCCTCTTCAACAGAATCTACTTTGTTAAATACTTCAATAATTCTTTCATCATTTCTCTTAACTCCAATTTCTTCTAAAACTTTTGATACCTCATAGGATTGAACTTCTAGATCATCATCTGAAATATCTCTAATATGTAAAATTAGATCTGAACTGACAATTTCATCCAAAGTAGATTTAAAGGCAGCTATCAGAGAAGTAGGAAGGTCTCTAATAAATCCGACTGTGTCGACAAGAAGACATTTATGATCACCTATTTTTAAAGATTTAATAGAAGAGTCTAATGTTGCAAATAGCATATCTTTAGCAAGCACTTTACCCTTGGTCAAATTATTAAACAATGTGGATTTACCAGAATTTGTATAACCTACTAACGTAATGATAGGTATTCTATTTTTTTTTCTCCTATATCTTTGCAGTTTTCTAGTTTTATCTATAGATTTAATTTTTCTTTTTAACCTATTAATTTTATCAGTAATTTGTCGCCTGTCTGATTCTATTTGTCGTTCTCCTGGACCACCCATGAATCCAGCGCCACCCCTTTGTCTTTCAAGATGTGTCCATGAACGCACTAATCTACTTTTTTGATATTCAAGACTAGCCAAACTTACTTGAAGTTTTCCTTCATTAGAATAAGCTCGAGCGCCAAATATTTCCAATATTAACCCTGTTCTATCAATGAATTTACAATTTATTATTTTTTCCAAATTTCTCTGCTGAATTGGCGATAAACTGCAATTTATAAAAACAAGATCTACATTGTTATCTGTTCTAATTTTTTTTAACTTTTCAATATTTCCGGAGTTTATAAAAGTTTGTGAATTAATTTTTTCTAAACCAATAGAAAGAGTATTTTTTGTAGTTAGGTTAATTGCTGAAATTAGTTTTTTGGCTTCATTAAGTTGTGCGTCCTTAAAATATCTTTTTTTCTTAAGGTAAGGGTGAATGAGTATTGTTTCTTTTTCATTCATTAATTGTATTCATTTGTTTTTTTGAATTAGCATTAAAAAGTGTCATCATTTTTTTTGAAACTCTTCCAGGTTGCGAATCGGAAATTACCATTTTGTCAATTTGAATTATGGGAATAACTCCAACAGTGGTACTAGTGAGAAAAGCTTCTTTAATATACTTTATATTACTTATATTAAAGGGTTTTTCTAAAATTTTTACATTATTTTTTTTTGCTAAATCTATAACTATATCTCTTGTCACTCCCCCTAGTATATGATTATTAGATGGATAAGTTTGAATCAAGTTATCTTCAACTACAAAAAAAACATTCGATGTTGTTCCTTCTGTAATATCATTACTATTATTTAATTGTAGCGATTCGTATACCCCTTTATCTTCAGCAGTTTGCTTTCCCAGAACATTTGCTAATAGTGACGTTGTTTTTATATCGCATCTCTTCCATCGCATATCCTGAATAGTTATTACTTTTACACCATTTGCAAAATTATGCGTACTCTTAGAATTATAAAGTACTATGATTATATTTGGTTTTTGAAGCTTGGGAAAAAGATGATTTCTTACTGATGTACCTCTTGTAATTTGCAAATAAATAAATCCATTATTTAAAGTATTAAAATTTATTAGGTTTCTGATTATTAGTTCCAAAGTTTTTACATTTGAAAAAGGAAACTTGATTTTCAAAGAACTTAAAGACCTTTCGAGTCTTGTAAGGTGTCTATTATAGTTTAAAATTTTTTTAGATTTGAAAGCAATAACCTCGTAGACCGAGTCGGAAAAGTTTAGTCCTCTATCCTCTATGGAAATTTTAGAATCTTTCTTTGGGAGATACTTTCCATTTACGTAACATATATTCATTAGAAAAACTCAATATTAACTTCAGAAAATTTTTCAACTTCCTTTATTGAATATGAATCAGAATATAATATTACCTTATCATTAATTTGGAGAGTGAATTCTTCATCAGGAAAGAAGATATCTTTGTTTCGAACAACTGCCCCTAAAATGATACCCTTTGACAACTCTAATTCACTAATTTTTTTATCTGAAAATTTTGATGTTTGTAATATTTCAATTTCCATTATTTCTCCCCTATTATCTCCGAAATCATGAATTTCCTTGACTCTACCTTTTCTCACAAACTGTAGTATAGCCGAAATTGTTGTTGTTTTTGGACTTACAATAACATCCAAATCTAATTTTTGAGAAAGTTTTCGATAATTTGAATTGTTCATAAGTGCAATCGATCTTTTGCAACCCATTTCTTTCGATAAAAGAGTAGAAAAAATATTGACTTCATCATCATCAGTGACAGATATGACTGCCTCCGAGTTTGAAACACCTGCTTCGGATAAAATCTCAGTGTCTAGTGCATTTCCATTTAGAATTGTAACCTGATCAGATAAAATATTTACAATTTCCTCTGATCTTTTAATGTTATTTTCAATTACCTTACAAATCACTTCAGGAAATTCCTTTTCGATATTTTTTATTAAATAAAGTCCTATATTCCCTGCGCCTATTAAAACAAGTTTCCTATTTTCTTGACTCTTAACTCCAAAAACTCTTAATGCTCGATTAAGCTCAGAGTTTCTTACAAGAAAATAAATTTGATCATTGGGATATATCTCAACCTTACCCGTTGGATATATAATCTCATTATCCCTAAAAATAACTAAAATCTTTATCTCTAGTCCTGAAAAGATGCCAGGAAACATTCTTAAAGGAGTATTAATTACAGGGCAATTTTTACTTATGTTTATACCGATCACTCTAACAAGGTTATTTGCAAATATAAAAGAGTCGAAGGCGCCAGGAGTGTTAAGTCTTCTTATTATTGCATTTGCGATTTCAACTTCAGGAGAAATTATATGATCAATAGCCAAACACTTTTCAGTAAACAATTTCTCCCACTTTTTTTCTAGATAAGAAGAATCCTTAATTCTTGATATTGTTGTAGGTACATTAAATATATTTTTTGCTATCTGGCATGTTACAATATTTATTTCATCGTTGTCTGTAACTGATATAAGCATATCACAATCCTCTGCCTCTGATTTAGCTAAAATTTCAGGATAAGACGGCTTTCCACAAATAGTTTTTACATCAAGTGTTTGATTAATTTGTCTCAGAAGCTCTTCTGATTCATCTATAATGGTAACATCATTATTTTCATCAACTAATTGTTTGGCTATGTTAAAACCAATTTCTTCAGCACCACTTACAATAATTTTCATTTCTTCAGCTCTGTAATGTCAATTTTTAAAGATTTTAATTTTCTATAAAGTGCAGTTCTTTCCATGCCAATGGTTTTTGACAGTTTATTTATATTAAAGCTATTTTCCTTAAGTTTTTTATGTAAAAACTTTCTTTCAAAAATATCTCTTGCTTCTTTCATTGAAACATTATCATAGCTACTAATAAAATTATTTCCATCAAATTGATCTTTAATTTCTATTGGTATATCTTTTGGGGAAATATATTTAATATTTTTTTCCGACAAGATTATTAAAATCCATTCAACTAAATTCTTTAGTTGCCTTATATTACCAGATAATTCTAGGCTTTGGAAAAACAAGATACATTCTTCAGAAAAAAATTTTTTTTTAAAATTATTTTTTTTTATAAACTTTCGCGCGAAAAGCTCTACAAGATGTGGTATGTCCTCTTTTCTTTGAGATAAAGGTGGAATTGTAATTGAAATCGCATTTAGCTTAAAATATAAATCCTCTCGTAGTTTATTTTTTTTTATCATATTTTGCAAATCACTCTTTGTACTTGAAATTATTCTAACATTTGTCTTAATTAATTCCACACCTCCAAATCTAGAAAATTTTTGCCCCTCCAAAAAACCTATTAATCTTCCTTGAGCACTCTCATGAAGATCTTCGATTTGATCAAATAATATTGTTCCATTGTTTAGTTCCTCCAGATTACCGTTTATAATTTCGCCATTTTGTTTCTCAAAACCAAATAATTTCTTTTCAAAATTATCATGATCTAAATTGGCACAATTAATAATTTGAAAGGGTTTAAGGGATCTGTTAGATGTTTGATGAATTAGCCTAGCAAAAAATTCCTTACCAGATCCAGCAGGTCCGCTTAAAAGTATATTCGATTCTGTTTTAGAAATTTTTTGAACTAGATTCTTTAAAATAATAGTTTTTTCAGATTTAGAGACAAAATCCGATTGAATCTTTTTGTTAGAAAGTTGTTCAATCTTTTTTTTAAGATTAATATTTTCAAGAGCTTTATTTACTTTAAATAATAAAATATCAATATCGAATGGTTTTTCGATAAAGTCAAAAGCACCATTTTTTATCGAATTGATAGCAGTTTCTATATTTCCATGTCCACTAATCATTATTACTGGGATTAATGGATTTCTTTCTTTGATTTTTTTTAAGAGTGAAAAACCGTCCAATTTAGAATTATTAAGCCAAATATCAAGAATTATTAAATCTGGTAAACTTTTCTCGATAGATTTTATAGTTTCGTCACTTGTAAATACTGATTTAGTATTAAAATGATTGTCTTTAAGTATTTCCGATATTTGTTCACAAATATCTTTTTCGTCATCTACAATTAAAATATATTTTCTATTATTTTTCATTCTGTCTCTTTATAGGTATACTAATTTGAACTCCTGCACCACCAAATAATTTACTGTTGAATAGTTTTATGTCGCCGTTATGCTCCTCAATAATTTTCTTACAAATTGCCAGACCAAGTCCTGTTCCCCCTTTTTTATTTGTAATATATGGCTCAAAAAGTATCTCCTTTTCTTCTGGGAATCCCTCTCCACTATCTTCAAAATAAATAATTATTATGTCATTACTTTTTTTTATTAAGATCTGTATTTTTTTTAACTTTTTTTGATAGACAGATTCTACTGAGTTTTTAATTAAATTATTGAATAATCTATTGATTTTACTGCCATCGCATTTAATCAAAATATCTTTTGATTTTTCAAAAAAGACAAATTTAATTTCTCTATTTATAATCTTCTGATTATCAACCTGTTGTTTGATAAGATTATTAATATTTAGAATCTCAAAGTTACTTTTAGGCATTCTTGCAAACTCTGAAAACTCAGATACTAATTTTTTTATATCAGAAACCTGTCTAATTATTGTTTCTGTACAATTATTTACAATCTGCAAATCTAGTTTTTTACTTTTAAAATTTTTTTGAATTCTTTGAGCAGAAAGATTTATTGGAGTAAGTGGGTTCTTAATTTCATGAGCTAAGTACTGAGCAACATTAGACCATGCAGCTTGCTTTTGTGCAGACATAAGTTCAGTAACATCATTTAAGGTTACAATTGTACCATAATTTTTCTTATTGTTATTTTGCTCGGAAACTTTTACATTAATAATTTTTTGCACATTGTTTGAATTAATTTTTATCTGTTTTTCTTTATCTAGAAAAAAACCATTCTTTTGACTTTCAATTAATTTTAATATCTCAGGCAAAACTTGATTAAGTTTTTTATTTTTCAACTCTTTTCCAAGAAGTTTTGTGGCTGCTTTGTTAAATAAAGTTATTTTATTAGAGTTATCTACATAAATCACCCCATCACTAAGTCCTTCTAAAATATTTTCAGTAAACTTCCTTCTTTGATCTATTATTTTCTTTGCAAAAAGTAATTTGCTTTTCTGTTCTAATAAAATACTAACCATTTTATTTAAGGATTCAGATAAAATATTAAAATCGCTAATATTTGAGAATTCTTTAATTCTCGTTTTAAAGTTTCCTGAACTTATTTTCTCTGAAACAGCTATTATCCCATTAATTGGAACAGTTAACCTATTTGCAAATAGAAGTCCAAGCCTGATTGCAGATAGAATAACAAGTAAATTAATAGCAAGAAATAATTGGTATGATAAATTTTGTAATTGATCTATATTTTCTTCTAAATTTAGATATTTTGATGCCGCATTGTTTACAGACTCAACTCTACTCAAAACAAAACTATCTACTTTCTTACCAATATACAAGTATGTTGGAATAACTCTATTTAATTTTATTAATCCTCTAACTTTATTCTGATTATCGTTTGTAAAAATTGCCATTTCACCATCATCAGCTCTATATAATGACCATAATGGTGGAGGTGGTTCCTTTTCTATTAAAAAACTACTACCTACTTTTGCGAGAAGTTGTCCACCTTTTTCAAATATTATTGCTTCATCGATTGATTTGAAAATTAAAAGTGATCTTAAAAGTTCAGTTAATCTCTCTTTATTTGTGAAAAAAGCTATTTTCTCATTTGTAATCTCATTATTCAAAAAAATTAGATCACTTTTAAGATTGTTACTATGTTCTTTAAAGTATGATTCAGAAATGAGCTTTGAACCGGATATTGCAACATTGACTTTTTCATTAAACCAGGCTTTTATTCCTTGGTCAAAAAAAATAATAGATAAAAAAGTAATACTAAGTGAAGGGATCAAAGTAATTACTGTAATTAATATTGTGATTCTGGTGTGCAGATTTGAGGATCGACTTTTTTTTTTCTTTTTTTTATCTTTTTTACTTTTAAGTATCCTTAGAACTTTAAAAGAAGTTAGAAAAATCAGTAGAACAATTATTAAAATATCAGTAAGCAAAAGATTTGATATTAGAGAATAGTCCGAAATTTCAGATATTCTGCCAGTTAATAACAAAAAAATAAAAAAGCTCAAAGTAAATGCTAAAATAAATAAAATTAGAAAAACAAGATTTTCTTTTATTGAAAAATATTTTTTAAATGATGTTGACAAGTTTGCTTCTAATTTATTAATCGATATTTAATATTTTGATTTTCTTTCTAAGAGTATTTCTATTAATACCTAGTATTTTGGCAGCTTTAAATTGATTCCCCTTACAAAAGTCTAAAGTTCTAGAAATTAAAGGTCTTTCAAATTCTACAAGTAAGTGTTTATAAAGATCAAGATCTTTACTGTTTGCGTCAATTGCTTTGAAAAATTCATCTAAATGCAACTCTATACTTTTAGATAAACTTTGATTTTGTTCAGGTTTACTAGACTTTAATTCTGACTCGATTTCCTGTTGTTCAAACAATTCATTTATAATTGCATCTTTTGATATTGAATCTTCAGAGTAAAGAATAGAAATCTTTTTAATAAAATTTTCTAATTCTCTAACATTTCCTGGCCAAGAATAACTTTCTAGCACATCCCTACAATCTTCATTTAATATTTTATTTGGAGAATAAATATTTAGAAAATGCTTAGAAAGTACAAAAATGTCTGAAACTCTTGTTCTCAATGCGGGCATGTCAATATTCACTACATTTAATCTATAGAAAAGATCTTCTCTAAATATTCCCTCATCAACTGATTTTTTTAACTTTGCATTTGTTGCAGCAATGATTCTTACATTTGAAATTTTTTTATCCCTCCCACCTACTCTTGTGAATTCTCCTAATTGTAAAACCCTCAGAAGCCTAGCCTGTACATCAAATGGCATGTCACCAATTTCGTCTAAAAAAATTGTTCCACCATCTGCTTGTTCAAAGAATCCAATTTTTCTTGTATTAGCTCCGGTAAATGCTCCTTTTTCATAACCAAATAATTCGCTCTCTATCAAATTATGAGGAATAGCCGCCATGTTTAATGCTAAAAACTGTTTTGTATTTCTAGCACTGAAATCATGTATAGCTTTTGCTACTAATTCTTTACCAGTACCAGATTCACCTGTAATTAGTACTGTTAGATCAGTTTTCATTAATTTTGCAATAATCCTATATACTTTCTGCATAGCTTGTGATCTTCCGATTATTGGAAGTTTTTCATCTACAGGTAAATCACTTCTATTGGGAACTTTATTGGATTTAAGAGACCTATTAACAACTAAAGTTAAGTCATTCAAATCTATAGGCTTAGGTATATATTCAAAAACACCTAACTCATTAGCTTTTACAGCTGTTAATAAATTATTTTTAGCACTTATGACAATTATTTTTACATTATTTTTTTTTTTTTGTAACTTCTCCACTAATTCAAGACCATCCCCATCGGGAAGCATGACATCACTTATAACTAAATCAAAATTTTTGTTCTCTATAAGCATCCATGCTTTAGAAATACTATTCACGCATTCTACGATAGTTTTTTTGTTGTTTAATGCTTTTGAAATGACTCTTGTAAAAGAAATATCATCATCAATAACAAGTATTTTTTTATTTTCTGTCATACTGGTAAAAATATATTAAATTGTGTTTGGGTATCATCGCTTTCAACAAAAATCAAACCGTTAAAATGGGTAATTAATTTTTTTACTAAAAAAAGACCAATCCCCTTACCATCTTTTTTAGTTGAAAAAAAAGGATAAAATATTTTATCTTTTTCAATGATTTCTGAACCATTGTCTTCAATCATTATATTAATATAATTATTAAAATACTTTCTGGATGTTCCTGGAAACGATCTGTTGCCCTGGTGATCAAAACTTGTTTTTATTTTAATATATCCATTTTGCTTTCCAATAGCTTGAATAGAGTTATTTAGTAAATTTTCGAAAATCATAGTTAAATTATTCTTATCAAATTCAATTTCAGGAAGTGATGGGTCAAACTCTTCATAGATCATTATATTTTCATGTTTTTTTAAATTAATCTTTTTTAAAATATACCTCAATGGTTCATGGATATTTATTTTTTTTTTTTCAACACTAAAGTCTGACAAGTTAATTTGAAATGAATTTACAAGATCATTAATTCGATCACATTCATTAACTATAATTTCTATCAACTCACTATCTATTTTTTTGAGATTATTTTGCATAATTTGCGCAGATACTTTTATACTTGATAACGGGTTTTTAATTTCGTGACCTAAGATTGATATAGTCTGATCTAAAAAGTATAAATCACTATCAAAATTTTTCTTACCAATTTTTTTTCTATGATTTTTAAAAATAATAACTAACTCATCTAGCTTATTATTATTTATTATCTCTACATCTAACACATGGCTTTTGTCATTTAATATGATCTTGGCATCTTTAAAGATATAATTGCCTGTTTCTAGCAGAGAAGATACGATAAAGTCTTGCAAAGGGGAATCTGAAAGGAATATTTTATTAATGTTGAGTCCAATAATCGAATCTTTGCTTTTTTCTAAAAAAAGTTCTGCTTCGTAGTTAATGAAGGTAATGAATCTACTTTTTTTTTTGAAAACAATTATGGGATCCAATAAATTGTCAATTATATTAAAATATTCATTTCTTTTTCTGTATTTTTCAATCATCTAAAAAAAACTTTTAATTATTTTTTTTAATTTCTCTACACTATCAATTGTATTAACTTTGGATCTAAATACATTAGAATTATCAAATGATTTTGAATACCAACTAAGATGTTTTCTAAAATTCCTGATACCTATATCATTGTCATAATGAGATAGATTAAGGTCCAAATGTTCTAATATAATTTCTTTGATATACTTAGATTGGATTTTTTGTGTAGTTTTGCCGTTAAAAGATCTATGAATTTCTTCAAAAATCCATGGTTTTCCATAAGTGCCTCTTCCAATCATCAAACCATCTGCATTAGATTCCTCTAATATTTTTCTTGCATCATCAAAATTTAAAACATCTCCATTCGCAATAACTGGTATTTTTATTTTATCTTTAACATTTTTAATGAATTTCCAATCAGATTTCCCCCGGTACATTTGACATCGAGTTCTTCCATGAACAGTAATTAATGAAATTCCAAAATTCTCTGCAATTTTTGCTATTTTAGGAGCATTTCTCATTGAATCATTCCAGCCAGTTCGCATTTTCAAAGTTACTGGTATTTTTACAGCATTTTTAGTAGCATAAATAATTTTAGTTGCTAATTCTTCATCTTTCATCAAAGCTGAGCCAGCATATCCATTAGTTACTTTCTTTACGGGGCAACCCATATTAATATCCACTATATCCGCTCCTTCTTCTTCACAAACTTTGGCCGCATACGCCATTGTTTTGGGGTCACAACCTGCAATTTGAACAGCTAAAACCTCTTTATTATTCTTTTTTAGCATTTTTAGCGTTCTTCTATTTTTTTCAATTAGCGCTCTACTTGCAATCATCTCAGAAAAAACGAGGCCAGGAGAAAATTTTTTAACTATTTTTCTAAACGGCAAATCACTGACACCTGACATTGGAGCAAGGAAAATATTATTTTTTATGTCTACTTTACCAATCTTTATACTTTGTATTTTAGTCATAATATAACTACATAAATTTTAATCCAAAATAAGCAATATTTATAAATAAAAAAGATGTTAAAACAAAGTTAAATATTTTCTTTCCAGACATTCCAAATAAAAATTTATTAATTAACAATATTAAAATTAAAAAAAATGTAAGCATACTTAAGATTGATTTATTATTTAGTAAAAAATCCAAATAAGATGATTCGTACGTACTATAAATGAAACCAGTAGTTAAAGCTATAAATAAGAAAAACTCAGTGAGATATAATAAATTGATAGTAATTTTTTCACTTTCATAAATTGAAGGGAATACTTGTATTAAATTAAGTTTCTTTGAATAATCCATTTTTAGATTTTTCTCTAACAAATATACGGAAGCCGAAGTTAAAACAGATAAAGTTAGAAGAGTATATGAAAGAAGTGATGATATAATATGAAAAGATAGAAGGCTATTATCAAAAAGCATTTGATTCTGCAGAATTCCTTCATAACTAAAATAATTTACTACATGACTGATCAAAAAAAGAAAAAAAAAATATGGCACAAATAAAACTCTGAGCCTAATAAAATTGAAGTTATTCATGCAAAAAACTAAATATATAAGTGATAATATGGATAATGTAAGAAATAATACTTTCGTAATTTGTAAAACATCTTCCCTATAAAATAATGATATAAAAACCAAAAAAACTGAAGCAGTAGAAAAAAAAATTGATAAAAGAAATATGGATTTGTTAAAATTATCCTTTCTATTAATATTATTAAAAGATAACATCAGTAATATTATTTGAATGATCAAAGATAAAATATTTATTATGTTTGTTGATAAATTCATAAACTTTTTAATTTAAATACCTTATAATATATTTTTTAAATATGGTCTATGATGTTTGTTGTATTATTTTGAGCGGAGGGTTAGGTAAAAGATTTTCACAGAAAACTCCAAAACAATTTTTTGAAATCAATGGAAAGACTATACTCGAAATCAATCTTGAAAAATTTAAAAAATCCAAACTATTTTCAAAAATTGTTGTAATTACTGACCCAAAATATAAAAAAAGAACACAAAAGATTTGTGAAAAAATTTCTAAGAACCTTTTTTTTGTAGAATTAGGAGGTAAGACAAGACAATTATCTTCAAATAACGGTTGCAAATCGTTAATTAAATATAATCCAAAAATTGTTTTAATACATGACGTTGCAAGACCCTTTTTTGATAAAAAAATTTTGATAGATTTAATTAAGAATACAACAAAGGAAGTTGGTTGTATTCCAGTAGTTAAGGTTCAAGACAGTTTAACTAGAATTAATAAAAGTTATCAATTTGAAGCAATTAATAGAGAAAATATTTTTCATATACAAACACCTCAATCTTTCCCTTTTTTAAAAATTTTAGAGGCACATAAGAAAACTCGAAAAATAAGTTATACTGATGATTCTTCATTAGCGCTTGCAAATAATATGAAAATAAAAACTATTGAAGGTTATAAGGAAAATATAAAAATAACTACAAAAGATGATTTGAAATTATTAAAAAATATTTACAAAAACATGAATAGTAATGAATATATAACTAGAGTAGGATTTGGATATGATGTTCATAAGTTTACAAAGGGAAATTTTATTACTCTTTGTGGAATTAAAATCCCATTTAAAAAGACGTTGGAAGGACATTCGGATGCAGATGTAGGTTTACACACGATTGTTGATGCTATTTTAGGTGCAATTTCAAAAGGAGATATTGGAAGACACTTTCCACCTACCGACGAAAAATGGAAGAATGCTTCATCACTAATTTTTTTAGAAAAAGCTAAAAAGCTTCTAAAATTAGAAAAAGCGAAAATCATCAACATTGATCTTACATTTATATGTGAAGAACCTAAGATTTATAACTACCAATGTGAAATGGTAAATTATTTGACTAACCATTTAAAAATTAAAAAAAATCAGATTAATATAAAAGCCACCACAACTGAAAAATTAGGTTTTTTAGGTAGAAAAGAGGGTATTGCAGCTCAAGCCTCAGTCACTATTAGTATGTTGAATGCAAATTAACTCTCTTTTTTTCTCGACTCTATTTGGCTTAGGTACAATTTCAAAATTTCCCGGTACTTTGGCATCATTTTTTAGTTTATTTATAATTTGGATATTGAAAGATAATTTAAAAATACAAAATCTTTTAATTTTATACATCATAATACTTTTATTTTCTCTAGTTGTAGTATCAATTTCATTGCGAAAGATCAAAAAAAGGATCCAAAAGAAATTGTTATTGATGAATTTATGGGGCAATTTACTACTCTGCTTTTTTTACCAAATGATATAAAATTTTATGTACTAGGATTCCTACTTTTTAGATTTTTTGATATAATTAAACCTTATCCAATATCCTATTTAGATAAAAAAGATGATGCTATAGGAGTCGTTTTTGATGATATTTTAGCCGGTTCATTTGCATATGCTTTGATTCACATTTCATTCTTTCTTCTATCAAATATTAAATGAAAAAAATTAAGGAATTAAGTAAGTTATTATTAAAAAGAAACCTAAGTATTATTACTGTTGAGTCTTGTACGGGAGGCTTGTTCGCAAGTCAATTAAATTCATTACCTGGTTCGTCTAATTTTTTTGAATTTGGAATAGTGTGTTACTCCAACACTTCTAAAGAAAAAATTTTAAAGATACCCAAGAAGCAAATTTTAAAACACGGTGCAGTAAGTGAACAAATTTCAAATATGATGAATGATAATATTAAAAGTATTTTTGATGTTAATGCAAAGAAACATGTTATCGTTTCTATAACTGGCATTGCAGGACCGTCCGGAGGATCAGTTATAAAGCCAATAGGTACAACCTACATAACAATTAATTATAAAAAAAAAAATCAATTATCATAAAGTATTTGACGGAGATAACAGAAAAATAATCCAAAATAACATTGTACAGTTTTCAATAGATAAATTATTTCTGGAAATTAAAAAGCTTTCAAGATAAGAAATTTGAGGGATTAAGAGCTTTCTTGCCCTTTCTTATTTCAAAATGTAATTGAGGTTGATTAACATTACCTGTTTTACCAATTAATCCAATTTTTTCTCCCTTACTTACCACATATCCCTTTTTATAAATAATATGTTTCAAGTGGCTATATGCAGTAACCCAATTATTCTGATGCTTGATCAAAATTAAATTTCCATATCCAGGAATTTCGTTACCTGTATAAATTATTTCTCCTCCTTCAGAAGCCATAACTGGAGAGTTCTCTTCTGATTTTATATTAATACCGTCATTATGAAATCCAGATTTAATCTTGCCAAATTCTAAAATTATCTCACCTTTAGTTGGCCAAATAAAAGAGGGTCTTGAATTAGAAAATATTTCTTTCTTTCTTGGTTTTTTTTTTTCTATATTCTCAAATCCTATACTCTCTGACCCTTCCTCAATTGGAATTATCAACGAGTCACCAACAAAAATTTTTTGATCAGGTTTAATCTTATTTAGTTCATAGAGTTTTGACCTGTTAACTTTATATTTTCTAGATATTGAATACAAAGTGTCACCTTTTTTAATTCTATGTACTAAATTTTGAGGTATCCTTAATTTTTGATTAGGGAATATTTTATAGGGAGAATTAATATTATTTATTTTAATTAGATTATTTAACGAAATATTAAATCTTTCTGAAATTATAAATAAATTTTCTCCTTTTTTAACAATATACTGGGTTTGCCTTTTTTGGGGTATTTTTTTTATAATTCTATACTTTCCATAAATTATCTCTTCACATGAAGTAAGACAAAAAATTATAATTAATGCTTGAAACTTTTTCATTGATTATTCTTCCCTTCAATCAGAGGAACAAATCTAACTTTCATCAAAGATTTTGAAATTATTTTATTGTTAATTTTTTTTATTTTGAAAAGTGTTTGATTGTTGTTCTCCTCACCAACGGGTACGACCATTAACCCATTATTTGCTAGTTGAGCTAAAAGTTTTTGTGGAATTTCTAATGCTGCAGCAGTTACAATTATTCTATCAAATGGGGCTTGTTCCTCCCAGCCCAATCCACCATCTCCATGTCTTGAAAAAACGTTATTTAATTCTAACTTTTTGAAAATCAGGTCTGATTTTTCTCTCAAAGTTTTATATCTTTCCACTGTATATACAAATCTAGATAACGTAGACAGGATAGCTGTTTGATAACCGCTTCCGGTTCCAATTTCCAAAATCCGAAGGCTTTTATTTAATTCTAAAGCTTGCGTCATTTTGGCAACAACTAAAGGTTGAGAGATAGTTTGTCCACATTCAATTGGAAGTGCTATATTTAAGTTTGCCTTAGATTGAATATCTTGTGCAACGAAGTATTCTCTTGGTAATTTCTCAATTGATTTAAGTACATCATTATTGTAAACACCTTGCTGTTTCAATGCCATGATTAGTTCGATTAATTGGTTTTTTGTATAATTTTTTTTTTTCATTTATCTAATGATATCTATACCTCGCATATATTTTCTTAAAACTTTAGGCACATTTATGAAACCATTTTTTGTTTGATAGTTTTCGAGAATTGCTACTATTATCCTTCCAATTGCTAATCCCGATCCATTTAATGTGTGAGGGAAGAAAGTTAAATTATTATCTTTATCCTTAACTCTCATTTTCATCCTTCTTGATTGAAAATCTCTGCAGTTTGAGCAACTTGATACTTCTCTGAATTTTTTTTGACCTGGCATCCAAACCTCAAAGTCGTAGGTTATGGATGCAGAAAAACCGGTATCACCGGAACATAAGCAGGAAATTCTGTATGGAAGTTCGAGATCTTTGAGAATATTTTCAACACAATTAATCATTCTGTCTAATTCTTGTTCTGATAAATCTGGTTTAGTTATAGATACTAATTCTACTTTTCCAAATTGGTGTTCTCTAAACAATCCTTTAGTATCAATACCGGCAGAACCTGCTTCAGCTCTAAAACAATTAGTAAAAGTAGTATATCTTAAAGGCAAATCTTTAGACGATATAACGCTTTCCCTATTAAGATTTGTCAAAGAGACTTCTCCAGTTGGTATTAGCCATAGATCATTAATTGTAGAAAACAAATCAGCTTTAAATTTTGGAAGTTGACCTGTACCATAAAGTGCCTTACTTTTCACCAATTCTGGAACAACATACTCCTCATAACCATTTTTAGTAGTATGTTCATCAAGCATATAATTTATTAGGGCTCGATTGAGTAGAGCTAACTCTGATTTAAGAACTGAAAATCTTGAACCTGATATGTTAGATGCTTGCTTATAATCCAGAAGATCGAGTTTTTCTCCTAAAGTCACATGATCTAAAGGTTCAAATCCTTTATGAGTTATGACCCCAACTTCCTTTAGAATTTTATTATTTTCTTCACTTGAACCCTCAGGAACTTTTTCATCAAGTATGTTAGGAATTTTTTCTAATATTTCATTTAACTCACTAAACTTATTATTAGAAAGATCCTCGAGTTCTTGTATTTCTTCTTTAATTATTATAACTTTTTCTTTTATTTCATCTACTTCTATTTGTTTTTTTTCCTTTGATAGTTTTGCTATAGAATTAGACAACTTATTTCTTTTTTCTTGAAGAAGCTCTTTTGAATTTAGATACTTCAGATATTTCTCATGCAATTTAATAAGTTTGTCACTGCGCAAAACAATATTTCTTTTTTTTAATAATTGATCGAATTTTTTTGGTTCTTTTTTTATAAATTTAATATCATGCATTATTTTTTATTCATTATTTTTATTATATAAATTGAAAGCTCGAAAAAAAGTATTAGAGGAATAGCAATCCCAATCTGAGAAATTATATCAGGAGGAGTAAAAACTGCACCAAATATTAATATACCTAAGAAATAAAATTTCCTATTTTTTCTTAAACTCACAGCAGTAATAATTTGTAATTTAGATAATATAATTAACAATATAGGAAATAAAAATGCCAAACCAGTAGAAAATAAAAGGTACATAGTTAATTTCATATACTCATTAAATTTTGATTCTAGTTGTATTGAGAATAGTGTTGAGGAAGTGTAACTCTCAAAATTCAAAAAGAATTTCCAAATTATCGGAATTAAAATGTAATAGGCAAAAATAACTCCTAAGAAAAATAAAAAAGGAACTAAAAAAATCATTGGTTTAAAAAATTTCTTTTCTTTTTTGTATAGGGCTGGCGTAATAAAAATCGAAAACTGAAGAGCAAAAAATGGAAAAGAAAACAGAAAAGAGCAAAAAAGCGAAACCTTTAGATATGAAATAAATATTTCTGGTAATCCTGTAAAAATCATTCTTTTAACTTCTCTATTTTCTAATAGATTATAAAGAGGATAGGACAATATATTTGCTATTTTTTCAGAAAAATAAAAAGAAATTAAAAATGTTAAAAATAGAAATATAAAACAATATAAAATTCTATTTCTTAATTCTTTTAGATGGTCTAGATATGCCATTATTTTTATTCTTCTTTTTTTCTGTTGTCACACTTAAATCGTTATTTAATTCTATTTCGGATAAGTCAAATCTTATGTTGCTCAAAACTTGGTGAAACTTTCTATAAAGTAAACCAAAATTCTTTAAAATTTTTGGGATTTCTTTAGGCTTGACAAGTAGAATCAGAAAAAAAAAGATTACTAAAAATTCAATTATTCCAATATTAAGCATTTAAAATTATTTCTTTTTTTTTCTTTTGACAGAAATATTTTTTTTATCATTCTCACCTAAACTTTGTTTGAAAGATTTTATTCCTTTTGCAAGATCAGAAGCTATTTTAGGCAACTTACCCGCGCCGAAAATAATTAACACGATTATAAGTATTAAAATTATTTCCCAATGACCTAATCCAAACATATTAT
>MDTB01086283.1_pt1 | contig 17319 bp, 17 predicted proteins | sample 811161 | NCBI WGS metagenome assembly MDTB01 (sample SAMN05326650, study PRJNA326480) | marine metagenome | isolation source: seawater | place: Mediterranean Sea | collected 2009
ATTCCTATAAAAAAGATGCGTAATGTAGCATATTGTAGCTTGCTCAAAAACAATGCTATTGCTAGAGTTACAATAATACAGATCCAGAGAATTTCTCAAAGGAATATAAATGTTAAAAAGATTAAGAGGTTTGTTCTCAAATGACCTGTCCATAGACTTGGGGACAGCTAACACTCTTGTTTACGTAAAAGACAAAGGAATTATCTTAGATGAACCATCAGTAGTGGCAATTAGAAATAACCAAGGTCAAAGAACAGTGGTAGCGGTTGGTGCTGAAGCAAAGAAGATGCTAGGACGTACCCCAGGTAATATAACAGCAATTAGGCCTTTAAAGGATGGAGTTATAGCTGATTTTCAAGTTACAGAAGAGATGCTTAAGCATTTCGTTCAAAGAGTTCATGAAGACAGCTTTGTAAGGCCCAGCCCAAGAATATTAGTATGTGTCCCTTGTGAGTCCACTCAAGTAGAGAGAAGAGCCATTAGAGAGTCAGTTCTTAAGGCTGGAGCAAGAGAAGTTCGCCTTATAGAAGAGCCAATGGCTGCAGCTATTGGAGCAGGTTTGCCAGTAGAAGAGGCTAGTGGCTCTATGGTTGTGGATATCGGAGGTGGAACAACAGAAGTGGCAATTCTTGCTTTGAATGGTGTTGTATATGCTCATTCTCTGAAGGTTGGAGGTGACAAATTAGACGAATCTATCATTTCTTATGTTAGAAGGAATCAAGGAGTTTTACTAGGAGATGCTACAGCAGAGAAAGTAAAACATATTATCGGTACCGCTTCCCCTGACTCAGAAGTAATTGAAATGGAAGTTAGAGGAAGAAATCTGGCAGAAGGTATACCTATAACTTTCACTATGAATAGCAAACAAGCCTATGATGCTATGTTGGAACCTTTATCCGCAATTATTCAAGCGATTAGAACAGCTCTTGAAGCATCTCCGCCTGAGTTAAGTGCGGACATCAGCGAACGCGGGATAGTATTAACTGGAGGTGGAGCTATGTTGAGAGATTTAGATGTTTTGATTTCAAGCCAGACAGGTTTACCCGTTATTGTTGCCGAAGATCCTTTGACTTGTGTTGCCAAGGGAGGAGGCAGCGCTTTAGAGATAATGGATAAGTACGATATTGACCTTCTTTCAACAGAATAAAACTTTAAGATATCTTTCTTAACTCTCTCTGAGTATCATTTCACTGTGATCAAGCGAGAACATAAGGTATCTAATATTAGTAGTGAGGCTATTTTTGCTATACCTGCAATGAAGCCCTCAAAAGTAATTTTTGCTTCAATCTTTTGCCTTTTTCTTATGATCACAGACATCAGATATGAATCTGGATCTTATGTAAGATCCTATAGTCACGATCTATTAAAGCCCATAGCTTACCTAAAAAGATTCCCTTCATATATTTCTCAGAATTTCACAGCTTTTTTTTCATCAAGACTTTACCTTGATAAGAAAGTTCAATCTCTGGAAGAAGAAAACTTAAAACTAAAAACAGCAAATCAGTTCATGGAGAAACTTGCTATCGATAATAATAAGCTGAATGCTTTATGGGCTTCTACTAATATTAACAAGGAAAGATTATTGATTTCGAAAAAGAATTATTTATCTTCTAATGAATATCAACCTTTATTAGTTCTAGAGATAAGGAAAAACCAAAATATAAAAACAGATAATGCTGTTCTGTCTGAACTAGGTTTGGCCGGAAGATTAAATAACGTAGGTTTTTCTTCTGCAGAGGTGATGTTGGTTCAAGATATCAGATCGTCCATACCTATAATTTCCAGCGATTCCTCACTGCATGCAACTTTAGTAGGCATGGGTCTTGGGAGAGATGGAGAACTTAGATACATTAAGAAGACAGCAAATTTTTCTATAGGAGAAAGAATTTATACTTCAGGCTTTGGAGGGATCTTTCCTGAAGGAATTTTAGTTGGTGAAGTTGTATCAGTAGATGATCCTGTTGATAGCGAATTCTTAAAAGTGAGTATATCTTTTTCTTCTAATCCAATTAATGAAGATTACTTTTTAATATACAAGCATGAATAGACCCTTTAAGAATCAAATATGGATATATCTTTCATTATTTCTAGCCATGATAATGGATAATTACTTTTTTCCTGAATCAATACTTTATTGGAAACCTTTGTTAACACTTTTAGTACTAATATACTGGAACATGGCCTTGCCGGATAAAGTTGGAATATTCGAAGCACTTTTCTTTGGCTTAATGATGGACCTTCTAAATGGATCTATATTGGGTCTACACGGAATTTTATTCGTTTTAATTACTTACATATGCCAACGTTTCTTTTATCAATTTAGAGTTTCTCCAATTTGGCAACAATCAGTTATTATTTTCTTCCTTTTCTTTATTTTCAAGATGATATTTTCATTTGATTTTTTTAATGTAGGGTCAGGCTTAAATGTTTCAGATGGTTTTTATCTTACTAATACAATTTTGTTTGCACTGGTCTCATCAATTTTTTGGTCACCTACTTTCTTCCTTCTTAGGGAATTAAGAAGAAGGAAAGTGAATTTATAGGTTTATTGTGAAAAAAGTCCTGACCACTTTCCTCTGGATAATATCCATTTATTTAGGGGTCTTGCTCTCTATTTCAGTATTTGTTACACATAAAGAATTTCATTCTTTTGTATTTAAAGCCTTTTTAAATATTAACCCTTCGTTTGTTGTTAGTGAATCTAACTGGCATCCAATAAGACCATCAATATTATTGAGTGCTTTAAAGGTAGAAAATGAAATTCAAAAGATCTCTGCAGATAAAATTTATGTGGAATTCTCTTTATTAAACTTATTGAAAGGTAAGATTATTTCAAGATTAAGTATCAATGAAATTATTATTCTGGAGCAAGGTCAGACTAATCAAGAGCTAGATTTGTTTAGCTTAATTAGTTCTTTGAGAGCACTTGAAGAACTAAATATTAACAATCTAAAAATAGAGCTTCCAGGCAATGAAAACTTACTCAATCTATCCATATACTCTACGTTCTATAAAAGTAGATCTAAACTCAATATATATTTAAGGGATAGAGAAACAAACATTCTAGAAATTGGTATCTTACCTAATGCAAACCCCAATGGAGAATTTATTAGAGGTTACATACAAACAGGTAAATTTAAAATAGACAACAACCTTGTTCATTATATTTGTAAGCCATGTGAGTTTAATGCTGAGTTAAAGACTAGTCTGAATTTTACTTTGTTTCAAGAAAAGCTCCTTAGTCTTAAAGGAGATCTAGAGCTAACTCCAAGCCAAAGCCAATTTGGCTTTAATAAGATATCTTCAAGCTTTCAGTTAAAAGATAACGAGGATACAGCCATACAAGTAAGTGCAGTTTTAAATGAAGATAATAAAGTGAAGGTACCGGAATTTTTTATAAATTTTTCGAAGACAGACTATAAATTAATCTTTCCTGTTGTTAACTTATCCAACAATACTTTGATAGATAATATTTTAGAAGAGTTTGGCTTAAAGCTTGGTCTAGATGGTTCTTTAAAGAATCTAGTTATCAATTTAGATTTAAATAAGGAAATTTTAAAAACCTCTATACAGGACTTAGGCATTCAGCACCCTTCTATGCGTTTGGAGGGTTTAGCAGGTCAATTATCAATTTTTAAAGATAAAGGTGAGATGTTTATTAATGCACCCATGCTGAAAGCTTCTTATGCAAACTCTCTAGATAAAAATTTAGTATTTTATGACTTCAATTCTTTGTTGAATTTCAGTTTTATTAATAAAAATTTTGAGATCAATCCCTCTAATTTTTCGGCAATTCTAGATGACCAGAAAATTGAAGGTTTAGTTTCATTTCTGCCTATTCCAACCAAGGGCGCCGGAGATATTAATTTAAGGGTAAGCACTAACAAAATAAATGATAAAACGGCTTTATCTCTTTTTCCTAATATAACTAATTTATCTCCTATAAAAGAAGGCATTGATTTGCTTATAGATTGCGGTTCCTTTGAAGACCTAAGTTTAATTTACAGGGGTCCAATAGATGGAAGGCATATTGATAATTCAGGATCATTCGTTATGCGAGCATCAGGACAAGATATCTGTCTCAAGGTGAATGGTTATAAAATTACAAGCGTAGATACTGATTTTTCTGTCAATAATTTTAATATAAATGGAAAGCTAAAATATGGAGAATTTATAGGCTCTAAAGTAAAAGCAGATTTCAAGACTTACAAATCTGGTTCAAATCTATTTCTTGATATAGAAGGAACCTCAGATGGTCCACTCTCAACTCTTCTTGATATATTTGACTATAACCAAGAAGATATAAATTCTGGAGGACTTTATAAATCTGACTTTTATTATAATTCTCCAATCAAAAGAGATTTTTCCTTATTAGATAAAAACTCTAGATTAGAAATAACAGCTAAGATAGAGAAGGGGCTATTGAGCTTACCTAATCTAGATTTCAAAGCGGAGAATATATTTTCTTTATTGAAATACAATAGTGAAACAGGCTTCGAAGAGGGATATTTTTCTTTAAAAATTAACTCAATTCCTTTAGTTTTTGACCTTGATCTATACGGTAAAACTCAAGACTACTCTTTCTTTACGTCAGAGAAAACTATCAAAATTAAGAATTTTGTTCCTATTAATATGCGTAGTTCATTATCTGGCTCTTCTGCAACTTTAATTAAAATTGCTATCCCTTCTATGTTAAGAGGGCGGGATATCAAAAGTTCATATTTAGAGTTTTCATCAAATCTCTTGGGAACTGAAATTAATCTCCCAGATCCATTTTATAAAGTCTCAGAGGATCCCCTTGACTTAAAATTTACTTTTTACCCTACATTCACTGGTCAATATTCAAGGCTTCAATTCAGATATGGAGAGATTATACGTGGCAAATTAAACTTATTTGATAAGGCTGCAGAAGGTTTCATCATTGCTGGAAAGAAAAAGAGGTCAATCAATATTGAGAGGGGTAAGATATCTCTAGTAGGTAATATTGACAAACTAAATTTATCTCTTCTCTCTTCCTTTGAACAATCTACTGTTAGCAAATCAAGTGATCTAGAAATTAAACAACTAGAAATAAATGAAGTTGTTTTATCGAGTTTTTCACTTCCTAAAACTTCCTTAAGATCTAAAAATTCAAATAAGTTTTTAGAAATATTAGTTTCTAATAAAAACTTATCTGGAAGCTTATATCTTCCAAAAAACCTCAACGAGGTCCCAATAATCGATCTAGACTTTATTAATTTAAGTTTATCGCCATTAATATCGGGCTCTTCTTTCTTAGATGTTTATAACAATCTATCAACAAAATTAAAGTTTAAAACAGATTCACTTATCTTAAATTCTGTTGACTATGGAAATTGGGCGTTTGATTTATCTTCCTCAAGTTCATCACTTATTTTAGACAAGATAGAAGGCAAATATGGAAGATGGGGTCTTACTAAAAATGAAGATAATATTTCCAGATTAAATATCTCTAAAAACGGATTGGGTTGGAAAACTCTTTTAGAATCTAAAATTTATTCCGGATCTCCTGAAAAAGCATTTAAACAAATAGGGATAGATCCAAACTTTGAGATGGATACAATTTTCGTTGAAACAAAAGTTTCTTGGAAATCTTTACCTTGGGAATTTGATTATAGAAAAGTGGTGGGCGATATTTCTTTTGCAGTTGAAGGATTGTTACTGCAAAACAGTGAAGACCTACAAGCTCAAAATAATATGCTTAGATTAGTAAATATATTTAATGTTACTGACTCGTTTGAAAAGGTGACTAACTTAGATTTTAGGAAATTATATAAATCTGGTTTCAGTGCTGATTCTGTAAATGGAAGGTTATCAATCACCAAAAATTCAATTCAACTTAATCAACCTCTGATATTTAAGAGCGGATCGAGCGAGTTTAAGTGGGAAGGGGAGATTACTAAAAATGAAAAAGGAAACCTAGACAATCTTGCTTTAGAAGTTACTATGACTTTACCTCTTAGGGATTACCTTCCTGCTTATGCCCTCTTATTAGGAGGTCCTGTAACTGCCGGAGTGGTATATATAGCCGGTAAAGCCTTTGAAAGAAACTTAGATAAAATAAGCTCAGGATCTTGGTCTGTGAGAGGAACTTTGCAAGAACCTAAAACTGATTTTAAGGGATGGTTTGAAGACTCTGTGAACTGAGTTATCTTAAATATCTTTGTTTTGATGAAGGAATGTCCAAATCTAGTCTATATTTTGCAATTGTTCTCCTAGAAACGAATACTTCAAAGTTTTCTTCAAGAGCAGATTTAATATTTTCATCACTTAGAGGATTAGAATCATCTTCATTTAATACCATTTGTTCTAGCAAAAACTTTAAGTCTTCACTTGTAACATTTCTACCTGAATTGAGTTTGTTGATTCGTTTTTCTAATAATTCTCTGAGTTGAATCACTTTATCTGGTAACTGAAGATATTTATTCCTAACAATCCTTGAAACCGTGGAGGGGCTTATATTAAGTTTTTCTGCTATTTCTTTATTGGCTATAGCTCTTTTACCAGACTTACCATTAAGAAAGTTTTCTTGAGCTTCAATAAGATACTCAGAGACTAATAAAAGAGTTTGCTGCCTTCTTTCGAGCCCTTTCAAAAAAGCTTTAGAATCATTAATACCCTTTTTTTGAGTAGATTCAACTTTTGAATTAATTTTTTCGAGAAGTTCTTTAGACATAAATTCATCATTGAGTGATACCAGCCACTTATTTTTTTTATTGAGAGCCATCACATCCGGCCTTACATAGTTCTGTATAGTCTCACCAAAACTTCCTGCCGGATTTAGAGAAAGTTTACTTAGATTATTTTTTAAGTTTTCAGGTAATTGTTCAATTTCTATACTTCCATCAATTAGATTTTTTAAAATTGCAACTAAATCATCCTTCTCTTCGGCTCCTATTTCTAAGTTTTCTATCTGTATAAGTAAAGATTCATTTATATTCCTAAAAGCACATCCCGGAGGATCAAAATTCTGTATTATCCTAAGAACACTATCAATATCTATATCTGAGATTTCGATGTTAAAGTCTTCAGCAATGATTTTTTTTATATCTAGATAATTTAATTCAGGATCCAATCTTCCATTGCTTTCAACAGAGTCAATAAGGAATTCTCCAATTAGGTTTTGTATTTCATCAAAAGGAGTTACTTCAAGTTGATTTAAAAGGTTTTGTTGAAGATCTTCTTCATTATTACTCGATAGGAGCTGAGTAAAATCATTTCCTATATTGAGGGCATTTCTGTACCTATCTATGAGATATTCATCTCTGAAGTGGGCTACTTTTTTGTCATCTTCTTCAAAATAGTCATCAATTAAATCGTTAAGTTGGGAGCTGATTTCAAATCCACTCAGAGAAAGTAACTTGATCTGTTTGCCAAGAGAGTTGGTAATATTGAGAGAAAGCTTCTGTTTCTGTCTTAGGCTCTGTTTCACTATTCAGTTTTAAAGTTCTGTCCAAGATAAACCTCTTTTACAAGAGAATCGTTCGAAATTTCTGCTGGGTCCCCGTTAGCAATAATTTTTCCTTTGTTCACAACCAGAACTTTCGAGCAGATATTCATAGTATCTCTCACATTATGATCACTGATAAGGATACCAATATTCTTCTTATTGAGATTAACAATCGTATTTTTTAGATCAGAAACAGCTAGCGGATCTATTCCCGCAAAAGGCTCATCTAAGAGGATAAACTTTGGATTAGAGGCTAATGATCTCGCAATTTCAGTTCTCCTTCTTTCTCCGCCAGAGAGTTTAATACCTGAAGTCAGTGCAAATTCAGTAAGCTTAAATTCTTCAAGCAACAAGTTAAGTTGATCTTTTCTTTCTTCCTGAGTGAGATCTTTTCTCTGCTCTAAGGCCGCTAAAATGTTCTGTTCTACACTTAGACCTCTAAAAATAGAAGATTCTTGAGGGAGATAAGATAAACCCAAAGATGTTCTTTGAGATATAGATTTTGTATTTAGCTCCTGAGTTGATAGGTAAATTTTTCCTGCATCACTTTTTATAAGACCCGCAATCATATAGAAGAGGGTAGTTTTACCTGCTCCATTTGGTCCAAGTATACCTACAGTTTCTCCCCTATTTATTTCGAAAGAAATATTATCAACTGCTATTTTTTCATCATATGATTTCAGAAGATTTTCTATAACTAGACTCATGTACTATTTTGTATTTTTGAATTTATTGACTTAATTATCTTATTTTCCTCGAGGTCATAGTGAATTAAGTCAGATTGAATTATAAATCCGTCTTGATTGAAATAGGCTTCACCTTCCATGATGAGTTTATTTGTATTTGCAAGAACAATAATTTCATCTGCATAACCTCTGTGAACAGATCCTTGAAACTCTAGTTGGAAGTTACCCTTATGAAACTTAGCTTCAAAACCTTCTTCCCGCTGCATTAAGTCTATTCCAATAGAATTTACTTCTAAATTATTTAAGCTTGCAAGAACTTTTCTAGTGCTTGATATATTCTCGTTATCTAAGTCCAAGAAAAGTTCTTCAGTTTCAAGTTTAAGATCATCACTATGAGCTGAAGCAACAAGCTTTACTGAATTCTGGAACTCAATAATTTTTAATTTCTTATTGTATTTAGCTTTAAGAGAATTTATATCTATAAGAAAGTTTGGATTATCTATATTAACTTCAGGATTCCTAATAATATAATCAAGACCTTTATTCGAGTAAGAATTTTTGCCTTTAATTTTTATTTGCTTTTTTTCGGTAACAAAATGAAATATGGGTTCTGCTAGTGTATAGATAGAGTCAGTATTTTCAGTAGATTCATCAGCAACACTGTTTATGAAAAAAAAAGAGACTATTGCAATAACTGAACTTTTAAATACCTTATGAGTCATACTAACCCAGCCTCAATTAAATCATGCATCCTTATTACACCAACAGGGGCATGTTTGTTATCTAGAACGGCAAGAGAATAGATACTATTATTTTGCATAATTTCTAAAGCCTCAATAGCCAAGCAATATTTTTGGATTGTCTTACTTTTTTGAGTCATGAAGCTTGCTATATCCTTATTGAGTGGATCCTTTTCATTATTTAGTGTTCTTCTTAGATCACCGTCAGTGAATATTCCTAAAAGTTTATTTTTATTTACTACTAGAGCAACGCCTAGACCCTTTGAGCTAATCTCGATCAATGTTTCTGACAAAGTTGTATTCTTTCTAACAATCGGTAAATCATCTCCTTTAGACATCAAATCATCTACAGTAGTTATTAATCGTTTTCCTAGTTTCCCTCCTGGATGCGATTTTGCAAAGTCATCGCTCTTGAAGTTCTTTGCTTCCAGTAAAGCTACCGCTAAAGCATCACCAAGAGCAAGAGCTGCAGTGGTACTAGTAGTTGGAGCTAGATCTAATGGACATGCCTCTTCAGAGATACCTGTATCTAGATTTATCATTGAATTTCTTGCAATAAAAGAATTTTTTGATCCTGTTACAGAAAAATATTCACATCCTACTGACTTGAGATAAGGCATTAGTGCAATTAATTCCTCGCTCTGGCCAGAGTGGGAAAAAATAATCACTGTATCATTTTTATTTATTCCTCCCACGTCTCCATGTAATGCTTCACCTGCATTAATAAAACTTGAGGAAGATCCAGTACTCGATAAGGTTGCTGAAACCTTTTGTGCTATATGTCCTGACTTACCTATGCCAAGCGTTATTATTTTGCCTTTTGTTTTAAGCAATCTATCGCAGACTTCATTAAATTCGATGGTTAAACTCTTAGCCAGTTTCTCTAAACCTTTAGCTTCAGTTCTAATAGTTCTTCTTGCTGATTTAAGATGATTATTTTGTTTCATATCTGACAATTTATCTAATAAGCAAAGTAAAGTGAAATAAAGTAAGCACTTAAGAATAGCAAACTCAGGGTTAAACTTGCATTCCTTTCTCTTTTAGAAATCAAGAAGATATAAGAAGCAAAAGCAAAAGTAATAATGAAAAGTATTATCAACAAGGGTGACCATTCTGGATAAGACCAACCTAATGACATCTGAGGCCTCATAAAAAGACCGGGAATAGCCAAAACACATAATCCATTAAAAATATTTGAACCTATGAGGGTTCCTGAAACAGTCTCATATCTACCTTTTAGAGCTAAAGAAATAGAGGCAGCGATTTCTGGTAGGCTCGTACCAATGGCCAGCACTGTGTATCCTATGAAAAGTTGACCCAAGTTAAACTGATCAAGAATTTGATTAGCTCCAAATGTAATAAGCCAGGCAGCAAAAACTAGAAAGACCAATGATAGAAAGAGTTTTAGTGTTACATCACCCTGGTTGGTGTAAGTTTCTTCTTCAACTTCTTCTGAAGTTCCATTCGTATACCAAAACAAGATTACAGTAAAGAGGGTTGCCAACAAAAGTAATGAAGACAATATACTAAAGGGGTTTATTGCAATAATTATCCAAACGAGCAAGCTAGATGAAAGCAATATTAAAAGGTTGCTGTTAATGCTTGCATCTTGCTGAATAGTAAATTTCCTAAGAGATACAATTAATAACATAGAACCGAATACAAGGGATAAGTTCGCAACATTAGAGCCAATGACATTTCCTATGACCATTGAACCCTTGTTTTCAAGTGAAACAAAGAAGGTCGTTAATATTTCAGGAGCAGAAGTTCCAAAAGCAATAACTGTAGACCCTATAAAAAATGGAGAAAAGCCAAATTGTCTTGCCGCTTGAACAGAAAAATTTTCTAATTTTTCAGCGCTTACCCATATCAGGCCTATACCAAAACATATTGCTAAAGTTGCAAGAATCATATTATTTCTTATTAGTCTTATTTAAGACTGACACCAGATGATATAATAGTAGTAAAACTATACAAATCATATTTATCTATTATGAAAGTTGCCTCTTATAAAATCTTTTTTTTAATTAATTTTTTAATTTTATGCAATCAAGCAACAACTAAACAGCTTTCTGCACATGAGTATGCAGAACGAACCCACAATAATATTATTGAAATCATTCAAACGAAAAATCAACTATTTTTAGAAAATCCAGACCTTTTTACTAAAGAAATAAGTAATGCCTTCAGTCCAATTGTAGATTTCAAAAGAATAGCCAGAAACGTGATGGGAAAATACTCCAAACAAGCCACTTCTCAGCAGATGGAAGCTTTTTCTGAAGCATTTGAAAACAGCTTATTGGATACTTATGCTAGCACTTTAGTAGAGTTTAAAGATGAAAAGATTAATGTGCTACCTCCTCTTGGACAAACAAAATCAATAGATAAAGCTAGGGTAAATATAGAGATAGTCACTTCTTCTAATACCTATCCTGGAAGATATAGCATGTATTTAGATGGAGATAATAATTGGAAGATAATCAATATTGAGATAAATGGCATGAACTTAGGGAAGATATTCAGAAATCAGTTTTATTCTCTTATGGAAAAGAATGGAGCTGACATAGATCTTGTGATTGAAAAGTGGGTTGCATCTGTCTAGATGGATAAACTATTAATTAGAGGCGGGTCATCTCTAAATGGTGAAATCTACGCGTCTGGTTCTAAGAACTCAGCTCTTCCGATTTTAGCTGCATCTTTATTAGCTGATTCACCTCTCAAAGTAGGTAACTTACCTCATCTAAATGATGTAACAACTATGCTTGAATTGCTTGGTTCTATGGGTGTAGAGGTTATGTTGAGCGATGAAATGGAAGTTCAGGTAGACACTTCAAATATAAAAAACTTAAATGCTCGTTATGAATTAGTAAAAACAATGAGAGCCTCAATTCTTGTTTTAGGACCCCTTTTAGCAAAGTTTCAACAAGCAACAGTTGCTTTACCTGGAGGCTGTGCAATTGGCAGTCGACCAGTAAATCTTCATATAGAGGCCATGAGTGCCATGGGGGCAGAAATTAATATTGAAGATGGCAACATAAAAGCCAAAGTAGATGGTCGTCTAAAGGGAGCAAAGATATTATTTGAACCTGTCAGTGTCACTGGGACAGAGAATGTGATTATGGCTGCAACTTTAGCGGAGGGGGAAACTGTTATAGAAAATGCTGCCAGAGAACCAGAAGTAATAGATTTAGCTAATTGTCTCATTGCTATGGGGGCTGACATCAAAGGTGCAGGTACAGATGTAATCACAATTCAAGGAGTTGAATCGCTGGAAGGAGCCAGTTTTAGTGTTATGCCAGATAGGGTTGAAGTCGGTACTTATCTCACGGCAGTTGCCATGGCAGGTGGAAAGGTAAAAATTAAATCTGCTAAACCAGAGTATCTCTCGTCCGTTATCTCTAAACTAGAACTTTGTGGTGCAATTATTACCCAAGGAGATGATTGGGTAGAAATTTTTATGAGAGACAACAAACCAAAGGCTACAAGTTTAACAACAGGTCCATATCCATCATTTCCTACAGATATGCAAGCTCAATTTGTATCCTTAAATGCTATTGCTAATGGCAACTCTACTATTACAGAAACTGTTTTTGAGAACCGGTTTATGCACGTTCAGGAAATTGCAAGGATGGGAGGGAAGATTACTCTAAAAGGAAATACAGCATTCATTGAAGGTATTAAGTGTTTAAAAGGAGCTCCAGTAATGGCTACTGACTTGAGAGCTTCCGCTAGTTTAGTATTGGCTGGTCTAGTGGCAGAGGGCGCCACAACGATTGATAGGATTTATCATATTGATAGAGGATATGAAAGAATAGAAGAGAAATTGAAGATGTTAGGAGCGGATATAGAAAGAATTTCCTAAAAATTAGCTATGAAAGATAACCCATTAATATTAGCTTTGCCAAAGGGCAGGGTATATGAAGACTTCATACCTGTTCTTCAAGAATCTCAATTTGCAATTAAAGATGATCCACAAAAATCTAGAAAGATGTTGTTAGATACAAAACACCCGCAAGTAAAAGTTCTAATCATAAGGGGATGGGATGTGCCTACTTATATTACTTCAGGAGCTGCACATATAGGAGTTGTAGGTAAAGACATTCTTATGGAAAAGGAAGAAGAAGAGTTTGTTGAACTGAACGATTTATCTCTTGGAAAATGTAGATTATCTTTAGCTGGTCATGCTGATGTGCTTGCTGGATCTAGCAGATTAAAAATAGCTACGAAATACCCTAAGAGCTCAACAAAATTTATGAACTCTATAGGAATACAAGCTGAAATAATTTATCTAAATGGTGCACAAGAAATAGCTCCTATACTTGGACTTTCTGATGCCATAATAGATCTAGTTGATACTGGAAAAACTCTTAAAGAAAATGGACTTAAAGAAATAAAAACTATTGCTGATATATCTACTAGATTAATAGCTAATAAAGCTTCTATAAAGACACGATCAAGTCTTATCAATGATATTTCTAATGCTTTGACATGATAACTAACTTCTTTGAACTCGCTACTGATGAAAATTCTTTTTCAGAGGAATTTGAAAATTTTTTATCAAATAGAAATTTATCTACTAACAAAGTTAGTAACTTGGTTGCTGAGATTATTTCTCAAGTAAGAGAAAATGGAGATACTGCTTTAAGGACTTATACGAAAGAATTTGATAACTTCGAAACTGAAGATTTTCTTGTTACTGATAAAGAAAAAGATTTAGCTCTTAATCACTTTGATTCTAATCTTATGGAATCGCTGGAATACTCGTTTGAAAGGATATTGTCTTATCAAACAAAGTGTTTTGAGTCTTTAGATTTAGAAGAAATTGATGAGGAAATAACAAGGAAGTTTAGAGTTGTAGAATCTATAGGAATGTATATACCAGGTGGAAAAGCCTCTTACCCATCGACCGTCTTAATGGCTTCTGCTCCTGCTATTGCATGTGGTGTTAACAATATGTCCATTACTTCGCCTGCTCAAAATGGTGTGTTAGATTCTAAGTTAATAGCTGCAGCAAAGATTGCTGGTGTAGAAAATATTTATAAGATTGGAGGTGCGCAAGCGATTGCTGCTTTAGCTCTCGGAACTAAACAAATTTCTAAAGTAGAAAAAATTATTGGGCCAGGTAATGTGTTTGTTGCTGAAGCAAAAAAACAACTTTTTGGAGAAGTTGGAATAGATTCCATTGCAGGCCCGTCCGAGATTATTGTGCTTGCGGATAAAACATCTGATCCAGAAACAATAGCCTGGGATCTTATGGCGCAATCAGAACATGATTCTGATGCTTTATCTATTTTGATATCTGATTCTCAAGAAATTATAGAGAAAGTCCAAGATATAATTAACCAAGAAATAGGCGGTCTAGAAAGGTGTTCAATCATTCAGGAAGCACTTAAGTCTAATGGTTTGATGATAAAAATCCGTGATATTTCTGAAGCTAAACCTATTATTAATAGACTTGCACCAGAGCATTTGCACATCGCATTTGAACATCAAAACTATAAAGAGGAAAATCAATTGATAGCTGGACTCATCTTAAAGGGGAGAGATTCAGCAAATTCACTTTCAGATTATGTTTTGGGTCCTAGTCATATTCTACCTACCAATTCTTCCTCAAGATTCAGCTCACCCTTGTCTGTTGAAGATTTTTTAGTAAGCTATAGCTACATATCTCTTAACAAGAATGTTGACCCTATTAAGTATGAAGAATATGTTAAACATACTATTAGTATAGCTAATGCTGAAGGACTAACAGCCCATGCTTTAGCAGCAAAGAAGAGATTAAAAAACTAATCTGCTCTTCCTGCGATTATCTGCAAATCAATAATTTCAGAGTTTCTTTTAACTCTAAGTAATATTTTCTCCCCTGGTTTAGACCTTGCAAATGTCTTGTATAGATTTTCGTAAGTGGCATCTTCTGAATTTATTGAATCTATAATATCTTTTTTCAAAAGACCGCTATTTTTGGCAGGACCTCCGTCAGCTAGACCTGATATTACAAGTTTTCCTTCTCTCATAAGACTCTGCCTATCAATACTAAATCCTAACCACCCACGTCTTACTTCACCATATTGTATTAAGTCACTGATGATCTCTAGAGCATTAGTAGAAGGTATTGCTAAACCTATACCTTCCGAACCTCCACTTGAAGACCTCATTAATGTATTTATACCTATCAACCTACCCATTGAATCAATTAATGCTCCTCCAGAATTGCCTTTATTTATAGAAGCATCTGTTTGGATATAGTTTGAATAAGGATTGTCAAATTCTCTTCCAGTCGCACTTATGATACCCATACTCACTGATTGTCCCAAACCATATGGATTTCCAATAGCTAATACAATATCTCCTATTTTTACTTTGTCAGAATCTTCAATTTCTATTGATGGGAAAGTGTTCTTTTTATCTTCAATCTTCAAAACGGCAAGATCGGTTCCCTTGTCTATACCCACTAGTGTTGCTATAAACTTTCTACCATCGTATAGCTCAGTAGTTACTCTAAAGGTCTTGTCACCAACAACATGTTGATTAGTTAAGATATAGCCATCTTGGCTAAGTATAACTCCTGATCCTAAGTTCGTTTTGATTTTACTGCCCCGATTATTAAATAGGGAATTGGATCTTCTTTGATTTCTTTGAGAGATATTATTTATTAATTGATCACTATAAATATTTACAACAGCTGGAGAAGCCTTTTCAACTGCAAAATTATAGGAAGAACTAATTTGAACTAATCCTTTTTCAATTTCTTCGCTGTTGTCTGCTAAGAAAATATAAGAAATTATGACTCCAATAGATGCACCTCCAATTGTAAAAAGTGAAAGTTTGATGATTGATTTAAAGCTATTCATATGATTTTTATGGTTATTTTTAAATTAATAAAATTAATAATACTCCTTAGACATAATAAATTTGTAAAGTTCTAGTTGAATAAGAAGGTTGTAGGCATTAAAATGCGCCCGCCTGCGTATTTAGTCAACAATAATAATCTTAATGAGAACAGAAAGTTATAAAAGAACAGATATAGAAGAATCTTGGATTTTACTCGATGCTAAGGGCAAAACTCTTGGCAGATTTGCTACAAAGGTTGCAAACATATTATCTGGAAAAAACAAGCCTGAATATACTCCTAATGCTGATTTAGGGGATTACGTTATAGTTATTAATGCTAACGAAATCAGCGTTACAGGAAAGAAATTAGAGCAAAAGCTTTATTACAGACACTCTGGCTATCCTGGTGGAATAAAGTCAAAGTCTCTTGCAGAGGTAATGGAGAATAGTGCTAGTGAGGCTATTAAGAGCGCAGTAAAAGGAATGTTACCTAAAAGTAAACTCGGAAGACAAATGTTTACTAAGTTGAAAGTTTATAATGACGACCAACACCCGCACGCTGCCCAAAAGCCAGTCTCAATAGATTTATAGGAAAGAAAATTGGAACAAATTATTACAGTAGGTAGACGTAAGACATCAACAGCAAGAGTATTTCTTCAGAAAGGTTCTGGAGAAATAACAGTCAACAAGAAAAAACTAGAAGTATATTTTGGAAGAGAGGTAGCTCAGATGGTTGTTAAACAACCTTTAGTTTCAACTGATCTTTCTCAAGGTGTGGACATTAAAGCTACTGTTTCAGGTGGTGGAAGTTTTGGACAAGCAGGAGCAATTAGACTCGGAATAGCCAGAGCTTTAGTTGAATATGATGAAACACTCAAGCCAATTTTAAAAAAAGAAGGATTTTTAACCAGAGACTCTAGAAAAGTTGAAAGGAAAAAGGTCGGACTCAGGAAAGCTAGAAAAAGACCACAGTACTCAAAAAGGTAATATGCAACCAAAATCTCCTCCTAATCCAGGTAGAAGAAAATTTCTTATAGGTGCTACCTCAGCAGTCGGTGCACTAGGTATCGCAGGTGCTGCTGTCCCTTTTATAAGTGCATTTAATCCTAGCGCAGCTGCAGAAGCAGCCGGAGCCCCAGCAGTAGCAGATATTAGTAAGTTGGCTCCAGGAGAAATGATTATTGTTGAATGGAGAGGAACTCCCATATACGTAGTAAAGCATTCAGAAGAGTCTATGAATGAAATAGATAAAAACTTAGAAAGACTTGCAGATCCAGATTCAGACATTCTAGTTCAGCCCGCATATGCAAAGAATAAATATCGTTCAAGAAAAGCAGGCATTTCAGTACTATCAGCTGTATGCACACACCTTGGTTGTGCACCAAAATACTATCCTCAACTAGGTGTTGTAGACTTTGATACAGAATGGCAGGGTGGATTCTTTTGCCCCTGTCATGGATCAAAGTTTGATTTGGCTGGAAGAGTATACGCAGGAGTCCCTGCACCAGATAATTTGACTGTGCCCCCACACTATTTTAAATCAGATGATATTTTAGTCATCGGTGAAGACGGAGATGTAGCGTAATGGTCACAA
>MDTB01133351.1_pt1 | contig 17319 bp, 16 predicted proteins | sample 811161 | NCBI WGS metagenome assembly MDTB01 (sample SAMN05326650, study PRJNA326480) | marine metagenome | isolation source: seawater | place: Mediterranean Sea | collected 2009
CTATAAAAATTTACCATATTTTATTCAATCCTTAGTTTGGCTATGTTGGAAAATAATAAATATTTGGCCATTAATTGGTGTAGGTGTTGATAAATGGAGTAGATCAAATTCTAAAATTACATTTTTGTCATCTCTTATTAATTTAAAAAAAGATTCAGTTAAGACAGGTATATTTAAAAGTAATTATTGGCCAATACTACCAGATTTGATGAAAAAAAAAAATTGCTCTACGAATTGGCTCCATATGTATAGTGAAACCAGCGATTTGCCAAATGCTAAATCAACAAAAAAAACTATAAATAATTTTAACAAATCTAATAATGGAATAGAGTCACACTCTACAGTTTACTCTTTTTTGAATATTTTTATTGTATTTAAAGTTGTATTTTATTTAATTAAGTTAACATACGTTAAGTTTAAGTTATACAAACATATAGAAGCTGAAAGTAGTATTTTTTGGCCATTTATTGAAAAAGACTTTGAAGATTCATTTTCAGGTATAAGTGCAACTAGGAATTTATTGTATTTATTTCTTTTTCGAGCAGCTCTAGATAGATTGTCAATTCAAAATAAAGGATTTTATTTACATGAAAATCAAGGTTGGGAGTATACATTTATAAATTCATGGAGAAAATCAAAACATAAAGGTAATCTATTTGCAATACAACATACCCCAATTAAATTTTGGGATTTAAGAAAATTTATTGACAAAAGAACAATTATTAATGCAGAAAATCTTATGTTACCTTTACCAGATTATATTGGAGTAAATAGCGACACATCAAATTTAATTTATTTAAATAATGGTTTTAGTAAATCAAAAATTATAAAATTAGAAGCATTAAGATATTTAGACTTAAATATTATTGATGGATGTTTGATGGAAAATTTAAATCAAAGTAAATTGACTGTGCTGTTATTAGGTGATTATTCTAAAGAAAATACTTTTAAACAATTGGAATTATTAAAAGACTCTGTTAAATTTCTAAAAAAACCGTTTCAATTTTTAGTAAAACCACATCCAACAACATCTATATTTTTAGATAATTATCCTGATTTAAATATGATAATTACAAATAGATCAATAAGTGAAATCATTAAATGTTCTGACGTTGTATATACAGGCAGCGCAACCTCTTCTGCTATTGATGCATATTATTTAGGAGCAAAAGTTATTACATTTTTAAACAATGAACAGCTAAATATAAGCCCTTTGAGAGGTTTTAATGATGTTGAATTTGTAAGTAATTCAGAAGAATTAGCTAAAATTTTAAATAATTTAAATCATAAAGATAATAATTTTAAAATTCGAAATGAAGTTTTATATATAAATAAGAATATACCAAAATGGAGAGAAATATTAGAAATTAATTAATTTACTTACAAATAAATTATTTTTTTGTCTGTAATTGATTGTATTGTACTTTAGTTAAGTATTATCTAATTATTTAAAAATAAAATGAAATTAAAACAATATGTTTAAATCAGTTTTTAAAGATAAAAAAATATTAATCACTGGACATACTGGCTTTAAAGGAAGTTGGCTTTCTGTTTGGTTGAGTTCACTTGGAGCAAATGTTTTTGGACTATCAGTTTCTGAAGTCAGTAAACCATCAAATTATATTGCAAGCTGTATATCAGATATTGTTGAGGATTTTAAATTTGATATTCGAGATCATGAAAATGTAAAATCTATAGTAAAAAAAATTCAGCCAGATTTTATTTTTCATTTAGCAGCACAATCTTTAGTAAAATTATCCTATATAAATCCAGTTGAAACATATTCAACTAATGCTCTTGGTACCATCAATATCCTTAATTCTTTGAGAAATCTTGAAAAAAAAGTAATCGCAATTATCATAACAAGCGATAAAGCTTATGACAATGTAGAATGGGTTTGGGGTTATCGTGAAACTGATACTTTAGGTGGCAAAGATCCATATAGTGCCTCTAAAGGAATGGCTGAATTAGCTATTCGTAGTTTTGTTCACTCTTACTTTAACTCAAAAGACTCCAATGTAAGAATTGGAATTGCCAGAGCTGGAAATGTTATTGGTGGCGGGGATTGGGCCCTCGATAGAATAGTGCCTGATTGTATTCTTGCATGGGCAAATAATCAAACTGTAGAAATCAGAAAACCTTTTGCTACCAGACCATGGCAACATGTTTTGGAACCATTAAGTGGTTATTTAACTTTAGCAAAAGAATTATCATCTAATATCAATTTTCATGGTCAGGCATATAATTTTGGACCTGAAAATAATCAAAACTATAATGTGAGTGAACTAATTAATGAAATGTCAAAATATTGGAATAATATAAAATGGAATGATGTATCCACATCTCAAAAGCATGTTCATGAAGCTGGTTTGCTCAAACTTAATTGTGATAAAGCTTTACTTGATTTAAACTGGAAATCTTCTTTAAATTTTCAAGAAACAGTTAAGATGACAGTTAAGTGGTATAAAGAGTTTTATCAAAAAAAACCTCAGTCTATGAGAGATTTTTCAATCAAACAAATTCAAAAATACACGATGATTGCAAACAAAAATAATACATCTTGGGCTAAAAATGATTAAAGATGTTTTAATTACAGATCAAAAGATAATTAATTTAAATGAAGGTAATGTTATGCATGCTGTTAAAAGTAGCGATGTTGGCTACGTAGGTTTTGGAGAGGCATACTTTTCTATAATTAATTATGGAGCAATAAAAGCTTGGAAGCGTCATAAGGAGATGACATTGAACTTAATTGTTCCACTTGGTAAAGTTAGATTTGTTTTATATGACAATCGAAATTCATTAAACACACAATTTCAAGAAGTAATTATTTCTAAAAAAAATTATTGTAGACTAACAATACCACCTATGATTTGGGTTGGATTCCAAGGTTTATATGAAAATGAGTCATTAATTTTAAATGTTGCTGATATTGAGCATAATGCAAATGAGGTTGACAAAAAAAGTATTGATCATATTGTTTTTGATTGGAAAGCATTAAAATGAAAGTATTAATTTTAGCTGGTGGTTTCGGCTCTCGTTTAAGTGAGTATACAGAATCAATTCCTAAGCCAATGGTAAGCATTGGTGATAAACCCATACTGTGGCATATAATGAATTGTTTTGCCAAATTTGATCATAAAGATTTTTATGTTGCGTTAGGTCATAAATCAAAGGTAGTTAAGCAATATTTTTTAAATTATAGAGCGCTTAATTCTAATTTTACGGTTAATTTATCAAATGGTAAAACTGTATTGCATCAACAGGATATAATTGATTGGAATGTAAGCTTAATAGATACTGGTTCTAGTTCTATGACTGGAGGAAGAGTAAAAAGAATGCAAAAGTTTATTGGTGATAAAACTTTTTTACTTACATATGGAGATGCAGTTTCAGATATTGACATAAATGAATTGATAGGTTTTCATAAAAATCATGGAAAAATGGTAACAGTAACAGCGGTGCGTCCTGCAGCGCGTTTTGGTGAATTAAATATTGATGACAATAATCAAGTAACTTTATTCAAAGAGAAACCCCAGATAACTGAAGGATGGATCAATGGTGGTTTTTTTGTAATCGAACCTGAATTTTTTGATTTAATAGATGGAGACCAAACAATTTTAGAAAAATCACCTATGGAAAAAGCTTCTAAAATGGGTCAGTTAATGTCTTTTAAGCATGAAGGATTTTGGCAATGCATGGATACAAAAAGAGATAAAGATTTACTTGAAGAAATTTGGGCTTCTAACAATGTCCCATGGAAATAAAAAGATCCAAAAGAAATAAATTATTAATTGTTGGTGGAACAGGATTTATTGGCAAGCATGTAGTTAAGAAAGCTTTAGAGTTAAATTTTAAAATCACAGTTATATCTAAGAACAAACCTAAAACTAAAAATAAATTTCCAGGTGTTTCTTATCTAATAGTGGACATTAGTAATAAAAAAAAATTAAGATATGCACTTAAAAATTTAACCTTTAGTTACATTATAAATTTAGGAGGTTATATAAATCACTCGAATTATTTTAAACGAGGAAGCCTAACTTTAAGTACTCATTATGAGGGGATTAAAAACCTATTTGACAGTATTAATAGGTCGAAGCTAAAGAGATTTGTTCAAGTAGGTAGTAGCGATGAATATGGTAATAATTTAGCTCCTCAACATGAAAATCAAAGAGAGGCACCTATTTCGATCTATTCATGTGCAAAAGTTTTAGCAACTTATTTTTTACAAACATTACATAAAACTGAAAATTTTCCAGTAGTTATTTTAAGGCCTTTTTTAGTTTATGGTCCAGATCAGGGTAAGGATAGATTTATTCCACAGATAATAAGAGGATGTATAAGTGATAGTAAATTTCCAGTATCAAAGGGTGATCAACTTAGAGATTTTTTATATATTGATGATTTTGTTAATGCAGTATTTAAATGTTTGATATTAAAAAATGTTATAGGAGAAGTAATCAATATATCCTCTGGTATTCCTACTTTGATTAAAGATGTTGTCAATAAAATTTCATATATTACTAAATCTGGCAAACCACAATTTGGTAAAATAAATTACAGAAAAGGTGAAAACATGGTGCTTTATGCAGATATCAATAAAGCTAAGAAATTATTGAATTGGAAGCCAAAAATTTCATTAGAGCAAGGTCTTTATAAGACGATAAAAAATTATAAAAAATTATATGAAAAATAAAGATCCACTGGTCAGCATAATAATAAATTGTCATAATGGAGAAAAGTACTTGAGACAGGCTATAGACTCTATTTATTCACAAACTTACACTAATTGGGAAATTATTTTTTGGGATAATGCATCAACTGATACAAGCCCAATGATTGCAAAATCATATGACAAAAAAATTAAATATTTCTGTTCCCAAAAAAAATATTCATTAGGATATTCAAGATTACAAGCAGTGAAAAAAATTAATGGAGATTTATTTTCATTTTTGGACTGTGATGATTTATGGTTCAAAGATAAATTAAAAAAACAAGTCCAAATTTTTAGGAGCAATACTTCTCTTGCTTTTGTTTATGGTCTAACAGAGATTTTTTATGATGATGATAAAAATAATCAAATTAAAATGAATATTATTCCAGAAAAAAATAAATTAGTTGAAGGAGATATTTTTGATAAATTGATTATAGAGGATTTTATTCCCTTCCCCTCTGTTTTGATAAACAAAAGTAAGTTTGATGAATGTATTAAATTTCCAAAAGAATTTAATCACTCAGTAGATTATTGGATATTTCTTCACTTGGCATACAAATATAAGGTTGGAGTAATAAAAGAGGTTTGCTGTAAATATAGAATTCATGAAGAAAATTTATCTAAATCACAGCTTGTAAGATGTGCCTTAGAAAATATAACATTAGTTAAATCTTTTCTTCCTGACATAAGGGCAAAAAATAGCCTAAAGTATCATTATGTAACACTTACTATTGCTTATTTTAAAGAAAAAAAATTTATTGATGCTTTTTTTACAATTTTAAAATATGGAGGTTGGAACAAACTTATAGTTAGAATAATTAAAAAAGCTTTTTAATAATTAATTTGTTTTTGGAAATATTTATGAATTATTTTTTTAATATTTATTTAATATAGTTTTTTAAAATCTTAATTAATAATAAGATGTAAAAGATAACTTGATTATATGAATAAAAGAGTCATATCAATTATACCTGCAAGAAATGGATCAAAAAGATTTATTAATAAAAATATTGAAATTTTTTGTAATTTTCCTCTAGCATTGTGGACATTTAATTTTTCACAAAATTGTAATTTAATTGATTTTGGTTATGTAAATACAGATATACCTTTATTGATTAATAGCATTAATAATTATAGCAATCTTGAAAAATGTGAGAGAGATAAATCTTTAGCGAAAGATGAAGCTACTTTGCTAGATGTGATTATAAATACGTGTATCAAAAAATCTTTAAACAAAAGTGATATTATTGTCCTTCTTCCTGTGACAGGTTTGTTGAGAACTCAAGAAGATATTTTCCAAGGTATCGAAACATTTTTGAAAGGTGATGGAGAAACTGTTGTATCAGTTAGCGAAAGTAGCTATCCTGCAGGGATGTTGTGGAAGATGGAAAATAATAATTTATTAAATCCATTGTTTCCTGGTGAAATTAGCAATTCTACCCAAAAGCAAAATCATTTTTCTACTTATATGTTTAATGATTTATTTGTAATTGATACCGTTGAAGGATTCCTTAAGCCCAAAAGAAATTTATATGGCGATAAAACTAAAGCTTTTTTAGTTCCACAAGAAAGATTTATGCCCATAGATTATAAATATCAATTTTTTCTAGCTGAAAAGCTATTTGAACTTGGGCAGAAGTCTGGTATTTATCCAAAAAGTGCTAATTTATAGATAAACCAATGATAAATAATAAGCTTAAAGGAGTTATTCCAGCAATACTTACATCTTTTGATGAAAATGATAATATTTATGAAAAAGGTATATTTAACCAAATAGATTATTTAGAAAATAATAATATAAAATCTATATTCATTGGGGGCTCATATGGTTCTTTTGCATTAATGAACATCTCAGAGAGAGAGAAATTAATTAAGTGCTCTCTTTTAAAAGCAAACGAATATGGAATGAAAACTATAGTTCAAGTCGGTTTTCCATCTACAAAAGATACTATTGAACTTGCAAAATTTGCAGAAAATGAAGGGGCATCTATAATTTCTTCGGTAGTCCCATACTATTATTCTGGAAGTATTCTTTCAGAAGATGATATTTTAAGACATTTTGAAAATTTGTGCAGTTCAATAAAAATACCTGTACATTGTTATAATAATCCAAAAAATACTGGCTTTGACATATCTCCTGAATTTTTCAAAAAATTAATAAATACAGGCCTTTTAGGAATTAAAGATGGGGGAGGTAGCATAGAAAGATTGGCTCAAATTTTGAGATTAGTTAAAGAGTCCAAATTAAGTATTGATTATATTGCTGGATCTACAAGTCTGTTACTTGTTAGTGTCGTTAGTGGAGCTAATGGATGTGTTTCAGGAGTATCTTTGGTAGATCCAAATCTATTAATTAACTTTTTTAATGCATGTTATGAAAATAGAATAGATGATGCATTAATTTTACAAGATAAAGTGTTAGATATAAGGGATGTTCTACAACGGTATGGTCCAAGAGCAATTTCATGCTATGATGTTCTTAATCATAAAGGCATTGATGTTGGAACTTGCCGTTTACCTTGGAGAAGACTATCTTCAAATTATTCAAAAAATTTAATATCAGATTTGAATAAGATTATTAGAATATGAAAAGTTACAATGATTATTTTTATGGATTAAAAGTTTTAGTATATGACTTTGATGGAGTAATAGTCGATACATCAACTTTAAAAACTGAAACTTTTCGTGATATATATTCACTCTATCCAAAATTTTTTGAAAAAATCTGGAATTTTCATTTAGAAAATAAAGGAATATCAAGAAAGAGACAATTTAAACATTTAGTTTGTAATTTGATAGGTGATAAAGGGGAAAGAGCCTCCAAACATGTTAATAAACTATTGCAAATTTATAAAAGTAAAATATTGCCTAAATTAATTAATGTAAAATATATTGATGGTTCATATAAAACAATCAGATATACTAATAAAAAGTTTTCAACATATATCGTATCGAATGCTCCTACCAGTGAATTAGAACTAATTATAAACAAAAAAAAAATAGGTAATTACTTTAAAAAAATCTTTTCATCTGAAACAGGCATAAATAAATCACAAGCTTTAAATAAAATTTTAAAAATAGAAAAAATACCTCCTGAATGTTTATTGTTTGTTGGAGATACTTCTAAGGATCAAGTTTCAGCAAAAAAAAGTCTAGTTAAATTTGTAGGTTTGCAGAATAATTTTTCAAATTTCTTTGGGGATTATGGAATTATAATTAAAAAAATGAATGAGCTTTACATAAGATTAACTAGGATTAAATAATATTAGATTAAACTCCATAAAATTGACATGAAAATAGATAATTTAAAAATAAACAAAAAAAATAATTATAATAAAAAATTTTATGAAGATATTAATCAGTCATCATATCAGTCAGCAAAAATATATTTAAATCATTTGTGGCACTTTATTAAACCAATGTCAGTTCTAGATGTGGGGTGTGGTAGAGGTGCTTGGCTTAAAGCATGTGAAGAGCTTGGAAGCAAAGATCTAACAGGATTTGATGGAAGTTGGTTAGATCAAACTAAAATGATTAGTAGCAAAATCAAATTTAAATCAATAGACTTAAATAGAATTTTTTCTGTTGAAAAAAAAGTTGATTTAACAATATCCCTAGAAGTTGCTGAACATCTTGATCCAAAAAAGTCAAGCCAGTTTGTAGAATGTTTAACCACTACTTCAGATGTAATCTTGTTTAGTGCTGCATATGAACATCAGGGAGGCACAGATCATATAAATGAAAACAAGCATTCTTACTGGGCAAAAATTTTTAATACTCTCGATTATAAAGTTTATGATATTTTCAGACCCAATTTTTGGTCAGATGAAAATGTTGGTTTTTGGTTTAGACAAAATACTTTTCTTTACATAAAAAAAGACTCTGAGCTGGTAGAGAGATTTAATAAGCTAGGTATGACTGAAATTAAAAATATTGATTTTATGGATTGTATTCATCCAAAATTATATGAATATAAATGTGGTCAAGAACTAAGCTTTAAAATTTATGCTAAAAATATTTTTCCAAGTTTGTTTCGTGCAATTAAAAGAAAATTATAAAAATTTAAATTTTTAATGATTTTTTTCATAATTTATGATTGAAAATAAATTAAATGAATCCCCAAAGGTTTCTATTGGCCTGCCTGTATATAATGGTGAAAAATATTTAAAAAAAACTCTTGTTTGCTTATTAGAACAAAGTTTTAAAAATATAGAAATTATAATTTCTGATGATGGTTCAACAGATTTAACAGAGCAAATTTGTAACGAATTTTCCAAAAAGGATAATAGAGTTCGTTATTTTCGACAAAATAAAAACTTTGGAATGCCAGTTAAGAATTTTCGTTTTGTATTAGAAAATTCAGTTGGAGAATATTTTATGTTTGCTAGTCACGATGATAATTGGAACTCAAACTTTATTGAGGAATTAGTTCATATTTTAGATAATGATAAAAATTGTTCTTTAGCATTTTCAAATTATAAAATTAAAAATTTAAATGGTGAAGGAGAAATTTTAATCGATGTAAGTTCTTCTGTATCAGAGTCTAAATATATTAGATATTTGACTAGGATTATAGATGTGCAACCTGCCTTAATATTTGGTTTATTTAGAAAAAAACTTATAAAAAGTAGTGATATGATTTTAAAAGATATGTTCACATTACATTTTGGAAATTTATTGTCTTTAAAAGGAAAAATTAGAATTGTAGATAAATATCTTATGAGTTGGGGAATAGATGGATCAAGAAAATCGTACTCTATTACAGGTAAAATTTTAAGTTATGGAGGTTATTACTTAAGTCAGTTGAAGCTTATTTTGTATAATTTTAATTTTATAAAGTGGCCTTTACCAATAATAATTTTGTCATTATGGTCTATAAATGGCTGGATTAAAAGAAGGATTTTTCCAAAAAAATTTAACATAGATTTTAATAAATTTAACTAATGTCATTTAGAATTATTTAGAGATGTCTAAAGAATTAAATATATCAATAATAGTTGATAATGACCTAATTTGGAGTTTACCGTTATGGGAAAAAACAATTCCAATTTTAATCAAAAATAAATTTTCTGTTAAAAATATAATTGTTTGCAATGAAAAGTTAGCTATTCATACAGGATTTAACAGAATAAAGTGGTACTTTGATACTTTTGGATTTTTTACATTTTTTAAACTTTCACTATTTGCAATTATAATATTAATAAAAAGACAAATTAATTTTTTTATAAAAAAAAATAATAGAAATTTCTATGATTTGGCTAAACAATATAATTGCCAGATTTTAAAATGCTCTTCTCCAAATGAAAAAAAAATTCAAAAAAATTTGATTATTTCTGACATAAAAATAATACTTCTTATGTCGTCTCATATTTTAAATAAAGGTCTTGTAAAAATTCCATCAATTGGAATTATAAATAAGCACTCTTCTGCACTACCTTCTAATAAAGGGTTATTTCCTTTTTTGTGGTCAGTAAATAATGGAACACCCCAAGGAATTTCTTGTCATAAAGTAAATTCAAATATTGATGATGGAAGGTTGCTTTATCAGAAATTGAGGATTCAAAAAAAATTTTTAAGTTCAATGGTTTCTTTTTATGTTTATGTATATGAAACCTACCCTCTGTATATTATTAAAGCAATTAAAAACTTAATAAATAAAAAATATCTTAAATATGATTCAAAAATTAGAAATTCCTATTATGGTCTTCCAAAAAAAGAGGATTATAAAACCTTTGTAAAGAAAGGTGGAAGTATTATAAATATAATTGATATAGTTAACTGTCTTTTAAAAAAGTTGTAAATATGAATAATGCTCCAATCAGTATAAGTATAAATTTAGATTCTTTAAATGAAGCATATGGATTTCCTGAAAATTATGAGGATCAAACGTTTCACCAAATATTCAATAGAATAGAACAACTATCATCAAAATTTAATTTTCCTTTGTCTATATTTGTAATTGGTAAAGATTTAGAAAATGAAAAAAATTTAAACCAAATAAAAAAATGGTATGATAATGGACATGAGATAGGCAATCATAGCTATAATCATTTGTTTAACTTTGGATCTCTAGATAGCAATAATTTAAAAGATGAAATATTTAAAACGCATGAAAAAATATTCAAAATTATTGGTCACGAACCAAAAGGATTTATTGCTCCAACATGGGGATTTTCAAAAAAACTTTTGGAAATTTTAATAGAACTTAAATATGAATATGATACTTCTTCTTTCCCTTCAATTATTTTATATCCCATGATTGCTAAGATAGTCTATAATCATAAATCAAATATTAAAAAAGGATTAAAAATATTAAATCGAAGTGATTGGTTTGACCCATTATACAAACCTACAAGTCCATACTTAATTAATAAAAATGGTAATATTAATAATTTAAAAGATGATCAAAATATTTTAGAAATGCCAGTTCCTACAGTAAGCAGATTTAGCCCATGTATCTGGCACACTCTATCGTTTATATTTGGTAAAAATTATTTTATAAATCAATTAACTCGATTACTAAATTCTCATAAGGGCTTCTATTATGTCATGCATCCAGCAGATTTTTTAGATACTCATGATTTAGATGCTAAAATAAAAATGAATTTAGAAAGAGTTAATTATAGTCTTAAATTTAAATTAGATTTGATTGAAGAAATCTTCTATAAATTTTTAAAATCTGGGCGTAAAATGGTTACTATGAGAGAATTGGCTGATTATAATAAAAAACAAATTATCAACTCAATAATATAAGTTAATTTTGAAAACTTTGATAATGTTTATATGTTCTTGGTAATTAGATTAAAATGAACATAGTGTGTATAAATTTAAATAAATTAAATTAATGTCCTACTGTAAGGTCTGCAACAGTAACAAAGGGAAAAATTTTAAAAAACAAAATTTTTTTTACTTCAAATGTTGTTTTTGCAAAACAATTTCAATGAACCCCGAACCTAGTGAAAAACAAATAATTGGTCATTATAATAAAAAAATTATAGATGGAAATTATGAATTAATGCAAAGGTTTGATAAGGCTGTTATCAAAGTATATGAGCAATTTATTAAGATTATTAAAAAAAATTTAAAAAAAGATAAAAAACTTCTGCGGGATACCAATCTTCTTGATATTGGTTGTTTCACAGGGGACTTCCTTTGTTTGGCAAATCAAGAGGGAGCTACTGTTAAGGGTTACGAACTTCAAAAAGAAGCTGTTGAAATTGCAAATAAAAAACTACCAGGTAAAATTCATCAAGTAAGCGTATTTAATGATGAGATAAAACAAGAACAGTTTGATATAATTACACTATTCGGAGTACTTGAACATGTATTAGAACCTTTGGAATTGTTAAAAAGAATAAAATCACTTCTTAAAAAAGATGGATACTTATTTATTCAGACTCCTAATAGTGGCTCTATAGTAAGTACAATCATGGGTAGAAGTTGGCCACCAATAAGTCCAATTGAGCATATTCATCTCTTTTCTAAAAATTATTTAACAAAATGGATAAATGAGCAAAATCTAGAAATTTTAAATGTTTATAATCATTGGAAATATCTTCCAATTGAATATGTTTATGAAAACCTCTCAAATTTTGGACCAGACATAAAAAAAATTATTAAACCATTTTATCTTTTGTTGCCAAATTTCATTAAACGACAATTTTTACCATTTTATGGTGGTGAAATGATCTTAGTTATTAAAAAATAATGCTATTGGCTCAGAATTTATAAAAGAAATTTTTCAAAGTTTTGAAGATAATCTAAATTTTTATAACTATAATAAAATCATTAATATAATTTTAATTAATCTACTTTTTTAAAAAGAATCACCCCTAATTCTTGCTTAATAATTTTCCAATTGTTATTTTTAAAATATTTTTGGTACTCAGCTTCTGGATTGGTTCTCATTGTATTTTCAGTTAGCCCTCCTGATTTTTTAGGATTATATCTATCAATCAAAACATACTCTATGTCATTTTGAGGCGTTGGGAAAATTTTCATTTTTTTATGTTTATACAATAATGGTAAAAAATGTTGTTCTGCTGAGACAACTGAGTTTATAGGTATAAGTTTTACAATTCTTTTAGCTGCAATATGTCTGTCAGTTTCTTTATAAATTGAACGATGAAAATCATTTGTGTAAAAAGTGCCTACCTCATAATCTTTTTTCCAAAAAGCTACTGAAATAGGTGTGGCACCAAAAAATATAGTCATTGAGATACTTGCTATTAAAAGTGAGTTAATAAGTGCATTTTGATTTATTATTTTATGTTGGCAAACCTTTTTTATTCCAAAAATTGCACCATAAAAAAAAACAGCCACGATAGGAGATACATAATAAAACATATAACTACTATGAGTTTTTGCCCAGCTCAAAAGTCCAATCATTATAGTTGGCGTTGCAATTAAAAATCTTGAAAAACTAATTATAGGTAAAAACAATAATGGCATTAAAAGTATTACATAATTTCCAATTTTTTCTGGAATTAATATTGTTTTTATAGAATTTATAGGATTAAAAAAAATAGCTTTTATCATTCCCAAAAAAGTATCCACCCCCCATAGCTTGAAAAATTGATCAAACGAGAGATGTTCGCTAATATTTTCATATCTAAATGAAGGCATGATTATATTAATTACTAAGAAATAATAAGTAATACTTATGAAAATTGTCGAAAGGCCTAAAATATATCTTTTTTTAAATAAAATATAGATGCCCAAAAATATAGTTACAAATGATATTTCCTCTCTAGTCATAAGTGACAAAATTAAAAAGATAAAAAAGAAAAAATTATTTTTTCTTTCTAAAAAGTAAAATAACCAGAGCAACAATGGAATTGAAATTTCAATATAAGCTATAGAATATAAATTCATATAAAATATTGTTGGGTAAAAAAGAAAACAACAGATATACAGTCTGCTTAGGTTTTCATTTAAATATTTTCTTGAAATTAACCATAATGGTATCAATGAGCTTAAAATGAAAAAAGTTTGAGTAACTGGTACCACATAAGGACTTTGAAGTATTGAGAATGCCGGTACATATGTTAAGTAAATAATAGGTGTAAAGTGAGCAGAAAACCAATGACTGCCACCATGTTGGACTTCAAATATTAAAGTTGTCAATCCTAATCCTTGATAATTTTTCCAAAGAATTTCTAAATGAGTAGCAAAATCTGCATAATGATGCAGCGCATTAATTTTACCAAAAGTTAAATAAAGAATAGAAAAAATATAAAATGATAATGAAAAAAAAAATATATAATAGCTATTTTTTTTATTAGCTATTATATCAAATTTATTTGATATGAAATAAGTTAAAAAAACTAAAAAAGTTGTTACTGTTAAACCAGTTGAATATAAAATTAAAAGTCTATAGAATTCACCATTCATAATCTAGTTACAGTTATTAAATTAAAATAGTGTCCTCATAATAAAATTAATTAATACTATTTGTATATTATCTTTTTTTTAAGAAATATTTATATCTTATTTCTGTGCAGAAATTTACTTAAGAATTTTACTTTTTATATTTTATGTATTAGAAAAGTTGTGATTAATTGCAATTTATTTTTATCAAATGAAATTCAGTGTAGCTATTCCAATTTTTAATGAAAAGAAAAATATAAATAATTTGTGTAGTGCTATTTTAAAAAGTCATTTGCCAAAAGACAAGTTCTGTAAAAATATAATTTTTGTTGACGATGGTAGCAATGACGATTCTAAAAAAAATTTAAAAAAAAATAGGACAAAATCTAGAAAATTTGTCATGCTTTATCATAAAAAAAATTTAGGTTATGGAGCTGCATTAAAAACTGCAATTAATTTTGCAAAAAAAAAATCAAATTATATTATTTATATAGACTCAGATTTAACTAATCCCATTAAAGATATTAAAAAAATTAATCCATTTATGAAAATAAATGTCGATTTTATTCAAGCCAATAGATATGGTGAAAGTCTAAAAAACATTGACCCTTATAGAAATTTAATAGGTATTTTGGGAAATTTTATTTCAAGAATTTTTGTAAATATGAAAGTACAAGATCACACTAATGGTTTTAGAGCTGTTAAATTATCTCTTTATTCAAAAATTAAATTAGAGGAAAATGATTTTAGCATTATAATGGAGGAAAAATATAAATTAAAAAAGCATATTAAATCGATCTCTGAGTTTTCAACGAAGTTAAAAAAAAGAAGTAATAAAATGAGAAAATCATCATTTAATTATAGTTTAAAATTAATTTCAAAGTATTTATTTTATTGTCTGATGTCTTTCTTTGTTTCAAATCATTATTTAAAAAAAATTCATAAAGTCATTTAAAATTTATTCTAATATAGAATTTGCTCAAATTTTTTTATAAATTGTAATTTAATAATGTTTGCTATAATATTTAAAATTTAACAATAAATAGAAAACTACCAGCAATAGTGTCAATTACATCAAGATTATACATTTGGTCGATAATGTTCGAACCTTTTTTATTTTTTGTATTTACATGGAAAAATAATTATATCGGTTTTCCACTTAGTGTTTCGAGAGTATTACATTTAATTGTTTTATCATTATTATTGTCAAGATTTATTCTAAAATTAGTAAGTAAAAAAAAATTAATTTTTGTGAATAATTTTTTTCCTGAAAATAAATATTTGATGTTATTTCTGATATTGTCACTTTTATCATTGTTTATCGGAATAATTTATGGAAGCTATAATTTGCCCACGCAATCGAATACGTTTATTCAATCAGGCTTCAGTATTTATTTTTCACGGATAATATTTGAACATGTAATACTTTTTTTTAATATTTTTTATTTTGCAATTTTACCTAGACATTTAATAAATACCAAAATTGATTTTGATTATTTATTTAAAGTTTTTAAGATTTTTTTAATTTTCAGTCTTCTTTTGGGTTACGCAGATTATATATTTAATAAATTTGGTATCATTGATCTTATAGGTCGTCATATTAGAGATGGTGTAGGAGTTGGTGATAGATTCCATGGACTAGCAGGAGAGCCACGACAGGCAGGTACACAATTATTATTTTTTATTTCAATGTATATTTTAAATTGCATATATTTTAAAATTAAAATGAGTAAATTAATAATTACTTTATTAATTTTGGCAACATTTTTAACTTTAAGCACCACTGTACTTTTTGCATTTATATTCTTATTTATTTTCTTGATAATCTTCAGAAAAATTGAATTAAAATTATTTTTAATTTTAGTTGTAATTATATTTTTTATGTCTGGTATTGATAGAATACAGATTTACTATGATTCCTATGCAATTCCTTTATTAAACACTTTTATTGAGAAAGATTTTGAATTAGCAGACTTTAACATTTTAAATAACGAAATTGTTCCTTTAATCGATTTATATATTAAATTTTCAAATTTTGAGTTTTTTCCAATCCTTTTTGGTAATGGTTTAGGTTCTGCAAGTGCGATAAACAATTTTTATTTAGAGGAAAATTTTGGTACAAATAATCCTAACATTCAATTAGTTCGTCTTCTATATGAGCATGGATTATTAAGTGCTTTTATCTTTATAGCATCTATGATTTGGCCAATAAAATACTTTACTCACAACACTAATAAAAAAACAAAACGTTTATATTTATTTTCCATGTTATTAGTTTTAAGCGCTACATTAGCAGTAAGATCGCCAATCTTATTTATTTATCTGGGAATTTTAACATCATTTTTAAACTTTAATGAAAAAAAAACTTAACTTTAATATATTTATAAAAGATTTATTTTGAGCTCAGTAATTATTTTAGGATCAAGTAGTTTTCTCGGAAGAGTTCTTTTAAATAATATTAATAGTAGCATACTATTTAAGGCAATAGTTCGAAAAATACCTGTTGACGCAGATAGATACGATAAAAGAGTTAAATGGATTAAACTTGATAATATAAATTTTTCTTCACTTATTAATATATTTGAAAAAGAAGATGTGGTTATTAATTTAACCTATGTAAAAAATAATAACAGAAATGCTAATATTAATCTTATCAATGATATTGTTGATGCTTGTATTTACTCAAAAATATCAAGATTAATACATTGTTCAACAGCAAGTGTTGTAGGAGATAATAAAATAAATAATATTAATGAATTAACAAAGTGTAATCCCAAAACAACTTACGAAAAAGTTAAAATGGAAGTTGAAAAAATAGTTTTAAATGGCTTACCAAAAGGAATTGATATCGGTATCTTAAGACCAACGGCAATAATAGGGTATGGAGGTGAAAATTTAAAAAAATTATCAAACTCCCTAATATATGGAAATAAATTTATTAATTATTTGAAAAGCTGTGTTTTGGCAAATATGCCTATGCATCTTGTTCCCGCTCGTAATGTGGCTTCTGCGTTAATACACTTAGCTTTTTTAGAAAATAATTTGAATGGAAATATCTTCCTAGTTTCTGAAGATAACGATGTAAACAATAACTTTCAAAAAGTTGAAGAGATATTATGTGATGCTTTAGAGTTGGAAAGAACCAAATTTCCAAGAATATTCCTTCCCAAAATATTCCAATATGTATTGTTTAAAATTTTAAAACGTAACGATTTGAACCCCAATCGCAAATA
>MDTB01072618.1_pt1 | contig 17318 bp, 17 predicted proteins | sample 811161 | NCBI WGS metagenome assembly MDTB01 (sample SAMN05326650, study PRJNA326480) | marine metagenome | isolation source: seawater | place: Mediterranean Sea | collected 2009
CAAAATCTGCAACGTCAAAGCGATACACGCTGATCCCCGTTTCGGTCTTGAATGCCTCGGCAGCTTCGTCATTGCCGGCATAGGTCGCCGCGACCTTATGGCCATCTTCGCTCAGGGCCACTGAAATCGCGGCACCGATGCCGCGGGTTCCGCCGGTCACGATTGCTGTGTGTGACATCTGTTTTGTCCTCTTTTACTCTTTACTGTGATTGTGTGGTGTCTTAAATCAGATTCAATAGGAGATCAGGCACGCTCGACGCACATCGCGATACCCATGCCGCCCCCGATACACAACGTCGCAAGACCCCGGTGTACCTCACGGCGCTTCATCTCGTAGAGCAGCGTCGTTAGTACACGAGCACCCGACGCACCAATCGGATGACCCAGCGCAATGGCACCGCCGTTGACGTTGATGATCTCGGGATTCCAGGCCATCTCCTGATTAACCGCGCATGCCTGGGCGGCAAAAGCCTCGTTCGCCTCTACAAGCCCAAGAGAATCAATGGTCCAGCCCGCCTTCTCAAGCGCTGCCGTACTGGCCGGGATCGGACCGGTCCCCATAATGCTGGGATCTACACCGACAGTGGCCCAGGAAACAATGCGGGCAAGCGGCGTGATGCCGCGATCGGCAGCATCAGCGGCGCTCATTAAAACGGTTACTGCTGCACCATCGTTGAGACCCGAGGCATTGCCGGCAGTCACACTGCCCGCTTTACCAAAGGCCGGGCGCAAGCCGGAAAGGCTCTCGACCGTGGTGCCGTGGCGAGGATGCTCATCGGTATCCACCACGGTGTCGCCTTTGCGGCCTTTAACCGTCACGGGTGTGATCTCTTCGTTAAAGCGGCCAGCCTTGTGCGCCGCCTCAGCCTTTTGCTGAGAACCGGCGGCAAAGGCATCTTGCATCTCGCGGGAGATGCCAAACTGCGTCGCGACGTTCTCTGCCGTGTTGCCCATGTGATAACCATGAAAGACATCGAGCAGGCCGTCAGTCAGCATGCTGTCGATCATCTCCAGGGAGCCGATTTTCTGCCCGTCCCGAAGGTGTGCACAGTGCGGCGCTCGGCTCATGCTCTCTTGGCCACCAGCAACTACGATATCGGCATCCCCGCTGCGGATGGCCTGATAGCCCGCGGCCACAGCACGAAGGCCTGACCCACACAACTGGTTGAGCACCAGCGCGGTTCTTTCGAACGGAATTCCGGCGCCGACCGCTGCCTGGCGCGCAGGATTCTGCCCAGTGCCTGCGGTGAGAATCTGGCCCATCACGACTTCGCTCACCTCGTTGGGCGAAACCCCAGCGCGCCCAAGGGCGGCACGGATCGCCGCTGTACCGAGTTCGCTCGCCGGCAGGGCACTGAGCGCACCGTTGAAGGCGCCCACAGGGGTTCGGGCTGCACTTGCAATTACTACGTCTGTCGGGGATGTCATGAGAGGTCTTCCTCGTCTTTGCGTTTTTAGAAACCGCGCGGTTTACACCTGGAAGCGCCGAAAATCTCGGGCAAGTGGATCCGGTCAGATGATTGTGTCACAGCACCAAGACAACGGACTGTCCCCGGACAGGTCTTGCAGCCCTGACCAGCCCAAACTCAAAACAGGGAAGACCCATAACAGTCGGTCTTCGCTACCTAAGATGATCTCTTACTTGTGATCGCGCCTTGGGACACTTGGACGCTTAAGCGCCTTTTTTGGCAGCTTTGATATCGTCCTGAACTACGGCGCCGAGGTCGGTAGCCGACTTCGTGAACAAGGTCTGGGCTTCGTCCGCGTAGGCCCGGCCAAGTTCCATGATCTCGCCAGAGTCTTTGGTCATTCTCTGAACGATGCCACGAACCACTTCAGGCTGCTTTTCGAAATAGGACCGCGCGGACTGCGCGTCTTTTACTTCAAGGGCTTCGCGGGCGTTGTTCAAAAGTGCCTCGGCGTAGATCTTGGCAGACCCCATTTGCAATTCAATCATCCTTTCAATGTTTTTTACCACCAACTGGCCGGCGCTGTTGGCAGCCTTTGCAGCAGTTTCATAGGTCTCGGTAATGTTTGCATTCATCTGTTTGTCCTCGTCAATTTACGGGCGAAAAATACTTTGTTGCAGTGCACAATACCAGAAAATTTGTTGCAGTGCAACAATTGTTATATTTTTAGTTTTACTATATTTTTCAGTATCTTAAATATTCTATATCCTAGTATATCTCTCTCATATAACTGGATTTTTTCAGAAGTTTAAGGTGCAGGGCAACATATACCGAAAGTCAGTTGAAAATTCCCGTCGGGAAAACCGGGCCTGCTGAACTAGAATCACTGAATGAATCCAGATGCATCGACCGATTGGGCATCCGCCATCCTCGGACTGCATCAACTGCTTTGTGACCATTTGCAAAAAGCCCAGCTGGGCATGCCGCAGGTCAAGCTACCCGATCCCGTAGACTGGCTGCAGGCCATGGCAGGGACAGCGCCCCCTGGTATCGCCTCACCGCTCGGGCTGGAGGGTTTGCCAACTCACTTGGAGCGCGACGCGCCTTGGGAATCGGCTGCGCAGCGCTGCCGCGCTGCAACTTCTGCTCTACACGCTGCCTGGCTTGAGATCGGGTCCGATACCTTGAACGCCCTGCGCCAGGCCCTCAGTGACGACTCTGCGCCTCAGGATCTTCGCGGAATCTACGATCTTTGGGTAAGCTGTGGTGAACAAGCCTTTGCCCAACAAGGCGCTAGCGAACGCTACGCAGATCTCGTCAGCGAACTCATTAACGCCCAGGTATCTCTGCTGCTCGCCTGTGGCACCGGTTCGGCACCGCCACTCCAAGACTCCGCGGTGCTCAAGGACGAGCTTGCTGCCGCGCAAGCCCGCGAGGCCAGGCTGCGTGCTGATCTTGAAACACTGCGCAAGGCCGAGGGTGCGCATACAGCTCCGCCCAAAAAACGCACCGCCAAGGTCGGAAAGAAAAAGCAATCGAGCACAAAGGCCAAGACCCCGCCTCGCGCAAGCACTCCAGATAGACAAAAGACTGAGGCGGCGCGCGCTTCGGGCAAACGTAAAAAAGCGAGTCGCAAGAAAGCTGCTTCCACTAACAGGCAACGCCAGCCCAAGCTATGAAGTTGCCGGAAAAATTTGGCCCGGAACTTGCCCTGCTGACGGAGCGGCTAACGCAAAGTGCCGGCCAACTGGCCAAAATCGGTCTGCCGGATATTGGTGCCAGTCCCCATGAAACAGTACTCGCCGGAGAAGGCTTCCGACTGCTGCGCTATAACTCGGGGGCAGTGCGAGAAAATCAATGTGCGGTTCTTATCGTCTATGCGCTGGTAAACCGGCCCTGGGTGCTCGATCTAGAACCTGGCCGCTCTACGATCGCACAACTTATTGCGGCGGGACTGGATGTCTTTCTCATCGAATGGGAGGACCCTTTGGCGGAAGACCAAAACCGGAGTTTCGCCGATTATGCCTGCCGCATGCTGGATGAGTGCGTCGACACCGTCAGTCGTCTTCGCAACGAAAGTACCGTGAACCTACTGGGTGTCTGCCAGGGGGGGACTTTCACTCTGTGCTACACGGCACTTTATGGTCACAAAGTACGCAACCTTGTCACCATGGTCACCCCGGTCGACTTTCAGACTGAGGATAACGTGCTATCCAGCTGGGTGCGCAAAGTGGATCTGGACAGACTGGTCGGCTGTTACGGCAACGTGCCAGGATCTCTCCTAAACGCCCTGTTCGTGTCGCTGCAGCCCTTTCGCCTGGGATCAAAAAAGTACCTCGATCTGGCTGATCTCGCCGACAACCCTGAAGGTCTTAGCACCTTCGCCCGAATGGAACGCTGGATCGCGGACAGTCCTGACCAGGCAGGACGGGCTTTCTGTGAATTCGTGGGGGCACTCTTCCAGCGCAATGCATTGGTTCGCGGCGAGCTGATTCTCGATGACAAAGTCGTCGACCTTGGCGACATCCGCTGTCCGGTGCTCAACGTATATGCTCTTGCGGACCACCTGGTGCCAGCATCGGCCTCAAGTGTGCTGGCAGATCATGTGGCCAGTACAGACTACAGCGAGCTCACGTTCGACGGGGGTCACATCGGGATCTATGTCAGCCGCAGCGCACAGGAGAAAGTACCGCCGGCAGTCGCTGGCTGGCTACAGGCACGGCACTAGACAGGTTTGAGCTTTAGGGCTGGCGAGATACCTTCAAGCGCAGCGCCCTAATTTTCAGATCTGCCAGTACGCGGTTCGCACTCTCCATGGTCTCCATCGACGGATAAGGGCCAACACGGACCCGGAAGAAATCGCCCTGCCCCTGCACAGAGATGTGCTGGATACTGGGAGCAAAACCGGCGATCGCAAGACGCGCCTTCATACGCTCCGCCTCACGGCGGTTATCGTAAGAAGCGGCTTGCAGCATATAGAAACTCTGCGAGGCCCCAGTGTCTTTTGGCTTTTCGGTTGGATCCTCAGCTACAGTCTTTTGCTCCGATGGGTCTGATGCATCAGCCTCCGGAATAACGTGTTCGATCTCCGGCAATACCGTATAAAAATCGAAACTGGCGCGAGCGGGAGTTTCTACACCGGCGCTGACCACTGCTGCCGGCTCGAGCTCAACGTGCCGGGTATCCGACGAGCGCAGCAGCTCACTGATGCCGGCCCCCATCCGGTCGGGATCTCCACTCGTGGCGCCCTGATAGAGCGCCACGCCGACCACGCCGACCGCAATCCCCAGCACCATCAGCACCACATCGTAGCCCAGGCGTGAGTCCCCGTCCGCTTTTCGGGTGCGGATGTTCCGAGTCATTGGCTACATGCGCTCTGGCGAAGTGACGCCCAGCAGATCAAGCGCGTTGGCAATAACCTGTCTCGTGGCATCAATCAACGAGAGCCGGGCAAGGCGAAGATCCGCCTCGGCAGCAATGAACGGGTGCGCGTTGTAGTAGGTATGAAAATCATTGGCAAGTTCGCGAAGGTAGTAGGCCACTTGGTGGGGCTCGTAAGCGCCGGCTGCGGACTCGACGACCTCCGGATAGCGCGACAACTTTTGCAGCAGGTCAGCCTCACGGGGTTCCGTCAGCAGGCTGTGGTCAGCCGCGGCAAGATCTGCATCGATATTTTTTTCTGCCAACTGTCGAAAAACGCTGCAGATACGCGCGTGGGCGTACTGTACGTAGTAAACCGGGTTATCACTGGATTGTGACTTGGCGAGATCAAGATCAAAATCCATATGCTGGTCGGGTTTTCGCAGCGCATAGAAGAAGCGTGCTGCATCGCAGCCAACCTCTTCGCGCAGTTCACGCAGCGTCACGAACTCGCCGCTGCGAGTAGACATCGAGACCTTAGCGCCGCCCCGGTACAGCACAGCAAATTGCACCAGCAGTACGCTGAGATCGTCTGGATCAAGACCTAAAGCCGACATCGATCCCTTTACCCGCTTGATGTACCCGTGGTGATCGGCACCCCAAATGTTGATCACGTGCGAAAAGCCGCGCAGAATTTTGTCGCGGTGATAGGCGATGTCGGTGGCGAAGTAGGTGTGGTTGCCGTTGGCACGAAGCACCACCCGGTCTTTTTCATCACCAAAATCACTGCTGCGAAACCACCATGCCCCTTCGCGCTCATAGAGAAACCCAGTTTCCTTGAGCGATGCAATGGCGTCCCCAACCGCACCACTGTTAATCAGGCTCCGCTCCGAAAACCAGTTCTCGTATGACACGCCAAATTTCTCAAGATCCGAACGAATATCCTCGACCAGCGTATCGCGGGCAAGCCCGTGGATACGCCTGAAACCATCATCACCAAGGGCAAGTTGCGCCCGCGAGATCAGCGTATCCAGCAACGAATCATCCTCTTCGGGCAATTCGGCGAAAAGCACCTCGCCATCGGTGCCGTACTGAGCCCCATCTTCACGGTGCAGGGTGGCCGCGATATCGAAGATGTAATCTCCCTGGTATGCAGATCTTGGGAAGGGCAGCGTTTCTCCGCACAGTTCCAGGTATCGCAACCAGACACTGAGCGCGAGGATATCCATCTGCCGGCCGGCGTCATTGATGTAATACTCGCTGAACGCTTCGTAACCCGCTGCGCGCAATACCCGTGCAAGTGCATCACCGTAAGCCGCGCCTCGGCCGTGCCCAACGTGCAGCGGCCCCGTCGGATTGGCCGAAACAAACTCGACCATGACTTTTTCACCAGCACCGGCGTTGCTCGTGCCATAGGTCTCACCACGCAAACGGATCTCGTCGGGCAAAGCCTGGTAAGAAGACGGCGACAGAAACAAATTGATAAAGCCCGGACCCGCGACCTCGGCACGCGACAGCAACTGAGTCGCAGGCAAAGCGGCACAGATTTTTTCAGCCAGGTCACGTGGCTTCAGACCTGCGCGCTTGGCCAGCACCATCGCCAGGTTGCTGGCAAAGTCACCGTGTTCCTGGCCGCGTGATCTTTCGACCTGGACATCGGTATCCAATGTGTCCGGCAATACGCCTTCGTCCACCAGAGACACCAGTGCATCACTAAGCAGCTGACAAACCTCATTGCGCATAACGGGAACCAGATGTTGGATAAAGCAGGACATCCATGCGGCGTTCACGCATAGACGAAGCCTGTGACGGGGGCTGATTTTAACCAAAGCCGCACATCCACCAAAGCCGACTGTAGTACCCTTTGGCCTGTCACATCACTACTGCGTTCTTTTATGGACCATCTTCAACGAAGTCGGCTCAACCTGTTGACCAGTCACATGCTGGATCGGAGCGCGCTGCTGCGTCTGGATCCCGACGTGATTGCAGAACGAGCAGCCGGCGAACGCACACGCTTTATCGGGATTCATCACCTGCGCATCGCCGTGGATGAGGCCGATCCGCAGCGCCCAGCCTGGCTGACACCTCGGGAAGTCACGGATCGTTTTGGGAAGTGTGAGGCATCTGTTTATCTGGGCGAGGAGGACAACACGTCCTATTTCGCGCTGCTCCTGGATCATAACCTGCCCAAGACGACCGAAGGCTTCGCCGGTTTACGGACGCTGGCGCGGGAAGTCAGCAATGCCCAGGCGACACTGCTGAGCTATGCCCAGGCGATGGCTGCCTGGCACCATCGCTACCGCTTCTGCAGCTCCTGCGGCAGTGCCACACACATCGACCAGGGCGGTCACATTCGATTGTGTAGCGAAGCGCAGTGTGGTGAGACCCACTATCCGCGCACAGATCCTGCCATCATCGTATTGGTACAACGGGAAGACCGTGCACTCTTTGGCCGTAAACCGGAATGGCCTTCGAATCGGTATTCCACGATCGCCGGGTTCGTGGAGCCGGGTGAAAGTGCTGAGCAGGCCGTAGTTCGAGAAGTTGCTGAAGAAACGGGCATCGATGTGACCGCTGCGCGTTATCACTCATCGCAACCATGGCCCTTCCCCGGCTCCCTGATGCTGGGCTACCACGCAGAAGCCGGCAATGATCGAATCAGTCTAAATGATCACGAACTGGAAGACGCACTCTGGCTCAGCCGTGAAGAAATTACCATACGCATGGACCAGGGTCTTTTTGTACCGCCGCCGTCCATTTCCATTTCTTTTAGACTTATCGAGGACTGGTTTGATCAGGCCGCGTCTTGTTCCTCTCAGGAATCACGCTTTCCTTTTACCTTACGCAGGTTTTGTCAAAAAAGTGGGGTTGAAAATTTTTAGGGTGTTGCACCCGACCACAACACGGATACAATGCGCGTAGGGGATGAAAGTTAATGAAACAAAGTCCCTGGATTGTTTGTAGTCACCTTAGTGGAGGAGTTCATGTCGGAACGACATACCGGAACCGTAAAGTGGTTCAATGAAAGAAAAGGCTTCGGCTTTATTGAGCAGGAAGGTGGAGACGATGTATTTGTTCACTACCGTGAGATTCGAGGAGAAGGATTCAAAACTCTGAACGAAGGACAGCGTGTTGAATTTACTCTGACGACCCGTGACAAGGGTCCCGCAGCGGAAGACGTTTCACCCGTCGATTAATCTTGCGTCGACTGGCTGCCCGAGGCAGCCTGAGACAGAACGCTTCTCGTTATACCCGTGAGTCCTGAGCACTCGCCGGTGTCATGCTGAAGTTCGTCTGCATCAGCTTTTTAGCGCTGGGTGCGGGGCTTGCTTTGCTCGCCGCCGCCGGGCTGGCTGCCGTGGTGCTGCCTGTGCCAGGCCTGCCGGTGGCATCCTTTTCCGCCGTGATTCTTGCTCTGGCGTTCGCATCACTTGCGGCGATGACGGGAATTATCGGCCTGGCGAGATCAACGCCGATTGCAGTCGAGCAACCGCTGCAGCAAACCGCCTCTCCTGACTGGCGGGTCGTCGTACTGCACCTTTCCGGGCTCTCAGCGTACGCCGGCGTTCCCTTGGGTCATCTGCTCGGGCCATGGATCCTGTGGCTGCTCTGGCGACGACATGGACACGGGCTGGATGTAAACGGGCGGGCGGCCCTGAACTTTGCCCTGACGATCAGTATCTTCTACGTCAGCGCCCTGATCCTGGTCTTCTTCTTTGTGGGATTTATATTGCTCTGCATCATCGCCTTGTTCCACGTCATCGTGCTGCTACGAAATGGCTGGCGCGCTTCAATCAACCTCCCGGCGCACTACCCGCTTTCAATCAACTTTCTGAACTGAGCTCACCGAACACCTCGGCCGCGGCAGCGAGAGTTTCATCGATCTCGGCATCTGTGTGAGTAATGGAGACAAAGCCTGCTTCAAAAGCGGATGGGGCAAGGTATACCCCTCGTTCCAGCATGCCGTGAAAAAATCTTGAAAAGCGATCACTGTCACATGCCATCACTTCGGCAAACGAACTGACGCGGTCGTTGTCCGTAAAAAAGAGGCCGAACATGCCGCCGACCGATTCTGTTGCCAGCGGCACGCCCGCAACCGCTGCTACCCGGGCAAGGCCGGCAACCAATGTCTGCGTGCGCTCGGTGAGCTTGTCGAAAAATCCTGGTGCCGCAACCTTTTGTAATGTCGCAATACCGGCGGTCATGGCCAGAGGGTTGCCCGACAGGGTGCCGGCCTGATACACCGGCCCAAGTGGCGCAAGGCGCGCCATGATCTCAGCGCGCCCGCCAAAAGCGCCTACCGGTAATCCGCCGCCGAGCACCTTGCCAAGCGTAGTAAGGTCAGGTTGGATACCGTAAAGCCCCTGAGCCCCGCCCAACCCAACGCGAAAACCCGTCATCACCTCGTCGAAAATCAGCACTGCACCACTTCGGTCACAGACCGTGCGCAGTGCCTCAAGAAAGCCCGGAGCAGGTGCGATGCAATTCATGTTTCCGGTAACGGGCTCGACGATGACCGCTGCAATCTCCTCACCCGACTCGGCAAACACCCGCTCGATCTCGTCGATATTGTTGAACTGAAGGGTCAACGTGTGGCGGGCAGCATCTTGCGGGACCCCCGGGGAGGTCGGAATCCCCAGCGTGAGCGCCCCCGACCCTGCTTTGACCAGGAGGCTGTCGGCGTGTCCGTGGTAGCAACCCTCGAACTTGATCAGCGTGTCGCGACCGGTGTAGCCACGAGCGAGTCGGATCGCGCTCATGGTCGCCTCGGTTCCAGAATTCACCATGCGCACCTGATCCATCGACGGAACCGCCTGACACACAAGATTAGCAAGCTCTGTCTCAAGCGCTGTTGGCGCGCCGAAACTCAGCCCCTGCGCGGCAGCCGATTGCACCGCCTCGACAACATCTGGGTCAGCGTGACCGAGAATCATCGGTCCCCAGGAACCCACATAATCGATGTAGCGCTGGCCGTTCGCGCCGTACAGAAACGGGCCCTTGGCATGATCGATAAACACCGGGGTTCCGCCGACGGATTTGAACGCGCGAACCGGAGAATTTACTCCACCCGGTATCACCGCGCAGGCGCTTTCAAAAAGACGATCGTCGTTGCTCATGCAAATACTCCGTATCTGAGGTTGGGCAAATCGAAAGTTCTGGGTAGCCGTCAACCTGGATTGAGGCCCTTAGGCTAGAATCGCGATCCTGATATCGCATCCCTATAGATCTTGTAATGGCCAATCGAACCTTCATGTGCATTATCTGTGGTTTTGTTTACGAGGAATCCGAGGGACTTCCCGAAGAAGGCATTGCCCCCGGTACCCGCTGGGAAGACATTCCCGATGACTGGAAGTGCCCCGACTGCGACGGCACCAAAGCGGACTTTGAGATGATCGAAATCTGATCAGCATGGCAACCCCGGATCACGTCGTCGGGTGATTCGATGAGACCAGCTCTGTGGCCTCGATCGCAAACACCACGGCCTCGCCGTTTTCCGACATCAACCAGGTAAAGGGCGTACGCGGCCACGCCGCTTCGAGCGCGTCTCGTGCGCTGCCCGCCTCAACGACCAGCAGACCGCTCTTTGTCAGGTGGTCTCCCGCCTGATCCAGCAACCGGTTGATAAAGTCCAGGCCACTGCTGCCGCCCGCAAACGCAAGTGCCGGCTCGTGGCGATACTCGCCCGGCAGTGTATTCATAATCTCGTCACTGACATAAGGCGGGTTACACACGATGAGATCATAACGGGCTTGACCCAGTCCGTCGAAGAGGTCGCCCTGCAGTAGCCGCACGCGTTCCTGTACTTCATAGCGCGCTACGTTGGCTTGAGCCACCTCAAGCGCGCTGGCACTGATATCGCTGGCGTCGACCTGCGCCTCGGGAAACGCCAGCGCGAGCGCTACCGCGATACAGCCGCTGCCGGTACACAAATCAAGGATCAACGCGGCCGGACGTTCCACACGCCAGGGAGAAAACCGATCCGGGATCCATTCACCGATATGAGAACGGGGCACGATCGCGCGGGGGTCAATAAAGAAATCATGGCCGGCAAACCACGCGCGGTTCACCAGATACGCCAGAGGCTCACCGGTCTGTATCCGTCGCTCAAGCAGGGCCTGGACCGACGCTTGTTGGCCCGCGGTCAGCGCCTGATCCCAGGGGACCTCATCACCACTGGGGTCGAGTTCACAGGCTTCGAGTACCAACCAGGCGGCCTCGTCAAAGGCATTGTCGGTACCATGACCGAAGCAAAGACCCGCCGCATCGAGGGCATTGGCTACCTGCTCAATTTGCTGCTCTAGACGAATAGTCACAGCAGCTCTATCCGGCAAGCACTTTACGCACCGCTTCGGTCATCTCCGCAACCGTCGCATCGTGCTTTAACAGATTCCGGACCTTTCCCTTTGGACCAATGAGATAGGTGGTAGCGGAATGATCAACGGTGTAGCCCAAAGCGGAACCTGCGTCTTCAACCTTCTGGTACAACACATAATACTGCTTGGCCACGGCATCGACTGCCTGCGCTGATCCGCTGACCCCTGTGATCTGGGGGTGAAAGAAGGCGGCGTACTCCGCCGTTCGTTGGGGTGTATCCCGTTCAGTATCGACACTGACGAAGAGTCCCGTTACCTTCTGCGCTTCCTCTTCAGGTAACTGACTGATGACAGCACTGATCTTGGCAAGATCCATCGGGCACACATCCGGACAGGTGGTATAGCCGAAAAACAGCATTACCGCCCTACCCCGATAATCCGCCAGCGACACCGGGCCGCCCGCCGACGCCAGCGTGAAATCCCCGCCGAGGTGTTCGTAGGGGTTGGCCGATTGGACACCACGTTGATGCCACCATAAACCGGCACCGAGGCCGACCGCGGTAGCAGCGGCCAATGCTAGTATGGGCACATACCAGGATTTCAGCATGATCTAGTCTCCCGAGATAAACAGTGGCGCGCTGGATCAGTCGCCGTGATTCGCGTGATCATGTACCCCTGGCGCCATTTGTACTGGCGCTTCGAAAGACAGGCGTTTGCCGTCGGCAAACTCCAATTCAATAGCGACCTTCTCACCCATCTCTAGGCTGCGGGTCAGGCCGATCAGCATCATGTGAAAACCGCCGGGTTGCAGCACTACTTCACCGTGCCCAGGTACAACAATCGCATCTACCCGGCGCATTTTCATCATACCGTCCTCTGTGATGTGGTTGTGCAGTTCAACTACATCAGCCACATCAGAATATGCCGCGACGACAGACCGGTCTTTCATACCGTGATTGTGCAGGATCATAAAGGCTGCGCTCACGCTCTGGCCAGGCGGCACCATCCGGACCGTGGGCGCGTGGATACCGAAAGTACCGGCCCATACCGGCCCGCCTGCCATGCACATCACCATGGCGAGAAGAATAGAAACTGTTTTTGTCATGTTGGTCTCCCAGTTCAGTTGGACGGCAGTCGCCGCTCTGACTGCCGGCACTGGTCCATGACCCCTTTTGGGGATAACAACTACGAGTTGAGATTCGCCGCTAACGGCGGTGCACGTGGCGGGAGAGCAGGCCCTGCTGCAGAAATAAAATGCGAAGGTGCCAATTGGGCACTCTCAAGCACAGCTCGGAAGGATAACGGCATAAAGGTACCGATACTGGCAAAAGGGGTGCCCGCTGGAGGTGTTGAGACACAATCGGGACAAGCCCAGCCTACGACCTCTGGGACGGGCGGTGCATCGTCCGGGCGGGGCAACACCACCTTGATCTGGTGCGTGCCTTGCAGGTTACACACCGTCATCCATTGTCCCGAACCTGCGCCAGGCTGGTTCATGGCAAAAAGTGCTGACAACGGCTGTGCCACCAGAAACAAAGCGGCCAGCCAGGGCATCGCCTGATTGATCTGTCGAGACTTCACGGGCCGAAGTGTACCCGCCTCGCCCACAAAAAGGGGTTGTGATCCCCGGCCGCCGCCGTCAGGTACCTGATGCAGATCAGGGGCGTGTCAATCATTGTTGCACAGGCGCTGTGGATCGATACCGCAACGCTCGAGCATAAAAGGATGGTTGATCACCAGGGTCGCACGAGTCTTCTTTTTCGAAAACCACCCGCGGACGGCGATCCTGGCCTGATCCAGTGTGCCGGGAGAATAATCAAATCTCGACTCCCAGGCAGTTCGGCGAACCAGGATAACGAGATCTTTCTCAACGGAAAAAACGAACCATTTCTTTCCTATCTCGATGCGCGAAAGCCGAGCCCGTACAAACTGATAGCCACCGCGAACCTTGTTCGCCGACGCCGGCATATAGTATTCCACTGACCAAATGCCACGCTCGGCGCGGTGTGCGGCCTGCTCGGCCTGGAAAAATTGATCGAGATAGTGGTCATTAGGAGCGATGGCCACCGTGCTTGCCAGTCCTTCGCGAAGCAAGGCTTCCTGCACGCTGGCCCCGTCGGAGCGAAAAAGGTAGGCTAAAGTTCTGCCATATCGATCAAGCCGCTGTGGCGCATCCTCGATAAGTACCTGCCTGTCGGCAAGTTGCGCTGCGAGGACTTTATGCGCCTCATGCGCCAGGGGCTCTGCCGGCCGGCTGTCTGTAGCCATCTCGGGTGTGTTAATTCCTGCGAGACGGATTGTCTCACCGGAATCCAAAATCAGAGTATCCCCATCGACAAACTTGGCTACCTCACCACGGCGCCATTGCGCTTCGGCAGTGCCGTGCAGAGCAACAAAAAGAAAAAGGCACCACAACAGAGAGACCACCCCGAAGGGTTGGCGTTCAAAGACAGTACGGGACCAGGTTGCCCTGGTGGACTGGAGGTCAGGCCGAACGGCCGTACTTTTTTTGGAACTTGCCAACGCGCCCGGCAGTATCGACGATCTTCTGCTGACCCGTGTAAAAGGGATGGCAGGCCGAACAGATTTCAACATGCAGTTCCTCGCCCAGCGTGGACCGGGTTTCAAAACTGTTGCCACAGGCACAGACCACCTTGATGGTGTCGTAGGATGGATGAATTTCTGGCTTCATAACAAAAACCGTTGGGGTTGCAGCATGCGCGGTCCGCGGGGGAACGGGATGATAGGCGAAACCGTCCGGGGCCGCAAGTTCACAGCTAACGGTTCATGGATTTAAAGAATTCGGCGTTGCTCTTGGTTGCCCGCAATTTGTCCAGCATGAATTCGGCCGCTTCGATATCGTCCATCGGGTGTAAAAGTTTTCGCAGCAGCCAGATCTTCTGCAATTCCGCAGGGTCCGTCAGCAGTTCCTCGCGTCGGGTTCCGGAGCGACTGATCACGATAGAAGGGTACACCCGTTTTTCCGCGATCCGGCGATCCAGGTGTATCTCCATATTGCCCGTGCCCTTGAACTCCTCGTAGATCACGTCGTCCATCTTCGAGCCGGTATCAATAAGGGCCGTCGCCAGGATCGTCAGACTGCCACCTTCCTCAATGTTGCGTGCAGCACCAAAAAAGCGCTTGGGCTTTTGCAAAGCATTAGCGTCGACACCACCGGTCAGGACCTTGCCCGACGCCGGCTGCACCGTGTTGTAGGCGCGTGCCAGACGGGTGATGGAATCCAGCAAAATCACCACATTCTTCTTATGCTCGACGAGACGCTTGGCCTTCTCGATTACCATCTCGGCTACCTGCACATGGCGGGTCGCCGGTTCATCGAACGTTGAGGAAACGACTTCGCCGCGCACGGTGCGCTTCATTTCCGTCACCTCTTCCGGTCGCTCGTCAATCAGCAGAACAATCAATTCGCAGTCGGGCTCGGACGCAGTAATCGCGTGCGCGATCTGCTGCAGCATCACGGTCTTACCGGTCTTCGGTGCAGAAACCAGTAGCCCACGTTGGCCTTTGCCGATTGGTGAAACGATGTCGATAGTCCGCCCAGTCAGGTCTTCAGAAGATCCATTGCCCTGTTCAAGCCGGATGCGTTCGTCCGGATGCAGGGGGGTAAGGTTTTCAAAAAGAATTTTTCTCTTGGCTTCCTCGGGAGGCTGGTAGTTGATGGTCTCAACTTTCAGCAACGCAAAGTAGCGTTCGGAATCCTTTGGCGGACGCACCAGGCCGGCTATGGTGTCGCCGGTTCTGAGTCCGAAACGGCGGATCTGACTGGGAGATACATAAACATCGTCGGGTCCGGCGAGATAGGAACTGCTCGCCGATCGCAGGAAGCCAAAGCCGTCCTGCAGGATTTCGACCACCCCCGCTCCTTTAATCTTCTCACCGCGCTTTGCCTGTGACTTCAGAATGGCGAAAATCTGATCCTGCTTACGCAGGCGGGTGACATTGTCTAACTTAAGCGATCGGGCGAACTCTGCAAGTTCAGTTGGGGTTTTCTCTTTTAGTTCTGAAAGGCTCAGGGACATAGCGGTACGGGCCTCGGTAAGGGGTAGGAATGTAAACCCGATTGGCCGCGTGACCGTGTGGTCTTCCGGCATGCAGGGTTAGGGGTTGATGGAATCTAGTGGTATGGCGGGATGGGCAAGTGGCCCTGGGTTAACTGAGTTTGTGGTTATGTGTTCGACGGGCGCCTGCTTGGCATCGGCAGCCGCTGGAGTTCTTGGTGATCAGTGTGCTGACTTGGATCTCAGATATTCTCATCCAGGAAAGCGGTTAACTGGGCTTTGGAGACGGCGCCGACTTTAGTTGCCTCTACCTCGCCGTTCTTGAACAGCATCAGCGTAGGGATGCCTCGGATTCCGTACTTGGGCGGTGTTGCCGGATTCTCGTCGATGTTCAGTTTGGCGACGCGGATCCTGTCAGCGTATTCACTTGCCACTTCATCGAGCACGGGAGCAATCATCTTGCACGGGCCACACCACTCGGCCCAGTAATCGATCAATACGGGCTTTTCTGACTGCAGGACTTCCTGCTCAAAAGAATCATCGCTGACGTGAATAATGTTATCGGACATGTTCAAAAAATTCCTTTTTTCCTAATATCGCTCTGTCACCAATGCGCCAGATGACGAGCAAATAAGGTATAGGGCGCGGTGATCGGGGGGTGTGATATACTGCTTTTCCCGGTTTTCGCAAGGTGGAAATTGTACCGCACCCTTCCGTGAACGGCACAACACCTCTAAACGATTCGTTAGTTTTACCAGATTTTCGCATCAGGAATCAAGAACCCATTTTCCCGACGTTTCTGACAGTTTCATAATTCCGGCCAATCCGGGCCTGTCGGAGCAACAGCGGATACGTGCGATATATACCCAAAACACGCTGATCACGGACTCCTGATCGCTGGCATCCATCCAAGATGCGTAACCCACCAAAAAGAACAACATGGAAGACATTAGCTACCTGACCGAAACCAAATTTACCGACTTTTCCCTGGAGCCTCAGTTATTTGCCGGACTCAACGACGCCGGCTTCGAATACTGCACCAAGATCCAGGCAGAGTCGCTGCCCCCGGCACTTGCCGGCAAAGACGTCGCGGGCCAGGCCCAGACGGGAACCGGCAAAACCGCCGCGTTTTTGCTCGCAATTTTCAATCACCTGCTCACTCATCCACGGCCCGACGCTGCTGGGGACGTGAGCCCGCGTGCTGTCGTGCTAGCGCCCACCCGGGAACTCGCCATCCAGATTCATCGTGATGCCCAGACACTTGGCAAAGCTACCGAATTGAAACTGGGTCTTGTCTACGGAGGCACCGGTTACCACGAACAGCGCGAAAGCCTGGCTGGCGGCGTTGACGTGCTAATTGGCACTCCGGGACGCCTGATTGATTACTACAAACAGCAGATCTTCGACCTTAAAGCCGTGCAGGTCGTCGTGCTGGATGAAGCGGACCGTATGTTTGACCTGGGATTCATCAAGGATATCCGCTTCATCCTGAGAAGGATGCCACCCCCAAAGGAACGGCTCAATTTGCTGTTCTCGGCTACGCTTTCACATCGTGTTCACGAGCTGGGCTATGAACACATGAACGATCCGGAAGAGATCAAAATTGATTCGCAGACCGTGGTCGCAGATCACTTGCTGGAAGAAGTCTATTACCCTGCCAACAGCGAAAAGCTGCCACTGCTCCTTGGCCTGATGCGCCAAACCGACGGTGAACGTGTGCTGGTCTTCGCAAATATGCGGGTAACCTGCGACCGACTCGGACGCTTTCTTAAACAACAGGGTTATTCCGCCGGCGTGCTTTCCGGCGACGTGCCCCAGAAAAAACGCGAGCAACTTCTAAAAGGATTCACGGAGGGCAAGTGCCGGGTGCTCGTCGCGACGGATGTTGCGGCACGGGGCCTGCACATCCCGAGCGTCAGTCACGTATTCAATTACGATTTGCCACAGGATGCCGAGGACTATGTGCATCGGATTGGTCGAACTGCGCGCGCCGGGGCCAGCGGTCACGCTATCAGTTTTGCCTGCGAGGATCACGCTTTCTCGCTGATGGATATCGAGCAATACATCGGCCATCCGCTTACCCGCCAAGAAATCTCCGAAGGGACGCTGGAGGCGCCACTTCCCGGTGCCCAGACTGATGGGCGGAAAGCTAACGCCCGCAAAGAGCGCAAAGGACCAAATAAAGACAAGCCGCGTCGACCCGAGCGTTCCGTCAG
>MDTB01175788.1_pt1 | contig 17317 bp, 19 predicted proteins | sample 811161 | NCBI WGS metagenome assembly MDTB01 (sample SAMN05326650, study PRJNA326480) | marine metagenome | isolation source: seawater | place: Mediterranean Sea | collected 2009
ACAAATTTTGGAATCAATGCTATATAGATAGTAATACAGGATGGGATATTGGTAAAGTAACACCTGTATTTAAACATTGGGCTGATAATCTAGAAAAAAAATCAAAAATTTTAGTTCCAGGAGCAGGAAACGGATATGATCCACTTTATTTTTCTAGTATTGGACATGATGTAACAGCGGTTGATTTTTCTAAAGAAGCTGTTAACAAAATGAAATCTGTAGCTAAAAAAGATAAACTTAATCTAGATATTATTCAACGTGATTTTTTTGATTTAATAGATGAATATAAAAATAAATTTGATTATGTTGTTGAATACACATTTTATTGTGCTATAGATCCTCAAAATAGAGATAAATATATAGATACTATGCATTCTCTATTAAATGATAATGGTTTTTTAGTTGGATTATTTTTACCACTTAAAAAAGATATTTCAGAAGGCGGCCCACCATTTGCTGTTAGAGAAAAAGAAATTGAAGAAAGATTTTCAAAGAAATTTGATTTATTTGATTCATATATGCATTCTTTGTCAATAGATGCTAGAAAAGAAAATGAAAAATATTTTATATTCAAAAAAAAATAAATTTACTTATTAAATAACACTAAATTATATTATTGAAATGATTAAAACTTTAAATATTATATTATTATTAGCATTAATCTTTATTGGATGTGAAGATTTATTTAGTGATGACACAGTTTATGGGTGTCTTGATTTAAATGCATGTAATTATTCTTCTAGCGCAAATACCAGTGATTCAGATTTATGTGAATATCCTGATGAAAATTTTGATTGTCAAGGAGAATGTATTGCTTTAATAGATCCTTGCGGTGTATGTGGTGGAAGTGGTATTGATGTTGATATTGATGGTTTGTGTGATGATATTGACCCCTGTATTGGTAACTATCAAGATGATTATTCATGTAAAGATATCCAAGTATTGTTTGATTTTATAAGACTTAATTCTTCAATAGATAGTATTGATGTTTATGATATAGGTAATAATTTTGGTATTACCGATTGGAATGATGGCAGATTAACATATCTTAGTCTTGCTGATTTAGACCTTGATATAGTACCAGAATCTATAAGTTTATTAGATTCTTTAGAAATTCTATTTTTGAATAATAATAATTTTACTCAATTACCTAATACATTATGTGACCTTCCATCAACTTGTGATATTTTTCTACAAGATAATAATTTATGTAGTGAGTATCAGACTCCTGAATGGAGCTGTATAAATCAATTTTTACCACAGGATTGCCAAGATTAATGTTACCTTTATTTCCCCTTAAATTAGCTGTTTTACCTAAAGAAGTGTTACCGCTCCATATATTTGAAGACCGTTATAAAGAAATGATAGCTGAGTGTATATCTAGTGATTCTTTATTTGGTATGATATATAGAGAAAAGGGAGAATTTTCCAAAATAGGTTGTGCCGTAAAAGTATATAAAACGCTCAATAAATATGAAGATGGAAAATATGATATTTTAATCAAGGGATGTTATAGGTTTAAAATCATCAATTATATGAAAAAAAATAATTTATGGTATGGTGATATAAAAGAAATTGATGAACATTATGATTTAATGGATCCTAAAATCTTTAATTATATTTTAGATAAATATCTAAAGGTACTGCTATCTAACAATGCAAATCAAAATATTCAAGATGAATTAAACAAATCCATTTCTTTTGATTTTACAAAAAACTTAATTATACCAACTCAAATAAAGCAGGAATTCTTGGAACTCGATGATGAATTTTCAAGAATGAAATATATAGAAAAATTCTTAGATACAATTCTAAACTCTGATAACAATACTATGAATCTTTCAATTAAAGATAAAATACTTAATTAAGAAATTTCATGAATAATTTTTTTAACACAAAATTTATACAACTAATCGTGATTTTTTCTTTTTTGTTTGCGTCTAAACTCAACAAAAATGACAATTATTCAAATCATCTAGAATTATTTATTCATCAAGATATTATAAATAATTTCTTATCTACAATAGGTGAAATAGATGGTGGTGGCAAGATAGGTGGTTTTAATTATAATTGGGATGTTTCAAACTTTTATATAGTTATCGATGAAGAAAAAGCTGAATTTTATGGTAATATAACACTTAAATCTGGTCAATTTTCTAGAGAAGATATAATCGTTGGTAATGTTAATGTATATTATGATGAAATTGAGAATTTAATCTTTGTTAAAATAGAAAATGTTGACATTGATATTGATATTTCACATATATTTAATACCATACCAAAAGATGTTGTAAATATTAATGTTGACTTATCACAATATTTTGCTGAACCATTTGAAATTCAAGCGCCACAACCTAAGACTACATCTTATCCAATTACTATGAGCAATGATACTACACAAATTGTCATAAATAATAAAGAAACTCAGCTGTATTTAGTTGAAAATGGGATAAAAATTATTTCAATTTATCAGTGTGAAAAACAATAGTTAGTAATTTTAATCATGAATAATTTTATTAAAACAACCTCAGATCTTACAGATAAAGATTTAGATGTTTCAAAAAGTATTTATAAAGATTTTAAATCACTATATAACTATTTTAAAGAAAATACATCCATTGATATCAGTAATGATAAAATATTTATTGAATTATATGAAAAAGATTGGTCTAATATGGAAGGTTATGCTGATTTAGTAGCTAGGCCTAAAGATTCTTATGAATGTTCATTATTGATGTATCATTTTTCTAAGGCAAAAATTTCAATAACCATATCTGCAGGAAAAACTAATTTAACAGGAAGTGCAACTCCTAATGGTGGGATTGTAATAAATACTGAATTGATGTTATCTCCAAATATTCAAATTGATTATAAACATAAAACAACTAAAGTACCTGTTGGTGAAATTTTAGAAAAAGTAAGAGATAAAATATTAAAATTATCTAATAATAGTCTTTATTATCCAGTAGATCCAACTAGTCGAAAAGATGCTAGAATTGGTGGGACAATTTCTTGTAACGCTTCAGGCTTTATTCCAGGAGAAAAAGGTGCAACTAGATATTGGGTTGAATCTATTGAATTAGTGTTATTAAATGGTAAAAAAATAAACGCTAAAAGAGGTCAATATACATCTAAAGATAATGAATTTATAATAGATGGAAAAATAGTAAAAGTTCCAACATACACAAGACCTAAAATTAAAAATGCAAGCGGCATATACAGTGCTGATGATAATCAAATAGATTTTGTTGATTTAATCATTGGTAGTGAGGGTATACTAGGTTTATTATCAGGATGTGAACTAAGATTAGATATATTATCAAAAAATCACATTGATTTTTTTATACCAATTGATAATGAAGCTTTAGCAATTAAATTTTATCACTATATATCAAAATTTATTAATAAATCTAAGTATGAGCTAAAAGCGCTTGAGTATTTTGGTCATAATAGTCAAAATTACATGAAAAATTCTGAATTTCTATTTGATGATAAAAATCAGGTAGGGATTTATATGCAAATTCCAATTTATGACAAATCTATTGAAGATGAAGCGGAAATATGGATAGATATAATAAATAATTCAAAATGCAATTTAGATATAAATAAAATATTAATACTTAATCAATCTGACAATTGGGATAAATTTTTTGAAGCTAGGCACTCCATTCCTGTAAATGCTTTAGAGAAAACAATCAGGGACGATGCTGTTAGTATAATTACAGATACTATAGTTCCTCCAAAATATTTTGAAGAGTTTTTATCATTTACACATAAGTTAATTAAAGGTTATAATTTTGAATATCTACTTTTTGGTCACCTTGGAGATTGTCATTTACATTTTCATTTAATTCATTCAAAAGAAGATCAACAAAAAGCTAATGATATATACAATCAAATTATAAAAGAATCATCAAATTTAGGTGGAGTATATTCTGCTGAGCACGGTACTGGCAAAAGAAAAAGAAATGATTTTATAGATTGTTATGGTTTAGAAGCAGTTAATCAAATTAAATTATGCAAAGAATCATTTGATTCATACATGTTGCTTAATAGAGGAAATATTATAGAATGAAATATTATATTATTTTAATTGTATCATTAATATTTTTTAGTTGTAAAGAAGAGAAATCTATATATCCATGGTCAAAATTAACCTATCAACAAGCACTAAATTTAAATACTGATAAAATAATATTTTTAGATTTTTACTCATATAATTGAAGCGCATGTAAACGACTGGAAGTCGAAACATTAAATGATCCCAAAATTTTAGAATTAACAGAAAAATATTTAATACCTATTAAGTTAGATGCTTGGTTTGATTCAACAGGACAAAAACTCTTTGAGGATTTTAATGGATACGCTATTCCTACGCTTATATTTTTAAATGGTAAAGGTGAAGAATTGGATCGAGTTGTTGGTTACAGGGATATTGAAGATTTTCTTGAAATTTTAAATAATGTTTTAAATAATGATGATACATTACTTATTTAGCTATTAATGAAGCTGTAGAATTAGATTCAAATTATGAAAATTACAAAGATCAAAAATTAAAATTTATAAATTCACAAAAAGGAAATTAAATGGAAGCACATATTAAAACCAATAAAGGAACAATTAAATTAAAATTATTTTATGAAGAGGCACCTATTACAGTTTCTAATTTTGTCAATCTCTCTAAAAGAGGTTATTATAATAATCTATCATTTCATAGAGTTATCAATGATTTTATGATTCAGGGAGGTTGTCCATTAGGTACTGGTACGGGAGGTCCAGGATATAATTTTTCTGATGAATTTCATCCAGATATGAGGCATGATCAGCCAGGTGTTTTATCAATGGCAAATGCTGGTCCTGGCACGAATGGTAGTCAATTCTTCATTACGCATATTGAAACACCTTGGCTTGATAACAACCATACTGTTTTTGGTAAAGTAATGGGTGATGATGATCAAGATGTTGTTAATTCTATTAATCAAAATGATGTAATTGAAGAAGTGAAAATCATTGGTAATTTAGAAAAAAATGATACAATTGATGATTTGTTGTCCTCATGGAATAATATTCTAGATAAAAATTCATATTAAATAGATATAATCAAAAAGGGATTTAAATATATGTTGAATAGTAAAAGTTATATAGTTTTATTTCTGTTTACCTCATTGATACTTACTCATCAAAAGCAAGATATTGTAGATGTATTACAATCATACAATAAAGCTTTTGGTGAAGCAGATTATACAAAAATAATTAGTTTTTTTGATTATCCAACTTCCTTTAATCTATCAGATAAGACTGTTACTGCATCCAATAGATTTAAATTAAGATTAATATATAAAAAGCTTAGAGGTGATTTGCCAGATTATTATGCATTTAGTAAATCTGGAAAAATAGATATTAAATTAATAGATGAAAATATTGCAATAGTAAATGCAGAATTTTTAAGGTACAGGAAAGACAGTACTATTTTTCATACTGGATCAGCACAGTATCATTTTAGATATAAGAATGATAATAGAAGATTTTTAGTTTAACTCCATATAAGGACATAAAGATATTAAATTAAAAATATATAAATGATAAAATGTTATTTTAGGGAAATATATTATGAAGCTTTATTTAGTACATACAGGTTATTACGATAAAAATGTTGGTGAGGGTTTTTTTGAACAACATACGAATATTTTTATTGTAGCAGAAAATGCACATAATGCTAGAGAAAAGGTTAAAAAAATACCAGAATATGTAGAAAAGAAAATGCATATTGATGGTATAAAAGAAATTGAAAATATAGATGGTTATGATATTAATGTTAAAAAAAGCTCTAATAAAGAAAAGGTTAATACGTATAATCATTATCAAGTTAGATTTTTAAGTAAAAATAAAAAGAAAGATTAATTATGAACTCAAAAATTAACATTGATAATAAATATTCAAAATTTACAAAACATTGGTCTCCAAGAATCATCGCTGAAATGAACGATTATCAATTTAAATTAGCAAAAATCAAAGGTGAATTTATTTGGCATAAGCATAAAGATACAGATGAAACATTCATTGTGTTAGAAGGTCAAATGACAATTAAATTTAGGGACGGTCAAGTTACTTTAGATAAAAATGAAATGTATGTTGTACCTAAAGGTGTAGAGCATAAACCTTGTGCAAATGAGGAATGCAAGATACTGGTTATTGAACCAAAAGGAGTTATCAATACTGGAGACTCTGGAGGTGAATTAACTATAAACGAAGAAATCTGGGTTTAATTTAATTAAGGAATAATTTATGTTATTAGATGATTTATTGAAAAAAGTTGTAGAAGAAGATGGTAGTGATTTACATATAACTGTTGGAACACCACCTAGAATAAGAAAAGGTGGCTCATTAATAGAAATGTCATCTGAAAAACTTTTACCTGACATTGTAAAAACGATGATAGAATCAAAAATGAATAATGAACAACTAGAGCGTTTTAAAAATGGTGAAGAAATAGATTATTCTATTGGAATACCTGGACTAAGTAGATTTAGAGTAAATGTTTTTAGTCAAAGAGGTAATATAGCTGCTGCATATAGAAGATTACCAATAGATCCTCCCAAGTTGGAATCTTTAGGTCTTCCTGATTCTGTCATTAAATTATCAAATAATCGTAAGGGTTTAATTTTAATAACGGGTGCTACTGGAAGTGGTAAGTCAACAACTATGGCAGCTTTAGTCAATAAAATTACACATGAATTAGAGGGTCATGTTTTAACAATTGAAGATCCGATTGAATATTTATTTCCTCATAATAAATCCCAAGTAAATCAAAGAGAGGTTGGTGTTGATACTGATTCATTTGCTTCAGGTTTAAAAAGTGCACTAAGGCAAGATCCAGATGTAGTAGTAGTAGGCGAATTAAGAGATCCTGAATCAATGGGTGCTGCATTAAGTATAGCAGAGACAGGGCATCTTGTATTAGCAACTATGCATACAAATACAGCTGCAGGAGCAATAACAAGAATGGTTGATGCATTTCCTCCAGATAAAAAAGAAGTTATCAGAATGAATATGTCTATGTCTTTATTAGCAGTTGTGTCACAACAGCTTATACCTACAAAAGATGGTAAACGAACTCTTGCTTGTGAAGTAATGATTGCCAATCAAGCTATAAGAGCTGTTATTCGTGAAAATAATATTCATCAAATAGATAACTACATAAAAAGTGGGGGAAATGATGGTATGATTTTAATGGATGACAGTTTAATAGAGCTATATCAAAACGGTATTATTAATAAAGATAATCTTATAAGACATGCAATAAATGTTTCTCAAGTAGAAAAAAATATGGGCACAGTAAAAAGTGGACCTCAATTTTAACCTCTTATTTTTATCTAATTAATAAAAAAAATATTATCATAAAGGGAATTTAAAATGGAATTTGTGTTACCTCTTTGCATTATGGCTTTTATAAACTTATTTCTAACCTATAGGCTTTTATTTTTAGCTTTTAAATTTATAAAAAATAAAGATATTAAATTAAGTCAATTTCAATTATATGATGGAGATTTCCCAGATAAATTATATTCAGCAAGATATCAATTTCAAAATATGTTTGAGGTTCCAATATTATTTTATTTACTATGTCTTTTGCATATCAATTTAAATATGTTTACAATAGTTGATGTTTATCTTGCATGGGGATTCGTTTTATTTAGAGTTGTACACTTTTTATTTAGGCTTCAAAATCAAAGAGATTTAAATATTAGGCCACGAACATTAACGTTTGTATTAAGTTTAGTATGTTTATCGATTGGTTGGATTAAATTTTTTATAAATTTTATTTTAATCTGATAAAGATTTAATTGCACTTAGTTCTTCTGAATTACAAATTGAATAAATCTCATCTCTAATTAATTTAGATTTTTTACTGTGCTTTGGTTCATATGGACACATAAAGCATCCATTACCGCAGCATTTTCCATTTTTAAGTAAAAATAATCTAGAGAGCATAAGATTTTACTTTTGGAAATAAAACCCACATAAATGTAAAGAATAGGCCAATATATACTGAAGGTAGGCTTGAAATATCATATATTATTAATATTTCCCAACTTAATGTTAATATTAATGAAAACATCATCATTTTTGTTACTTTAGTAATTTTAATACTAAATAATGAACATATTATAGGGGTAAAAGTAGAAACAAGTAAATATCCTCCGAAATAATACCAAAAATATAAAGCCCTATCAAAAAATTGAATTAGGATAAATGAAAATACCAAAACAATTATGGTACCTATCCTTACATCTTTAACACCGCTTTTTTTACCTAAAATTTTATTTAAATCATTTTTAATGGTAATAGAAGCTAAAAAAGTATAACTATCAATTGTAGACATAACTACAGAGAGTATTGAAATAAAAAATAATGCCATAAATATAGGGTTGTCAACAAAAGCTATTTTAGCTATTTCTATATATGGTGAGGTGGTAAGTATTGGATTTATGTTATTAGATAATGAGTTTTCTATAAATATTAATGCTATTGAAATAGTCATAAAATCAAATGCAAACCAAAAAATAATAGATATTAAAATACTTCTTTTTACAGAACTTAAATCTTTTCCTGCAAATGTTCTTTGATAAAATGAGGGATCAAGAAAAGTAAGTAATGATAGAAAAGCAAACATTATTATATACGACCATTGTGCATTACCAGGAATACTAAATAAATCGGGTCTTATTTGGTATAAATGTTTAAGACTATTAATTCCATATAAATCAGAGCTTATTAGTGTAATAAATAGTACAATAAATCCTAGGAACATAAAAATAAATTGTATTTGATCTGTTTTAATTATAGAATTAAAACCTCCTTTTAATACGTAGATAGAACTAAACAATAATCCAAAAATTAAAGATATGAATAAATCGTAGTCAAAAATTTGACTTATTATTTGCCCTAAAATTAGTATGTATGGTGCAGGTAGGAGATAAAAAAATAAAATAAATGTTGAAATCAATGCTGGATTTTTACCATAAGTATTTAGCATTAACATAGGTATAGATGATTGATTTTTTTTTATGATTTTAGGAGCAATATATAAAGCATATATAAACGCAGCGATGTAATAAAATAATCCAAAATAAATCCATGTAGCTATTCCATTGTAAACTACTTCAATACCAATTTCATTTATACCACCATACCATGTAGTCACAAGCGTTGCTACAAGTGCTGGTACAGTTAATTTCCTAGATGAAAAAGTATAATCAAGTAGATTTTTTTTAGATTTAGCTGAAAAACCATAAAATAATAAAAGTAGAAAGAAAAATATAACAATGTATGAGGGATTCATTAAAATTTATAGTTAACGCTTAATCCTATTGTAAATGGATCTCCATATGATAAATATAGTTTATCTTCATATGTAGGTGGTTCAAGGCCAAAATAAAAGCCTCTAACTGTATATGTAGTATTAAAAATATTATTTGTCCAAAGAGAAACATTTAACATTGAATTAATTTGATAGCCAATATTTAAATTAACAAGTGTGTACGGTTTTGATTGTTCATTATGGCTATCAGAGTAGTAAAATTTATCTTTAGCTATTAAATCTGCACCAAAACTTACGTTATTATAATATTGATTAAATCCACAGGAAATTGTGTATGATGGTGCGTGAGCCGCCTCTCTAGAGTCAAAGGTAATTTCATTACTTTCATCTTCTAAATATGTATATGAATTTATTTTAGTTTTAAGATATCCTATATTTAAATAAGATTCAAAATTATCATTATAAATATGTGTAAAATTCATAGTTAATCCATAATTATATCCATCAGAAGCATTAGAAGTATAAAAATAAAAACTATTGGGATTTGATGAGTCTTGTTGACTTGAAAGGTTAACTTGAAGATCATTTCTCAACATATAAAAAACATTAAAATTTAAATAAGAGTTTTGACCTTTATATTTATATCCAAAATCAAAATTTTGATTGAATTCAGGTTTATATAATCTATTATCTTCAGATAAACGAGGATTTTGATTTACTCCACCAGACTTATATCCATTTGAAATAGACAAGTACATATTTGAAGTAGGAGCAATTTGATAGGTTATTGAAAATTTCCCAGCTAATAAGTTGTCATGATAATCAGTATTAACATAAGTAGTGTCATATATAGGATTATAATAATCATAATTAATATATTCTTCATGAAAGTGTGTAGATTGATACCTAAGGTTAACTTGTTCTAATCTAGCATTTAGTCCAAATGAAAAATTATTTTTATTAAATTTTAACTCATTAAAAATTGCATGATTTGTAATATTAAAAATTGAATTAAGGGCTACATCTTCACCTCCTAAAATCCATCCATAAGCATTATCTTTTTCCTTCAAATCTTTATAATAATAACCTAATGCATTAGTCATCGAATTTGAATTTTTTATTAATCTAAATTCATGAGTCGACATATATCTAGCTCTGTGTTCATTTTGAAAATACTCATATGACCAATAATTAACATTATATGGTTCTTCAGACCAAAATATATCATTACCCCAATCTGAATCATAGCTATGTTGCATGTCTGAGTGTAGGTAGGTTGATATCTGAACCAAAGAAAATGGTTCAAAATTTAAATTATTTTCAAAGGATGCAGCTTTAAGGTTCTGAGAATCTTTTCCTGGTTGGTTAGAATAAGTTGTATCTATATTGTTATTAGGTGACCATGTATCATAACCATTGTTTAAATGAGAATTTAACAATGTTAATTTTGAAGAAAAATTTGAAGATGGTAAATATACTAATTTAATCTTTTGCAATTCTTCATATTTATCATTCTTATAATCATCTAAAAACTGATTATATTTAAATCCATTTTGTTGTGAATTAAATATAAAAAAATTAGAAAATAGTTTATTTTCATATAGGGGTTTAAATTGGTGGTAATATGATATTTTTCTTAATTGATCATTACCTAATTTTAGATTTATAGATTTATCATTTTCTATATTTGGATCTTTTGTTTTGATATTTACAAGTCCTGCCATTGCATTATGGCCATAAGCATAAGATTGCGGACCTTGATATACTTCTATTTGAGTAACATCATCTAAAAATAAAGGCATCCCAATACCGCTAAGATCAATATTGTCCAAAACAGTTCCAACATAATAATTTGGTCCACCTTCACCAGCATACTGACTTCTTTCACCAATACCTCTAATTTGAAAAAATCTTGGTCTGGAAGTTCCTCCAGAAAGGTTGATATTTGGTATTCTGGAAATGACATTTTCAAAATGTATGTCACCAGGGTTAAAATCATAATTTGTTAGGGTTTGAATATCATTTGCTGTTTTTTGATGATCTACATTTCCACTTACTTCTGATATAATAATCTCTGGAAGTTTAACATTTTGTTTATAAAGAAGTATGTTAATATAATTTTTAAATGGATCTACTTCAATTGTGTGATTTTTAAAACCAATTTTTTGAAAAGATATAATTTTAGCTTTATCATCATATGAAATAGTAAAGTTACCATTTTTATCAGAGTATATTTGATCAATATCAGTAGTTATATTTACTTGTTCTATTGGATTATCGTATATATCATAAACGGTACCTGAAATAGTTGGTGGTACATATGAAAATATAAATGAAAAGGTAAAAAGTAGTATGTAATAAATGGTCATCAGTTTCCTCCGCTAGCATTATCTAGTTCAGGTTTTAGGGTATAATCTCAGCCAAAGAAGCACCCCTATAATTAACTTAATAATTTATAAATATTTTTTAAATTTATATATGGATATTTTGAAATATGAAAAATATTATACTAATCAGGGATATTTAAATATTGCTGGTATAGATGAAGCTGGTAGGGGGCCGCTAGCTGGGCCTGTAGTAGCTGTAGCAGTAATTTGGGGTGATAAACCTTTAATTGAAGGTATAAAAGATTCAAAAAAGATTTCAGAAAAAAAAAGATTTTCACTGTACAAAGAAATAATGACTAGCGCTAAGGATGTTGGTATAGGTATTGTTCAAGAAAATAAAATTGATGAAATCAATATTTTACAGTCCACATTCCTTGCTATGAGAAAAGCTATAGGAAATTTAGCTAAAACACCTGATTTGATACTAGTTGATGGAAATAAAGCTGATATTAAGCATATTAAGCAAAAAAATATTATAAAAGGAGATAGTTTATCTTACTCAATTGGATGCGCATCTATAATTGCAAAAGTTACTAGAGATAAAATAATGATTGAATATCATAATATATTTCCAGAATATAATTTTCATAAACATAAAGGTTATGGAACAAAATTTCACCTAGAAATGATAGAAAAGTATAAATCTACACCGATTCATAGAAAATCTTTTAAACCAATTTCATCATTTTTACCAACAATAAAAGATTTTGATACTGATAAAAAGTTACAATATTTAAGCGCACAGATATGTAGCGTTCATTATGTTAAAAAAACATGCAAAATTATAGATTTAAATAATTACTTCGACTTGGTAGCAGTTACTAATAAAAAAATATTTATATGTAGTATTAGCACAATAATTAATGGAAAAACAATTAATAGTAAAATACCTTTAAATAGAGTTAATTTTAAATCAGAAATTAAAAAGCTAAATTCCTTACTTGAATTAAGCTCTTTTAGTCAAATCATAACACATAATGTTTCCGTCTTACTAAAGAAAGATGGATCCAAAATTTTAATAAATGAAGGCATAAAATATGATATATAAATCAATTTTACTTTTATATTTATTTATAAATCTTATTTTTTCAAAATTTCCAGATGCGATTGGATACAATGGAATGGTTGTTAGTTCAAATGAGTATGCATCAAAAATAGGTTTAGATATATTGAAAAAAGGAGGAAATGCCATAGATGCAGCAATAGGTGTATCTTTTGCATTGGCTGTGGTTCATCCAGGTGCTGGCAATATTGGAGGTGGTGGATTTATGGTAATTAGAACTGCAGAAGGGGATGTAACTACCATAGATTTCAGGGAGAAAGCACCATCAAAAGCTTCTAAAGATATGTTTTTAGATGATAGTTTAAATGTTATTCCTGGAAAAAGTTGGTCAACATCTTTGGCGTCAGGTGTACCTGGATCTGTAGCTGGAATGTGGATGGCTCATGAAAAATTTGGTACCAAGCCATGGTTTGATATTATAAGACCATCTATTCATTTAGCTCAATATGGATTTAATCTTGACCCACTGAATACTTCTTATTTGAACTCTAATTATTACAAATCATTCTTGTCAAAGGATATAGAAACAAAAAAAATATTTACCAAAACAACTGATTTTAAAATTGGAGAGTTATTTTTTCAACATGATTTAGCTAATACATTAAGACGAATAGCTTTTTCTGGAAGAGATGGATTTTATAAAGGACAAACTGCAAATAATATTATAAAGTGCATGGAAAGAACCAATGGTATTATTTCATATGAAGATTTAGAAGCTTATGTGCCAATTGAACGAAAACCTATAGAATTTGAGTATAAAGATTATAAAGTTTATTCAATGCCTCCACCGTCATCAGGCGGAATTGCTTTAGCTGGCATCCTAAAGCAATTAGAAAATATTGGTCTAGATACTATTTCTTATCATTCATCAGATTATATACATTATATGGTTGAAGCAGAGCGTAATGTATATGCAGATCGTTCTGTATATTTAGGTGATTCTGATTACAATGATATTCCCATAGATAAATTAATATCAGATGACTATCTAAATATGAGATGGTCTGAAGTAGACATGTTTAATGCTAGAAAATCATCAGATGTAAAAGAAGGTAATTTAATATATGATGAATCCGAAGAAACTACCCATTATTCAGTTGTAGATAAATGGGGTAATGCAGTAAGTGTAACAACAACAGTAAATGGTTGGTTTGGCAATGGTATAGTAGTCGATGATTCTGGATTTTTACTTAATAATGAAATGGATGATTTTTCTAGCAAACCAGGCCATCCCAATAAATATGGTTTGATTGGAAACAAATTAAATTCAATTGAACCAAACAAAAGAATGTTAAGTTCTATGTCACCTACAATTGTTGAAAATCCAGATGGGGAATTATTTTTAATTGTAGGATCACCAGGTGGATCAACTATTATAACAACAGTTGCACAAGTTATATTAAATGTTATAGATCAAAAAATGTCAATTAAAAATGCTGTTGAACAATCTCGTTTTCATCATCAGTGGTTGCCTGATATTGTATATTTTGAACCTTTAAACTTCTCAAAAGAAACCTTAGATGATCTTTTGAGTAAAGGTCATAACATATCTAATAGGTCAAGTATAGGTGAAGCTAACTGTATAAAAATAAGTATATTAAAAGATTCAGATAATGTAAATTATTATATGTTTTCTGGTGCAGCAGATAGTAGAAGGGGTGCATCAGCTATAGGATATTAAATGAAAATTAATTTAAAAAAATATTTAAAAGAAGCTAGAGTTCTTTTGCTGTTAATTATAATAGCATTTACAGTAAAATCTACTTTGATTGAAATTTATGTAGTACCTACAGGTTCTATGGAAAATGAAATATTAGTAGGTGATTTACTAATAGGTAATAAATTTACTTACGGAATGAGAACTCCAAATTGGATTGGGATTCCATATACTAGAATGGGATTTGATATCCCATACACAAGATTACCAGGTTTTAAGTCTATAGAAAATGGTGATGTAGCTATGTTTGAGTATCCTAGAGACCCATTCCAAAAGTATGTTAAACGTTGTATTGGTATCCCTTCTGATACTATTTCAATACTTAATGGTGAAATTACCATTAACAATAATGTTATGCCATTTCCTGAAAATGCTAAATATATTACTTTTAAAGAAGCTGATTTAAATAGTGATGGTTGGATAAATCAATTAGATTATAATATGATTAACTCTAAAAATAGCAGAAGATTTCAAGTTGCACTTAGAAAAGCTCAATTTACTGTAAACAATCAAGCAAACGTTTATGATTCTTTATTTAATACAGAGTCTACCATTTTGTTAGATGAAGATTACCAGCTAAATCCTTATAAGTCAAATTTTGTTTACAGCAGTGATAATAAAGATTATCCAACTATTCAGGAACAGTACTTAATGGGTACAATATACCCATATTTTGATGGAAATACTGATAATATTAAATCTTTTATTGTTCCACATAAAGGTATGAAAATCAACTTTAAAGATTGGTACAAAGATAGAAATGAATGGATATCATTAATTACATTATTAGTTCAAGATGGCAATAAAGTAACTTTGGATGGCGTTGAATTTATTATGGAAGATCCAGAATCTGTTGCACAAATTAGTGGCATTTTACGTTATAAATTATTTCCAAATCCTGCTAAACAAAGAGATAATTATCATAGCATAAAAGCTGATTTAAAGCTAAAAAATAAAATTAATAAAAAAGATAATCCATGGAATATTTATGAAAACCCATATTTATACAATTTTGAAAGTGACATAAAACTCGTTAAATCAATAGATTTAAATCAAGATATGATGATGGATGAGAGTGATTTAGTAAATGATAAGATTTATAAATCTTTTATAACCAAATACACAGATAATGATATTAATCTTATTATAAAAGAGGAATATGATGGGTCAATGTTTTTATTTGGATTAAATTTTTATAAAGAATATGCAGATAAATATATCTTTAATAATCTTATGATTAATGATCAATATTTATCTGATTTAAATGATTATGAGGTTTTGTCAGATTATTATCTGTTTATAGGTGATAATAGAGACAATAGTTTAGATTCACGTTTTTGGGGGTTTGTTCCAGATTATCAAATTCTTGGAACTCCTTTACTTTCTTTATTAAATATCAGTAAATTCAAAATAAGATTTAAAACTATTAATTAAAATGATATCTATATTAGTATATATAATAAAACTATTACTTAACCTTTTCGTGACTACAATTTTAGTTACTGATATTTCTTCTGAACAGAAAAATGATAATAAAAATTTAAAATTAATTATTTTCTGTTCATTTTTTACTATAACTCTAACCTCTACATTGCAATATATATCTTCTGGTGTAAATGCAATTTATATGATAGGTTTAGCTTTAATAATTTCTTTTTATGTAGTTTCAAACTTAGTTAAGGATTTTAAATTAGATGAAAAGTTAAAAGTTTATCTAATCAGTTTATGTTCATTTCTGTTTGGTATAGGTGGATTTGTAGTAACTTTTATAGCACTTATTGCATCTGTAATAAGTTATATTATTCTCTATAATAGCACTGACTTTTATAAGTTTTTCTTTACTAAGAAAGAAGAATCTGAATCTGATAGTTCATTTCTTGATGAAAATGAAATTATATAATAAAAAATGATTTGTATGATTATAATAGTTTTTAAAAATTAAACACATGAATTTTAATAAAAAAGAAGACAGAATTAAATATTTAGAAGAAAAGTTTGATAATCTTATGGATATCATTGGTTCTAATTATGGTGAACCACTTCAAAAAGAGTTAATTTCAAGATTAAATAAAACAATCGATGACTTTAATGTAGAAATGACTAAACTATTTAATGCTTTAAAAGATAAAGAAAAGAAAAGATCTGAATATCTAAGTGATATTGATAATAAAGGTAATAAGAAATCTTCCAAAAAAAATAAGTTATCAGAATGGGAAGAAAAACTTAAAAAATTAGAACAATAAATATAGGACTATAATTAAATGGCTAAAGAAATAAAGAAAATTGGTGATATCTTAATTAAAAGAAAGTATATAACTAAAAAACAACTTGATAATGCATTAAAGGAACAAGGTGATAGACCCTTAGGTCAAACTTTAATAGAAATGGGTTATGTTAAAGAAAATGAAATAACAGAAGCACTTGAAGAGCAGTCACTATTAAAACAAACGCTAGAAACAGCTAAAGATGCCGTTGCAAATCCAATTCAGTACAAAGCATTATGGTTTATTGTTGCTTTTTCAATTTTTGGTATATTCTTTATTTACAATCAATTAACTGGTACTGTAGATGAAGGAATAAAGGGTAATGCACAAACTAATGATATGCAGGATGAAGATATTAATGCTGTGTCAGTAAAAGAAAAGAAATTAAGGTTAAGATATATTGGTCATAATAGTAAGCTTAAAGAAATGCAAGATACTACTATTCAAATTAAAAAAAGAAATGCTACTTTTAAGAGAGATGTTGCTTCAGAATTTAAAGGTACTAATCAAGAAATTGAAGATGTAAGAGTAATTATGTTTGATACAGATTCTGTGATTAGTGAA
>MDTB01054075.1_pt1 | contig 17316 bp, 15 predicted proteins | sample 811161 | NCBI WGS metagenome assembly MDTB01 (sample SAMN05326650, study PRJNA326480) | marine metagenome | isolation source: seawater | place: Mediterranean Sea | collected 2009
GGCCTTGTAGCTCAGTAGTAGAGCAGTACCCTGAAAAGGTATGTGTCGTTTGTGCGATTCAAACCAAGGCCACCACAAATAACTGTGACCTTTAGTAAGCTAGATGCGACCAAGAAACATTTAAATAACAATAAAAATTATTTTAAAATAAACTAATGTTTAAGAGAATATATATAGTTTTAATATCTTTATTTATTTTTGTGCAATACGTAGATGTATCATACGGTGCTAGTGGTAATGGTGGTGATACTTATTTAGACTTATACAAACAAGGCAAGCAGTTTGTAGTAAGAGCGAAAAAAATGGAAAAAAAAAATAAAATAGAAAAAGCTAAAAAACTTTACAGTAAAGCCTCTGAAAAATTGAAAGAAGCAAATAAAGTTGAAAGAAATAATCCCGATATACTCAATTACTTAGGTTTTTCTTTGAGAAAAAATGGTAAATTTGAGGAAGCGGAGAAGTTTTATCTCCAAGGATTAAAAATTAAACCCGATCATAATGGAATTAATGAATATTTAGGAGAGCTTTATATTGAAACGGGACGTAAAAAATTGGCTGAGGGAAGACTTGCGGTGTTAAAAAATTGTAATTGTGAAGAGTATGAAGAACTAAAAAAAGTAATAGATAAAAATTAAGCTATCTTTTGAAATTCTTTTTTAAAGAAATTAGACTCGGATGATCTTCTTTCCATATATCTAGCAAAACCCCTTTGTTTGTCTCCACTAACCAATGTTATAGTGTCTATCTCAGTTCTTATGTAGTTAATTTTTTTTACATCCAACTTAAGATTGTATGTTGATGTTTTTTTAAAGTTTGCAAATGGCAATTTGTCATTTTGTAACCACTCAGGGAAATCAAAATCAATTTTTATTTTATTAACTTCATTTTCATTAATTTTTTTACCTGCAAGGATGTCTTTAATCATATATAAATTTTTTAACCATTTTTCAGAAGAGTCTATTACTGGAATATTTTCTTTGTTTAGTTCATTTTTAAATTTTTGTTTTATGACATAAAAAAGAGTTGTTATAATATCATCTAAAACCAAAAGACCTCTTCCAGTATATTTTGTCATTAGATTTTCTCCAATATCTCCTTGTATTAATGACTTGTAGTTTTCAGGTATAGAATAAAAAGCTATTGCCTCTTCTCTTGTTTCAAAAAGTTCTTCAAAAGACTCTTTGCAAAAATCTTCAAAAAGATCTTTAAACTTTCCTTTAAAATTTTTATCTTGTACCACTGAAGTTACTGCTCGAGAAAAATCAAACCAACCAATTCCCAGCTTTCTCGTAAGTTTATCAATAGGACTAAATACTGGATGACCAAGGAGTTTTACTATAAAGCTATAATTTCTACAGTTTAAATACTCTTTATAACTCATTGTATTAGTTGCTACACATATTGACTCAATTTCAAAAACTTTTTGACCCCTATATTCTCCAAATTGTTTTGGAAGTATTCTCCATTTTGATTTCATATCAAACTGTTTAATGGCTCTATCTCTACCCAATTCAGCTCCACACAACATCATTAAAGTGTATGTTCTAGCCTGAACTTCGTTATCCATTAAAAATTTTACACCATCAAAGTAAGATTTTTCAGTTTCACTTGGCAAAGGTATGATCATCTCAGAAGTAGCTGATTTACCTCGTTCTTTTACTTTTCCTAAAAACTCAAGGTATTGTTCAGCAGTCCAGTTTCTTCTTTTGATGTCAGTAAGGGTTTCAATTTTTAATGACTGCATAGATAAATTTAGAGCTACTCTATTCTTTAATTTATCGTTTATTTTAATTAAATTATCCCAGTTGCTTTTAGGAGTTAGGCATTCAATATATTTTGGATAATCGTAGTCATCCATTACCTTAAGAATTTCATCCGCTAATCTAACATCCTTTTCAAAAAGACCCCAGTTAGAGTCAAATACAGCAATAGTTTTAGTTGATTTTTTTAATTTTGATAATTTTTTTGCAACATAAGTTATTTCCTCAGCCATTCTTTCAACGCTAAAAGCCGTAATTTTTGTATTGTCTAAACCTTGATCACAAAAGGTACAAAGAAAAGGACAACCTCTTGCTGTTTCAAAAGCTGGAACAAACACACCATCTAAAAACTTATCCAACAAACCAGTTGTATATGGCGAAGGAATAATATCTCTTCCTTCACTTTTTACAGAACCTTCCATACCTATTCTAGGTATATACTCTCCAATATTTAATTTATTCTTTTGTATTTCATTTAAACTTACACATCCTTTTATTGGTAAGTTTTTTGACTTCATTAAATCTAATGAATAATCATTTTCTATAAGTTTGCTTATTACCTCTAAAAATGCAGTTTCACCATCACTATAAGCAAAATAGTCAACGAAAGGTCTTTCTTGAAGAAAGCTAAGACACTTATCGTAAGTCATATCTTCTTTGTTGTTTTCTATTTTTCTGGCACCAGTTCCAGCTGGAAATTCTGGCCCACCTAAGACAGTTAAAACTTCGGGATTTATTTTTTTGGCATATTCACAGATGAATTTTGACAGATGTGTATTCCATATATAATTAGAAATTCCAATAATATCTGGTTTCCAATCATCTAATAATGAAAAAGTTTCTTCGGCATCAACTGAGAGTTTTAGTTCCACATTTTTAAAATTTGCAAGTAAATTAGAACCTATATAACCAATGCCTATCGGCACAAAATAAGAATGAGATCCCACAGTCTTATGTCTAGGATCGCCGAGTAATATTTTCAATTTTTTCATTTTAATAAATGTTTAATAGCTTTTTGCCTATTAGTCTATTAGCATAATAGGCCAAATATGAGTAAAGAATAGTAGAAAGTATTGTATTTACGAAAAATGGTATAGCTAATGTATAACAATATATCAGACCATTAAGATTTTTTTCATACAGGTCACCAAATAACCAAACACCAAAATTTGAAATTACAAAAAATATTACTGACCCTGCAAGACTGAAAAATAATAAATTTTTTGAGTTTAAAATTTTTGCAAACTGAAAAAAGGTAAATGAGATTAAAGATATAGTAAAATAAATAAGTAACATATTATTATAAAATCCAATAAAGATATCGCTTATAAACATTGAAATTAATAAAACTGCTAAAGAAAAATAAACATTTTTAAAAAAGTATGCACTCATGATTGCCACAGCAATAATCGGAGTAAAATTAGGTGGATGTGGTATTAATCTAGATAAAGCCAAGATTAACACCAAAGTTATTGGAAAAATTTCTTTTTTCATCACAATTGATTATTAATATTTAAGTCTAAATGACAACACAAATCTTCTACCCTCTTAATTATGGCTATAAGCTATCAATATTTTGATCTAAGAGATAGACTGAATTTTCTACCTTCTTGATTAAAACCATAAGGCTTTTGGTAGTATTCGTCTGTTAAATTTGTACTTCTTAATGCCCACTCTAATCCAAATAGTTCTTTGGTGAATGATAGATTCATTATATCAGTACTATCAACTCTTTTCCTTACCGATCCTACCCAATCCTCCGCTTTACCTACGTGTCTATAATTAAAATTTACACCAAATAAACCAATTAAATTTGAATTCAATTTAGAATTATAATTAACTCCATACTGTTCATCTGGTCTTCTTAGCTGAGGTTTTCCATTTGACTCTGAACTTTTGGAAAATGTACTTGTTAAGTTAAGTCTTTGTTTATCTCCTACAAAAGTTAAGCTACTCTCTAATCCTTCTTGATCTATATCAATTGTTTCGTTGTAACCTCCCTTGCTATTACTTCGGTTTAAAACATCAGATACCGATCCTCTATAAGCCGTAGTTCCAAAAGAAATACTATCAGATAAATCATATTTAGCAGAAAGTTCTCTGGTTAAGCTTGTCTCTGGTTTTGTAGTTAGCATAGCTCTGAAAGCTCCATCATAAAAAGAAGATCCAGGGTTGCCACCATGTAGAACATATAAATCTGGGTGTCTCAAACCTGTAGATTCAGACAGGCCTAAAGTAAGTTTATCAATTAATTTAGTGGCATTTAATCTATAAGTAATATTTTCTCCACTGTATTTATGAGAATCCCCTCTAGTGTGTAAAGCAAAAATGGTTGTGTCGTTAAATTTATAACCAGCATTCGAAAAAATACCTAGGTTATCCGCATGTCCTTTAGCTGAATTACCATAAGTACCATAAACCTGAAAATCTCCCTTGTTATAGTTGTAGTCACTTCCAAAACCATAAGAAATTTTATCTGACAAGCTAACTTTTCTTTCGGCTTTTAAAGTATAAGCTTGTGAATAGTATTTGTTTTTTTCAGCTTCATCATAAACTCGGTCGTAGACATGAACATGTGAAGTAAAAGTATCAAGCTTTTTTTCTGTTTTGTTTTCTAGACTTGATTGAAGAGCATACATAATATTTGTACCTTCAGCTTGTTCATCTGTAGATTTATCATATCCGGTGTCCGTTTTTCTTGCATAACCTGTACCTTTAAATTTTAAGTTATCTGATAAAAATTTCTGGGTGTTATAGTTAAGCGACAAATTTTTTGTTCCATCAAGATCTGGCTTACTATTACCAGCAGAAATTTCCTCTGATTGAGAAGATCCGCCTTTAACATTATGATGCCAGCCAGTATCCGTAATATAAGTATAATTTCCACTAATTGAATTATTACGTTTATCAGAGACAACTAAAGAAGCGGTATTTTCATAGTCAATAGCTGTAACAAAATTTATTGCACCACCGATAGCTGCTGGCCCAAAAATAGCACCATTAGCACCTTTATAAATTTCTATTTGTTGAAGCCCATGTAAAAAGTCATATCCGAAATCAAACATTGCTTTAGGTGAGCCTTGATCATTAATAGGAATTCCGTTTAGTAAAACCAATGTATGATTTGAATTTGTTCCCCTCATGAATACTGAGGTTTTTTGACCAGTTGGTCCATCGCTATATACATCTACACCCGCAATATATTCTAAGACACTTCTTACGTCTTCATATCCAGAGTCTATAATTTGTTTTTTGGTTATAACTGTTTTGCCAAGTACGCCTTCAGTTAATTTGGAAGTATTGGGAGCAGAAAAAATATTTAAGCAAGGTGTCCCAGATTCATTTTTCCACTTACAATTTTCTAATTCTTTACTTTCTAATGGTAAATGAATTAGTACCGATAGTATTATTATATATAATTTTCTCATTAACAGCCCTTTATTTTGTTAGATCTTTAAATCTAACGTTTATCTAAAAGCCACTGCTAATTAAATGAAGAATTAGGCTTTTCCTGGCCATCATTCAACAGCGGACTATACTGGGTGGCGCTCGGACTTAAGTTTTGGCTTTTACCGTTGCAGGAACAGTTAATGATTTTCACATTATTCCCCACTCACTTATTCAGTACATTTTTTAAATATAAAATACATTTTGGTTTGTCAACAAAATTTTATAAACTCATCAAGAATATTAATGAAAAAAAACTTAAAAAAACTATTCAAACCACAGTTAACTCCTAAAAAAATGTTAGAACTGGGAGTTTTTGGTGGTTCATACTTTAGTAGTTTAGACATGAAAGAATTTCCTAAGTCTTGGTTCAAAAAGGCAAAAATTAGTAAAAAATTTGACGTAGAATTGAATCGCTTCAAAGTAAAGTCTGGTTTATCTAGACAAGAATGGATTAAAAAAGGTTGGATATTTAAAGAAGATCCCCTTGGTTGGTTTCAATGGTACTGTAGATATTCCAACGGAAGAAGAATAAAAGAAATTGACGAGACTCAAATCCAGAGATGGATAAATTTTACTCGACACGTAAAGGCAATAAAAAAAAATTGCGAAGAATGTGATTTAAGTTGTAGACGAAGACAAAGGCAAGCCATACTTCAGTGGGCTTATGACCCTTTTATCTAGATTATATCATAGCGCAACAATGCTTAAATTTCTTTCCTGACCCACAAGGACATTTCTCATTTCTTCCAATCTTTTGATTTTTTAATTTATTTTTAGGTGTATCAATTTTTTCTTCTGATTTTTCCTCTTTGTTTTTTGAAACTATTACATTTAAGTTAAATAAAAACTTTATTAAATCGACTTTAACTTTTTCTAATAGATTTTCAAAAAGTAAAAAAGCCTCTTTTTTAAACTCTGACAAAGGATCTTTTTGCCCATAACTTCTTAATCCTATGACCTGCCGAAGCTGTTCTAGGTATTGTAAATGAGATCTCCAAGAAAAATCAATTATTTGAAGAAATATTTTTTTTTCAATATCATTATTTTCATCTTGACCTATAATTTTTATTCTATCTTTTTTCTTGTTATTAAATACATCTTTTATTTTAGTAAGAAATGAACTTTTGTCCAAAGAGGTTAAAGAAACTAACTCATTATCACTTAAAATATTTCCAGTTAAATGTTTTATATTAGTTAAATATAATTTTTTATCATTTGATTTTTGGTAATCAATTTTAATTTTTTCGAGTTGGGTTAAGGTTTCATCAAGAAAAGAAGTAATTATTCTTGAAATATCTTTACTTTTAAGAATATCAACACGCTGACTAAAAATAACTTGTCTTTGATCATTCATTACGTCATCAAACTTAATTAACGTTTTTCTAATATCAAAGTTCCTTCCCTCTACTTTTTCTTGAGCTCTTTCCATTGCTTTGTTCAACCAAGGATGATCAATGGCCTCATTCTCTTTTAATCCCAATTTTTTAAGCATTCCATCAATAGAATCTCCGCCAAATATTCTCATTAGCTCGTCCTCTAAACTGATATAGAATATAGAGCTGCCTGAATCACCCTGCCTTCCAGACCTACCTCTAAGCTGATTGTCTATTCTTCTGCTTTCATGTCTTTCTGTTCCTATTATGAACAAACCTCCAAGAGATTTGACTTTGGTTAAATCTTCCTCCTTTATAAGAGAATTGTTTTCAGTGCCTTCTTCAATATAATTTTTATTTCCACCAAGTTTTATATCAGTACCTCTGCCGGCCATATTTGTGGCAATTGTAATTGCTCCAACTTTACCTGCTTCAGCAATAATTTTTGCCTCCTTATCATGTTGTTTAGCATTTAATACGCTATGTTTAATATTTTTATTTTGTAAAAGCGCAGAAATTTTCTCAGATTTTTCTATACTAGTTGTCCCAACAAGAACTGGCTGACCCTTTTTATTACACTCTAATACTTTATTAGTAATAGCTAAATATTTTTCTTTTTCTGTTCTAAAAATTTGATCATTAAAATCTTTTCTGATCATAGGTTTATTTGTAGGAATTGAAACAACGTTCAATTTATATATATCTAAAAATTCTTCAGCTTCTGTTAGTGCTGTACCAGTCATGCCAGATAATTTTTTGTATAATCTAAAATAATTCTGGTAAGTTATAGATGCAAGAGTTTGGTTTTCCTCTTGCACCTCAACATTTTCTTTTGCTTCTATAGCCTGATGAAGACCATCAGAAAATCGTCTACCTTCTAAAATTCTTCCAGTAAATTCATCGATGATTTGCACTCTTTTATTTTTAACAATATAATCAGTGTCTTTATTAAAAAGAAGATTTGCTTTCAAAGCTTGATTTGTATGGTGAACTAAATTTAAATTTTCTGGATCATAAAAATTATTATTTTTTAATATTCCTGCTGTTTTTGATAATCTTTCAATTTTTTCTATACCTTTGTCACTTAAGATTACATTTTTATTTTTTTCATCAATTTCATAATCTGCTTTTTCTAATTTTTTTATAAAATTATTAGTAGAAATATAGTAGTTGCTTTTATCTTCACTTCTTCCGGATATAATTAAAGGAGTTCGAGACTCATCAATTAAAATACTGTCTACTTCATCCACTATACAGTAATTATGATCTCGCTGAACCATGCCTTCTATATTATATTTCATATTGTCTCTGAGATAATCAAAGCCTAACTCATTGTTTGTTGCATAAGTAATATCGCAGGCATAATTTTTTTTTCTATCTTCATCCTCTAGTTTTCCAGTTATGCAGCCAGTAGTTAAACCTAAAAATTTATAAACTTTACTCATCCACTCAGAGTCCCTTTCTGCCAAATAATCATTTACCGTAACAATATGAACACCTTTATTTGTAAGTGAATTTAGATACGCAGGTAAAGTCGATACTAGTGTTTTTCCTTCCCCAGTTTTCATCTCAGCAATTTTTCCTTTGTGAAGCATTAATCCACCCGCAAGCTGAACATCATAGGGTCTTTCTCCTAAGGATCTTTTTGCAGCCTCTCTTACTAATGCAAAACTTTCTGGAATTATCGACTCCAAACTCCTACCATCTGCTATATTTTTTTTTAAGCTATGGGTTTTTTGAGTAAAATCATCATCTTTCAATATTGCCATACTAGACTCTAGATTGTTGATTTTGCCTATCAGGGGCTTTATTTTATCTAATTCTTGTTGATTGCCACTTCTAAATATTTTATTAAGAGCTTTAGTCAGTAAATTCATGATACTTCTATATATGTATTTATAACCTAAATTAAATAGTAATTATGACAATAAATTTAAAAAACTTCCTAAGCGACAAAAAAAAATTGTCAAAAATGGGCGAGTTTCAGGACTTAAAAGAAATCGAAGGGTTAGAAATCTCTAGTGTTTCCGCTGATCTTTATGGCAACGGCAGAGATGATTTAACTTTATTTTATTTTAAAGAAGGAGCCCACTATGCTTGCATGACGACAAGTAGCTCTATTCTATCTGAAACAATTAATTGGAATCAAAAATCTAATAAAAAATCTATAAAAGCATTAATGATCAACACCAAAAATGCAAACACTTTTACTGGTGAACAAGGAATATACAGCTTGGATGAAATTTCTAAAAACTTGTCTAGATGTTTAACATTAAAGGAATCTAAGTCAGAAGCTGGCATAACCGAAACAGTTAAAATAAAAGATATTTTATTTGCCTCAACTGGAGTAATTGGAGAAAAATTTCCACTAGAAAAAATTAACAATACAATTCAGTTACTGGTTGACAAATTAAGATCAGAACAGAATAAAATAATATGGGTAAAAACAGCTTCAGCTATAATAACAACCGATACAAGACCAAAACTTGCTTATGAAGAAATTAATTTTGGAAACAAAATAATAAAAATAGCTGGAGTAGCAAAAGGATCTGGGATGATCGCTCCAAATTTGGCCACTATGCTTTCTTTCATCTTTACCGACGCCGATATAGCCCCGAATATTCTTAGAAGCCTGTTAAAAAAAGCTGCTGCTAATTCATTTAATGCCATTAGTGTAGATAGCGATAAGTCTACTAATGATATGGTGGCAATTTTTTCAACAAAAAAAATTAAACTTGGTATGAACAGATCAATAGATGACCCAGTTATGCAAAAATTTGAGACTGCTTTAAAAAAATTATGTTTAAATCTTTCAAAACAAATAGTGGCTGATGGCGAAGGTGCAAAAAAATTCGTTACAGTAAAAGTTATAAATGCAAAATCTTTAGTAAGTGCAAAAAAAATTTCTTTTTCAATAGCAAATTCACCCTTATTCAAAACTGCAATTGCTGGAGAAGATCCAAATTGGGGTAGAATAATAATGGGTATTGGAAAATCAGGAGAAAATATAGATAAAAATAAATTATCTATAAAATTTGGTGAATTTGTAGTTGCAGAAGAAGGTAAAATATCAGAAAGTTATAATGAAGAAAAATTAAAAGAATATATGAAATGGGATTCAATTTTAATTGAAGTAAATTTAAATTTAGGTTCAGATTCTTTTGAATGTTACACTTGTGATTTTACACATGATTACATAAGTATTAATGCTGACTACAGAAATTAATGATTAAATATAATCTAAACTGCAACAAAAAACACGAGTTTGAAAGTTGGTTTTCAAATTCAGAAGAATTTGAAAAACTTAAAAAAAAGAAGCTCTTGGAATGTATATTTTGCAAGTCTAAAATAATCTCAAAGTCTATTATGGCCCCAAGAATATCTAATAACCGAAGTAATGCCAACCAAGAAGAAGTGATACAAAGTGAGTTAAAAAAAATAAAAAATGATTTAATAAAAATTAGAACCTTTGTCGAAAAAAACTTCAAATATGTAGGAGATAAATTTTCCTCAGAATTAAGAAATATTTATTATGATAAAAAATCAAAAAAAAATATTTACGGAACTACAACTGCTAAGGAAAGAAAAGAATTACAAGAAGAAGGAATAGAACTATCTAGTATTCCTTGGATAGATAAAGAAAATTAAACTTTTTTAGACGCTATAATATAGTTTACCGACAAATCTTGTGTTCTCTTCCATTTGTTTGTTAATGGATTAAAACTTAAACCCGCAATATTTTTTGTAAACAAATCAAATTCACTTAGTTTATTTTCTAATTCTTCAGGTTTTAAAAATTTATTCCAATCATGCGTGCCAATAGGAAGCCATCTTAGTATATATTCAGCTCCTACTATAGCTTTAACATAAGACATTAAGGATCTATTAATTGTAGCAGTAAACATTAATCCATTCTTATTTAATAAATTTGAGCAAGATTTTAGATACAAGCTTAGATCTTCAACATGTTCAACTACCTCAAGATTTAAAATTATATCAAATTTATAGTTAACATTCATTTGCTCTGGTGATTTATTTTCATATTTGATGTTTAATCCATTTTGTTTAGCATGCAGATGAGCAATCTTTATATTTTTTTCTGAAGCATCTATGCCAGTAATATTTCCACCCAATCTACACATGGGTTCACTAATTAATCCACCGCCACATCCTATATCTAAAATGCTCAAACCACTTAAAGGTGTTTTTTTATCCTTTTTAAAATTAAAGTGGTTAGAGCAATTATCGATGATATATTGTATTCTAGTTGGATTGAACCTATGCAATGGTTTGAATTTTCCATTCTCATCCCACCATTCATCAGCCATTCGTGAAAACTTTTGAATTTCTTCTTTATTTACTGTAGTCATTTCAATCTTTAATGTTTTTAATTTACTTAATTGATACTATATTAAAATCTATTTATGGCAAAAAAAGTTTTAAAATTTGGAGGAACATCTGTAGGTTCAATTGAAAGAATTACACATGCGGCAAATATTATTAAAAAAGAACATACAAATGGTAATAAAATCATAGTTGTAGTTTCTGCTATGGCAGGAAAAACCAACGAATTGATTAGCTATACACAATTAATATCAAAAAAATTTAATAAAAGGGAAATGGATGTTCTACTAACATCTGGAGAACAAGCAACCTGCGGACTAATTGCTGGGGCATTAAATGAGATAGGGGTTAAATCTAAATCATGGTTAAACTGGCAGATACCTATACTTACTGAAGGAGATCACACAAATTCAAGAATAATAAACATAGGAATAGAAAAGATTAATAGCTTTCTTTCAGAAGGAGGCGTTGCAGTAATAGCGGGCTTTCAAGGTATTTCAAAGTTGGGAGACGTTACATCAATTGGCAGAGGAGGTTCTGATGCTACTGCAGTTGCTATAGCTAAAATTTTTAACACGGACAGTTGTGAAATATATACAGATGTTGATGGTGTTTTTTCTACAGACCCCAATAAAGTACCAGTAGCAAAAAAAATAGATAAAATTTCTTATGAGGAAATGCTAGAACTTTCTTCCTTAGGAGCAAAAGTAATGCAGCCTTCAGCTGTACAAGCAGCAATGATGTACGAAATTCCTTTGCATGTAAGATCTACTTTTACTGAAAGAAAAGGAACAAAAATATTTGGTCAGGAAAATATTGATTACAGCAAAAGTGTTACAGGTGTAGCTTACTCAAAAGATGATGCTAAAATAACTTTACTTGATGTATTAGATAAACCTGGAGTAGCTGCTGATATATTTGAGCCATTAGGAAAAAACCAAGTTAATGTTGATATGGTCATTCAAAATATATCGTCAGACGGAAAAAAAACAGATTTAACCTTTACAATTAAAAGAGACGATCTTGATAAAGCTCTTGAAATTCTAAAAAATAATAAAAAAATCACATTTGGAGAGATAAACAGTAATAATAAAGTATCAAAAATATCAATAGTTGGAGCAGGGATGGTGACAACTCCAGGTGTAACGTATAGAATGTTTAGAGCTTTGGCTGACGACAACATTAATATTTTGGCTATATCTACTTCTGAAATAAAATTGTCAGTAATTATTGATGAAAAAGACACTTTGAAAGCTGTAAAAAAACTACATAATGTTTTTGATTTAGATTAAAATGGAAATAAGACCTCATAGAATAATTAAAAGAAAAAAAACCAAAATTATAAAAGTTGGTTCGATAAATGTTGGCGGAGACTCTCCTATAACAGTTCAGTCTATGACAAATACTCTTACTACAGATGTAAAATCTACAGTAAGTCAAATTCACGAACTTGAAGAGGCGGGCGCAGATATTGTAAGAGTTTCATGTCCTGACACAGACTCAACAACAAAACTTAAAGAAATAGTTAAAGAAGTTTCAGCCCCAATAGTCGCGGATATTCACTTTCATCATAAGAGGGCCATCGAAGCAGCAAAAAATGGAGCAAGCTGTTTAAGAATTAATCCTGGAAACATAGGTTCCACAGAAAGAGTTATAGAAATAATTAAAGCAGCTAAAGATTTTAATTGTTCAATAAGAATAGGAGTAAATGCTGGATCTTTAGATAAAACTTTACTGGAAAAATATAAAGAACCTTGCCCAGAAGCTTTAGTAGAGAGCGCAATGTATAATATTAAATTAATGGAAGATAATGATTTTTTTAATTTTAAATTAAGCGTCAAATCATCAGATGTTTTTTTAGCAGTTAAATCTTACGAACTGCTTTCTGAAAAATGCGATTATCCATTACACTTAGGAATTACAGAGGCCGGTGGTCTATTAACTGGAAGTATTAAATCATCGATAGGAATAGGCAAGTTGTTAATGAATGGAATAGGAGATACGATTAGAGTTTCTCTATCTGCTGACCCTGTAGAAGAAGTTAAGGCTGGTTATGAAATTTTAAAATCTTTAAACTTAAGGTCTAGAGGGGTAAAAATTATTTCTTGCCCGTCATGTGCTCGTCAAGCTTTCCCAGTTATCGATACAGTAAAGATATTAGAAAAAAAACTTTCTCATATTAAAACACCAATCACTCTATCTATAATTGGCTGTGTCGTTAATGGACCAGGCGAAGCTGCTCAAACTGAAATTGGATTAACCGGAGGTGGTCAAGACAACAATTTACTTTATTTATCTGGTATGCCTCATAAGAAAGTTCCTAGCAGTGACATAATAGAAAAAGTGATTAAGCTTGTAGAAGACAAGGTAAAAGAAAAAAATTATTAAATAATGATCCCTAAAGAAAAAATTGAGCAAATAGTTGCTCAGCATAATATTATTGAAAAAGAACTTTCTTCTGGAAATTTAGAATCAAATAAGTATGTGGAAAAATCAAAAGAGTACTCAGACTTGAGAAAAGTAATCAATGTTGCTAGAGAATATTTAAATTTTGAAAAAAACAAAAATGATTTAGATCAAATACTTAATGATAAAAATTCAGATAAAGAAATGATTAATTTAGCTGAAAAAGAAATAAAAATACTCAAAGATAAAAAAAAAGAATATGAAAATAAACTTAAATTATTTCTTTTACCCAAAGATAGCGATGATCAAAAAAATGCAATAGTAGAAATTAGAGCAGGAACTGGTGGACTAGAAGCCACTTTATTTTGCTCAGATCTTTTTAAAATGTATGAGAAAGTTTGTTCTAAAAAGAAATGGAAAATGGAAATTATAAATATTTCGAAAAGTGAAGCAGGCGGTTACAAAGAAGTAATTTTTTTAGTTAATGGAAGCGATATTTATTCTTACTTGAAATATGAATCGGGTGTTCATAGAGTACAAAGAGTTCCTAGCACAGAAACACAAGGCAGGGTTCATACGTCGGCCGCAACAGTAGCTGTCCTTCCCGAAGCTGAGGAAGTTGATATTAATATTAAAGAATCTGATTTAAGAATTGATGTTTTTAGATCCGGAGGGCCTGGAGGTCAATCAGTTAACACAACAGACAGTGCTGTCAGGATCACTCATATTCCTTCGGGAGTCGTTGTAAGTCAGCAAGATGAAAAATCTCAACACAAAAACAAAGCTAAAGCTTTAAAAATTTTAAGAGCTAGAGTATACGAAGCAGAAAAGCAAAAAAAAGATAAAGAGAGATCGAGTAATAGAAAAAGCCAAATAGGGACAGGTGATAGATCTGAAAGAATAAGAACTTATAACTTTCCCCAAGGAAGAGTAACAGATCATAGAATTAATTTAACACTTCATAAATTAGATGAATTTTTAAGTGGAGAAATTCACGAGGAGATGAACGAAGAATTGAGACTGAAAGAACAAGATTTAAAACTTAAGAATTTAAACCAATGATCGTTTCTGAATTAATTAATTTAGGTTCTAAAACCTTAAAAAAAGAAAATATTTCTAGTCATTTATTAGATTCAGAATTAATTTTATCTAAAGTATTGAATGAAAAAAGAGAAAACCTTTTAATATCTGATAATAAAAAAGTAACAATAGATTCAATTAAAATCTTTAATGATTTAATTAAAAGAAGAGTTAAAAAAGAACCTTTAGCATATATATTTAATAAAAAAGAATTTTGGAGTAAAAGTTTTCTAGTTGATCGAGGAATCCTTATACCAAGGCCAGAAACTGAATTATTAGTAGAAAAGTTAGCAAGTCTTTTCAAAGATAAAAAATCTTTTATTTTAGATATAGGAACAGGTTCTGGATGTATTCTTTTGACTTTATTAAGTGAAATAAAAAAAAGTCGTGGAATAGGGGTAGATGCATCAAAGAAAGCAATAAATATGGCTTTAAAAAATGCAAAAAAATTTAATCTAGAAAGTAGAGTGAAGTTTCATAAAAGACAATTAAATGAAATTTTTGGTCAAAAGTTTGATTTGATTGTTTCTAATCCACCATATGTATGTACCAATCAAATTAAAAATCTATCTGATGATGTAAGAAAATATGAGCCCAGGATGGCTCTTGATGGGGGTAATGATGGGCTTGACGTAATTAAAAAAGTTATTTACAAATCTAAATCTATCTTAAAGAAAAAAGGTACTCTAGCCCTTGAAATTGGACACGGTCAGTATAAAGAAGTTTCACAGATTTTGAGATTACAAGGTTTTAAAGATAGGTTTTTAATTAAAGATTACCGGGAAAATATTAGATGTATAATAACAACACTAAACTAGTTAATTTTGAATTATTTTAATTATATAAATTTTCATTTCAAAACATGAACATTCAAAAAAGAAGAAACTTTAGACACAGACCGCAAAAGAATAATTTTAGATCAAGAAGTAACGGTCACCGTCAAAATAACACACATTTTCAAAATAGTGGAGGAAACAACAACTTTAATAGAAATGGATCTATGAGTAATCCTTTTAATGTTGAAAAGGTTATACAAAAATTTAAACAACTTGCAAAAGATGCTCAAAGTGTAGGAGATCCAATTTTAGTAGAGAATTATTTACAGCATGCCGATCATTACGTAAGAAGACTATCTGAACTTAACCTTAATAAATCATCCACTGTAAAAGATGAAGAAAGCAAGAATATAAAAAGTTCTTCTGAGGGAGAGAAAAACTCTAACATAGAAAAATTATAATAAAAATTATTTCTGTTTTCTTAAATCTGCAAGTTTCAAATCAATTTTAATCCTCTGAATTTCAAAATCTTTTCTTGCTTCCTTGTTTAGTCTTTTTCCAGAGGGTAGTTTTAATTTTTGTGAGTTTATGAACTTGCCGTTGTATTTTACAGTGTAGTGCAGATGGGGTCCTGTAGACATTCCTGTATTACCTACATACCCTATAACTTGTCCTTGCCTAACTTTTCTTCCAACCTTGGTTGCGAATTTTGAAAGATGTCCATAACCAGTTGTGTAAGAAGAGTTGTGTCTAATTCTCACGCAGTTCCCTCCGTTACCACACCACCCAGCTGTAATCACCGTTCCACTTCCAGATGCCATTATTGGAGTGCCTGTTGGTGCAGCAAAGTCTGTGCCGTTATGATGTTTTGTAAATCCTAAAATTGGATGTTTTCTATTTCCAAAACCGGACGAAAGTCTAGCACCATTAATTGGAGTTTTCATTAATGCTTTAACAATACTTCTTCCATTTAAATCAAAATATCCCGTTTCCTTCTGATGTTTAAAATTATAAAGATTTATTTCTTTGTTATTAACATACATCGATGCATAAATTATTTTTCCAGTATCTTTTACTACTCCATTGTCATCTAAAAATTTTTCATAGTATATTTCAAACCAATCTTCTTTTCTAATATCTCTTTGAAAATCAACTTCAAAACCATAAATCCTAGCAAATTCAATTATTATATTTGGTTCAATTCCTGCATCCACTGCAGCAGTATAAAGATTATTTTTTATACTATTTTTAACCACAACTTCTTTTTTGCTAAGTTTGATAACATTTTTTCTAATCAGAAAATCTTTATCAGTTTTTCTAATTTCTACATTAAGCGTGTTAGAAACAGGATAAAAAATATTTATAAGATTTTTTTCATCATTTTGGTTTTCTTTTAAGACTATTGTGACTTCTCTACCAATATAAATGTTAGATAATTTTTTTTTATTTAACTCTTGAGTAATAGATTTAATTTCAGAACTCTTTATTGAAAAATTTTTAAGTATTTTTTCTACGCTATCATTATTTTTTATAGTATATTTATATTCTTTATAAGGACTTCTTAGCTTATTTAGAAAAACTTTACTTATGCTTGTAAAGTCACTCGTATTTACAAAACTTTTAAAACCTTCCTCTTTTTGCTTATTGTAAGAGAACATTTGATTAGAAATTAAAGCCGAGACCATTATGATTATTAAGAATCCAAGAAAATAAAAAGAATATTTTTTTGTTGAAAAAAGGCTATCCATGCTTTTTTTGCTTGAATTAAAATCTAGATTTTTGGAAAAAAAGTCTTTAATCGCCATAGTTGTTTTCTATAAAAAATATTTCATCTTTGCAATGATTAGTATTAAATAAGGACTGATTTTGCTTACTTTTTTAGACAATATACGCCTTGACTTATCATATAATTGTACTAAAACCAGCAGCTCACCTCTAAAGCAAAGTCTTTTATCAATGCCAGAGGTGTGTAGATTTTCTAACGAAAATTTTAGCTGTTTTAAATTGTAAATTTTAAGAAGAGAAGTGTGGACGGTTAGGTTAATAAAAGAAATTGTCGTACACACTTTAACGAAAGTAACTTTAGTTCACACTAAAGTTATTAAAGCTAGTGTGCGCCGTTATTAA
>MDTB01057757.1_pt1 | contig 17316 bp, 13 predicted proteins | sample 811161 | NCBI WGS metagenome assembly MDTB01 (sample SAMN05326650, study PRJNA326480) | marine metagenome | isolation source: seawater | place: Mediterranean Sea | collected 2009
TAATTCGATTTTGGATTATTGCTATCATTCTAGCATTAATTGGACTAGCAACATTAAAATTAAGGTAAAGCATGTCCCAAATTCCAAAACTCAAAGAACTATCGTTCCTTGTTTATGGATTGGGTTTATCTGGACGTTCAGTAGTTAGATTTTTTAAAAAAAAAAATATTAAAAAATTTAAAGTTTGGGATGATAAACAAAAAAATATTCTTAATAAGTATAGACCGAAAAAATTGAGTGAAACCTTAAAAGAAGTTGATTATATTGTTTTAGCCCCAGGTATAAGTTTAATAAAAAATAAAAATCTTAGTAAGTTTAAAAAAAAAATAATTACTGATATTGATTTGTTTTACTTAAATAAAAACAAATCTAAAAGTGTCGTAGTAACTGGCACTAATGGCAAATCAACTACTTGTAAACTACTAGCGCACTTGTTAAAAAAAAATAAATTAAAATTTTCACTTGGTGGAAATATTGGCACTCCCATTTTAGATATTAAAAATTCTAAAAACAGTTTTATAGTAATAGAGGCGTCTTCATTTCAGCTTTCACACTCAAAATTTATTTGTCCTGATTATGCTTTTTTTCTAAATTTGACTAATGATCATTTAGATTGGCACGGTAATAAAAGACATTACTTGAACTCAAAATTAAAAATTTTTCGACTTCAAAATAAAAGTCAATATGCAATAATTGGTAAAAAACTCAAAAAAAATTTTATTATAAAAAATTTCTCAAGCAAATTAATTATTTCTAAAACGAAGGAATATAAAAAAATAAAGTATAAAATTAAAAATGATTATTTAAAATTGAATAGTAATGATGAAAATATGAGTTTTGTTTTTACCTTTGCTAAATTATTAAAAATCAAAGAAAAAAACTTTGTTACTGCGATGAAATCTTTTAAAGGTTTATCACATAGATTTGAAATTTTTTTAAAAAAAAATAGTATCACTTTTATAAATGACTCTAAAGCAACCTCATTTATTGCTACTCAATCTGCCTTATCAAGTCTTAAAAATATATATTGGATATTAGGAGGGCTACCAAAAAAAGGCGATAAATTAAAAGTATCAAAATTTAAAAAAAAAATAATTAAATGTTATTTGATAGGCAGGAATATAAATTTCTTTAAAAAACAGATTAAAGGTAAATTAGTTTTTTCAATAACAAAAAACTTAAAAAATTCAATAATTCAAATTTTAAAAGATTGTAAATTACAAAAAAATATTGACAGAACTATACTACTGAGTCCTTCCGCAGCTTCATTTGATCAGTTCTCAAATTTTGAAAATAGAGGAGAAGAATTTAAGAGATTGTGTAACAAATATGCTAGAAAATTCATTTAAATTCTTACTTATAAACTATTGGAGAAATATAGATAAAAAAATATTATTTTGCTTTTTTTTACTGTTTTTTCTTGGTTTATTTTTTTCATTTTCCTCTACGTCTTCTCTTGCTGGCGAAAGGCTTGACAAAGATTATTACTTTTTTTTCACAAAACACCTAATTTTTACATTTTTGGCCATAATTATTATGATTTCAATCTCATTAATTAAGAGTGAAATACTTATAAAATTAGTTTTTCCACTATTCATTATATCATTTATTTTTTTATCTTTAGTTCCAATAATTGGAATAGAAGTGAAAGGAGCAAAAAGATGGCTAGATCTCTATTTTTTTAGATTACAACCAATCGAAATTTTAAAACCTTTTTTTATTTTAATGACAGTAAAAATATTAACTTTTGAAAAATTTAAAAGTTCTCAAATTAAATATATTTTAGGCTTTATGCTTTTATGTTCAGTTATAATTTTATTAATTGACCAACCTGATTTAGGCCAGTCAATTCTATTAATTGGTAGTTGGATCGCAACAGTTTTTATTTCTGGTGTAAGTTTAATTTATATATTTATTTTTTTTTCAATTTTTTTAATATCCTTAAGTGCTTTATTATTTTTTTTACCTGAAAAATTTGGCTATATAATTAATCGCTTAATTACTTTTTTTGACCCTAGTCAGGGAGATAGATTTCAGTCATCCTCAGCTCTAGATGCTATAAAATTAGGCGGGTTAACGGGGCAAGGTATGGGGGAAGGCATACTAAAGGAGAGTGTTCCTGAAGCACACACTGATTACGTTATAGCTGTTATATCTGAAGAATTTGGCTCTATAGCCTCAATAATAATATTAACTATTTTTTTATATATTTCATTTAGAATTATTAAAAATTGTTTCAACCAAGACAATCCATTTTTGAAGATTTCTTTAAGTGGATTAGCAACTTTATTGGTATTTCAGACATTTATCCATGCTGGAGTAAATACCAACTTACTACCAACTACAGGCATGACTTTGCCTTTTTTAAGTTATGGCGGCTCTTCCTTAATCGGAAGCGCAATTTTAGCCGGATTAGTTTTAAATTTTACTAAGAATAAAGCTTATTTATATGATTAAAAAAAAAATATTAATTGCAACTGGTGGCACTGGAGGCCACATTATTCCTGCTTACAGTTTAGCAAATTATTTAATAAATAAAAATTTTAAAGTAAAATTAACGTCTGATAAAAGAGGCTTAAATTATCTAAAAGATTATAAGAAATTTAATATAATAGAGCTTAATACATCTCCATTAATAAAAAAAAATTTTTTTAAACTTATATTTTCTATATCCAAAATTATTTTTTCAATTATTAGATCTTTATTCCTACTCTTGTTTGATAGACCTTCAATTATTTTTGGGATGGGAGGTTATTCTTCTTTCCCAGTTTGTATTGCAGCATCAATTTTAAGAATTAAATTTATTATTTACGAAAATAATCTTATTGTAGGTAAAGCAAATAAATATTTACTGCCTTTTGCAGAAAAAATATTTATTTCCTATAAGGAACTCGAAGGAATACCTGAAAAATATGAAAACAAAATTTTTGAATTAGGAAATATAATAAGAGAGACAATAATTAATTCAAATTTTATAGATCAGAATAAAAGATTTGATAGTATAAAAATCTTAGTCCTGGGAGGCAGTCAGGGTGCAGAAGTTTTTGCAGATAAGCTACCTAAAATATTTGAAGAATTAAAAAATTCTAAAATTCCAATTAAAATTTACCAGCAATGTCAAAAAAAACAAAATGATCAATTATCTCAGTTTTACAAAAAGACTAAAATTGATTATGAGATATTTAATTTTACAGATAAGATTATTGATTATTATTCAAAAGCGAATCTAGTTATTACACGTTCAGGAGCATCCGTTTTGGCTGAATTGATAAATTTTAAAACTCCTTTTATCTCTATACCTTTGCCGACATCTACAGATAATCATCAGTATAAAAACGCTGAGTTTTATCAAAAAAAAGGTTATGGATATTTATTGGAAGAAAAAGATATAGAAATAAAATTATATCATATAATTCAATCGATGTTTAAAGATAAATCATTAATAAATAATATCCTATCAAACCAAAGACAATATTCTGACAAAGATATTTTTAAAAATTTACATGTTCAATTAGAAAAAATTTTAAATGAAAAAAATTAAATTAGGCCAAAATGACATAATTCATTTTATTGGTATTGGCGGTATTGGGATGAGCGGGTTAGCTCAAATAATGAAAAACATGGGATTCAAAGTTCAAGGCAGTGATCAAAACAGAAATAAAAATACAATTAACTGTTCAAAACTAGGAATAAAAATATTTATCGGCCATTCAACAAGCAATATTAAAAAAGCAACTATCTTGGTTAAATCTACTGCTATAAAAAATAATAACACAGAGCTCAAATATGCAAAAAAAAATAAAATACCAGTTTATTCAAGAGCAGAATTATTAGCTGATGTTGTGTCGTTAAAAAAAAATATAATAATTACTGGCTCACATGGAAAAACAACTACCACATCTTTAGTAGCAAAAATTTTAAGTGACCAAAAATTAGATCCAACAATTATTAACGGAGGCGTTATTAACTCACTTAAAAGTAATGCAAAACTTGGAAAAGGTGAATGGGCAATATTAGAAGCTGACGAGTCCGACGGTAGTTTTTTGAAATTACCAATTAATTATTCAATTGTTACTAATATAGATCATGAACATTTAGACTATTATAAAAGTTATAAAAATTTAGAAAAATCCTTTATAGAATTTATAAACAAAACTCCCCCAACTGGTAAAGCGATTATATGTATAGATAATAATAATATAAGAAAAATTTTAAATAAAATTAAAAATAAAAACATATTAACTTACGGAGAAAGTAAAAAAGCAGAATACCAAATTAAAAAAATAAAATATAATTTCGAAAGTACAATTTTTGATTTAAACTTTAAAGGTAAACATAAGAAAAATTATAATATCAAAAATATAAATGTTAAACTATTAGGAAAACATAATGTATTAAATGCTGCCGCTGCTTTTATATTATGTTTAAATCTTGGAGCTAATGTAAATTTAGCTAAAAAATCTTTAGAAAATTTTTCTGGAGTCCAAAGGCGCATGACAAAGGTTTTTTCAAAAAATAAAAATGATTTTTACGATGATTATGCCCACCATCCAACTGAAATCAGATCAATTATAGAGGGAGTTCATAATGTAAACCCGAAAAGAAAAATTATAAGTATATTTGAACCACATAGGTATTCTAGAGTAATGTCATTAAAAGATCAATTTTCTAGATGTTTCTATAAATCCAATTTAGTACTTATGTGCCCATTATATGCAGCTGGTGAAAAAAAGAATTTTAAATTTGATTTAACTAGATTTGCTAATTTAATTTCCAAAAATTCTAACTCACAAGTAATACTTATAAAGAATGAAATAGACTTAAATAAATATTTGAAAAAAAATTTAATTAGCAATGAAATAATAATTGGTATGGGTGCAGGCGCAGTATCAAAATGGATAACAAAACTTAAACATTCACTATGACTTTAGCAAATAATTTTATTAAAAAATTCAAGGGTGATTTTAGTATGAATGTAAATTTATCTAATTACAGTTGGTTTAATTTAGGGGGTAATGCTGAGTATTTTTATAAAGCCAAAGATGAAAAACAATTAATTGAATTTCTAGAGGAATCTAAAAAAAAAAAATTAAAAACAACAATTTTAGGTGCAGGTTCCAATACACTTTTTAGAGATAACGGGGTTAAGGGAGCTATTGTAAAATTAGGAAAAAATTTTTCTTATACTAAACTAATTGAAAAAGATACTTTAGTTGTAGGCGCTGCAACTCTTGACCGACAAGTTGCAAATTTTGCTAAAGAAAATAATGTAAGAAATTTAGAGTTTTTATCTTGTATACCGGGATCAATTGGGGGCGCAATTATAATGAACAGCGGTTGCTATGAAAACGATATATCTAAAGTTTTAATATCTATTAAAGCTGTAGATAAGAACAAACTAACCCAAATTGAAATTAAAAAAGAGGACATAAAGTTTTCTTACAGAGGTACCAACTTACCAGATAATTTGATTGTTATTTCTGCCAAACTAAAAGGCTGTATTGGTAAAAAAGAGGAAATTGAAAAAAAACAATTTGACTTTATCGAGAGAAAAAAACTATCTCAACCCAGCCGTACAAAAACATGTGGAAGTACATTCAAAAACATAAGCCAAGATAAGAAAGCCTGGATGTTGATTAAAGAATCTGGATGCGAAAACTACCGAGAAGGAGATGCAATTATTTCACAAAAACATTGTAATTTTTTTGTTAATAATGGTAACGCTAAATCTTCAGATATTGAAAACTTGATTAAAAAAGTCAAAAAAAAAGTTTATGAAAGTACTGGTGAAAATCTAGAATTAGAAATTAAAATTATTGGTGATTAAAAAAAAATTTAAAAAAGTTTTAGTTGTATTGGGTGGTAACTCAGGAGAAAGAGCAGTTAGCCTTGAAAGTGGAAAGGCATGTATTAAAGTCTTAAAAAAAATGGGTTATGAAGTTTCATCATTAGATCCTAAAATAAGCAATTTCAATTTAATCAACAAAAAAAATACCGATATTATTTTCAATGCTTTACATGGAAAAGACGGGGAAGACGGGGTAGCACAAAGTTATTTTGAATATTTAAAAATTCCCTATACTCATTCAGGTGTGATCAGCTCTTTCAATGCTATGAATAAAATTATCTCAAAAAAAATATTTATTAAAAATAAAATTAAAACTCCTAAATTTTTTTCAATTAAAAAACATGAATACCAAAAAAGCAAGATACTCAAAACTATTAGTACCAAGGGAATTGATTTTCCAATTGTAACGAAACCAGTTAATGAAGGATCCAGCTTAGGCGTGGAGATTTGTAATAATAAAGCAAAACTATATAAATCGATTAAATATCTATTTAAAAAATATGATGAATTAATTTTCGAAGAATATATTGCAGGGCAAGAAGTTCAAGTTGCAGTCATTAACGGCAATCCACTTGGAGCAATTGAACTTATACCAAAACGATTATTTTATGATTACAAAGCTAAATATACAAAAAAAGCAAAAACTAAACATGTTATGCCTGCGAGATTGTCTAGAAAAAAATACAATGAGGTTTTGAAAATAGCAAAAAAATCACACAAAGTTTTAAATTGTCGAGGAATTACAAGATCTGATTTTAAATTTTTTAAAAAAAGATTTTATTTATTGGAATTAAATACACAGCCAGGTATGACTAACTTATCTTTAGTGCCTGAAATAGCTCACTACAAGGGTTTAACCTTTGCAAAATTAGTTGAGAAAATTCTACTAGACGCCAGTATTAATAAATGAAAAACCGTGTAGTAATTGCCATAGTTTTATTAATATTATTTACTACTTTTATTTCAAAGCAAAAAATAATTATTACAAAATTTAATTTAGAAGAAATAATTATAGAAAATAATTTTATATTAAAAGATACAGATATTAAAAAATTATTAATACCAATTTATAATCAAAATCTAATATTTTTAAAAAATAAAGAGATCGAAAAAATAATCACACAAAATAGTTTTATCGAGGGCTTTGACTTAAAAAAAAAATATCCTAATACATTACAAATAAAAATATATGAAAAAAAACCTATTGCTATTTTATTTAACAAACAAAATAAATTTTATTTAAGTGAAAAAATTGACCTAATCGAATTTAAGAATTTACCAAATTATCGAAACCTTCCATATATTTTTGGAGACAAAGATCAATTCGAGATTTTATATAATAATTTAAATAAAATAAATTTTCCTTTTAATGAAATTAAAAAATACACTTTATTCAAGTCCAATAGGTGGGATTTAAATACTAAAAATAATAGTTTAATAAGACTCCCTGCTAATAATTATACCAAAAGTTTGAAAAATTATTTAAATCTAAAAAATAAAAAAGATTTTAAAAAATATAAAGTGTTTGATTATAGAATAAATAATCAGCTTATTTTAAAATAATATATGAAAAATATTTCTCTAGCACTTTTTTTAGAAATAAATGAATTAAATTATATTTTTTATGTTGGAGAAAGTAATGAAAATAATGATTTTAAGATTTTATATGAATTAGAGGCACCCTTAAAAGGTATTGAAAATAATAAAATTTCTGATTTAGAAAAAGTATATAATACAGTAAAAGAAAATCTCTATTTTATAGAACAAAAATTTAATTATACATTTAAAGAGATAGTTATAATTTTAGAAAATTTTAATAACACATTTATTAATTTAACAGGTTTTAAAAAATTAAATGGGTCTCAAGTTTTAAGAGAAAATATTACTTATATTTTAAATACATTAAAATCTTACGTGAGTGAAATTGAGCCAAAAAAAACAATATTACATATCTTTAACTCTAAATTTTATTTAGACAATAAAAAAATTGAAAACTTACCCATTGGTTTATTTGGAGATTTTTATTCTCATGAATTGTCTTTGGTATTAATTAATACAAATGATTATAATAATTTAAAGAATATTTTTGATAAATGTAATTTAAAGATTAAAAAACTTTTAGTAAAAAATTTTATTAAAGGAGTATATATAAGTGATAATTATAAAAATTCTGATACTTTTTTTCAGGTTAAAATTGGTGATAATAGTTCTAAGGTATTTTTCTTTGAAAATGATACTCTTAAATTAGAACAGAAATTTAAATTTGGAACAGATATTATAATTAAAGACATATCAAAAATAACTTCGTTAGATATTAACACTATTAAAATGATTTTAGAAAAAATTGAATTTAAAGGAAAAATATCTGAAGATGATATTATAGAAAAAATATATTTTAAAACTAATAATTATAGAAAAGTTAAAAAGAGACTAATTTATGAAATAGCTTTTGCAAGAATAAGAGAAATTTCTGAGCTTATGATATTTAAAAACACAAATTTTAAACACTATAATAAAATTTCTAAAAATATTTATTTAGAAATAGATCAAAGAGCACAATTCAAATGCTTGGTTGAAATTTTTAGAACAATTTTTTCCATAAACGGAAAATTAAACTTAAATTTTACAGACGATCTATTAGGTGAAAAAATGTTAAGTTCTGCAAATAAGCTTGTTCATTTTGGTTGGAAAAAGGAAGCCATACCGGTTTCTCAATCCCAAAAATCAATAATTGCAAGGGTTTTTGATAAAATATTTGGTTGATTGTTGTTTTTTTTAGAAACATTAGTTGTTTTAACCAATTTACTAAATCTAAGTATAAATCCAGAATGTTAAAAGATTACCAAAAAACTTTATCTAAAAGTATAAGTTTCAAAGGCATAGGCTTACACTCGGGTAAAAATTCAACAATTAAGATACTTCCTGGCAAAGAAGATGAAGGTATTGTTTTTAAAAGAATAGATTTAAATGAAAATAATTTAATAAAAGCAAATTATAATAACGTATCTTCAGCAAGATTATGTACCACTTTAGAAAATGAATACGGTGTTAAAGTCTCAACTGTCGAACATTTACTAGCTGCTTTTTATATTTCTGGAATAGATAACGCTAATGTTGAGATTGATAATGAGGAAGTTCCTATAATGGATGGATCTTCAAAAGATTTTCTTAATGTTTTGGAAGAAACTAATATTATAGATCAGTCCAAAAAAAGAAAATATTTAAAAATTTCTAATAAAATTGAGGTAATAGATGGTAAAAGAAAAATCTCAATAGAACCAAATAACTCATCTTTAGAAGTGAATTTTCAATTGAATTACGAAAATAAGATAATCGGGAAGCAAAAAAATGTTGTTGATTTTCAAACAGATAATCTAGATGAAATCACTAGCTCGAGAACATTTTGTTTGTTTGAAGATATAGAAAAAATTAAAAAAATCGGCTTAGCTAAAGGTGGCTCTCTGGATAACGCAGTTGTTGTTGATAAAAATAGAGTTTTAAATGAGAATGGACTTAGAAATGAGAAAGAATTTGTAAACCACAAAATTTTAGATTTAGCTGGAGACCTTGTACTATCTGGTCATAGAATAATAGCTAAAGTAATTTGTCATCAAGGAGGACATGAGTTAACAAATCAACTTTTGAGAAAAGTTTTTAATTTAAAAAATTCTTTTAGGACTGTTGAACAAAAAGATTTTAAAGTTTTAAAAAAAATTCAGTCAAAAGAATTAGAAAAAATAGCAGTAAACGCTTAATTTAAATCCTATAACATAGATTTACCTTATAAAATAAATATTAATCTGATATTAATTCAGAAATGTTTTTTAGACTTCTTTTAACTTTAATTTTTGTAGTAACACTAAATTGTTGCTCAAAAAAAGAAGGTGTCTATCAGCCATCTGATAAAGAAAATCCATATTCATTATACAAAGAAGGTCTCGAAGCATTTGATAAAAATGATTTCTTCTTTGCTCATAAAAAATTTTCTCAAGCGGAAATTAATTTTGAAATTATTGAACTTGCAGCGAAATCATCAATCATGTCTAGCTTTTCTCTTTATGGAATAAATTTTTATGATGAAGCTCTTGATAATTTAGAAAGATATATAAAAACTTATCCTTCAGACAAAAATATTATTTACGCACATTATTTAGTTGCTGTGATTCATTTTGAACAAATAGGGGACGAAAAAAAAGATTTAAAACCCTTATTAGAAGCAAATAAAAAAATCAATTCATTTTTGCAAAAATACCCTGGATCAGACTACGCTATAGATCTAAAATTTAAAAAAGATTTAATACAAAATCAATTAGCAGCAAAAGAATTATTTATAGCAAAATATTATATTTCGACTCAAAAATGGGTTCCCGCAATAAATAGATTAAAAATAATAATTGATAAATACGACAATACAATTTTTATTGAGGAAGCTTTACATCGTTTAGTAGAGATACATTATCACATTGGGCTTGAGGAAGAGGCAAAAAAATATGCCAAAATTTTAGGTTATAATTATAATTCTAGTGAATGGTTTCAACAGTCGTATAAGATATTAAATAAAGATTATAAATTTACTAAATTAAAAACTAACAATATAGAACAGAAAAAAGACAAGAGTTTTTTTAAAAAGATAATTGAAAAAATCAAGTAACCTAAATGAAAAACAAAAAGGATATTTTAAAAAGATATAAGGATAAACTAAAAAATTTCATTAAGCATAATGACTTATACTATAATAAAGATAATCCTCAAATTTCAGATGGAGTTTTTGATAAAATTAAGAGTGAATTATATAATTTAGAGCAAAAATATCCATTTTTAAAAAAAACAAAATCAATAAATAATATTATTGGAGCGCCTCTTACAAATAAATTTAAAAAAGTTAAACATTTACGTCCTATGCTTTCATTATCTAATGCTTTTAATGAAAGTGACATGATAGAATTTCAAAAGAAAATTAAAAATTTTCTAAATCATAAAAAAGAATTTATCGAACTATTTTCTGAACCTAAAATTGATGGAATTTCTGCAACATTAATTTATGAAAATGGGAATTTAGTCAAGGGACTGTCTAGAGGTGATGGTTATACAGGAGAAGATATTTTAGAAAACCTAAAAACAATTAAAGACATACCTCAAAAAATAAATTCGAATAAAACACCTGATCTGCTAGAAATTAGATGTGAAATTTATATTGGAAAAAAAGATTTCCTTAAAATCAAAGATCGTTTTGCAAATCCTAGGAATGCAGCAGGCGGATCTTTACGTCAAAAAAATCCTAAAGAAACTGCTAAAATACCTTTAAAATATTTTGCTTACGGTTTTGGTGCTATAGAACCTGCAATATTTACAACTCAATCAGAATTTTTGAGCAAAATATCAAGTTGGAATTTTAAAACTAATCCCTTAGTTCAAGTTACGGATAGCGTTGATAAAATTAACAAGCAACATGAAAAAATAAATCAAATAAGATCTTCATTAGACTACGACATAGACGGACTAGTTTACAAAGTGAATGACTTAAAATTACAAAAAAGATTAGGAAATACATCAAATTCACCTAGATGGGCTATTGCATATAAATTTTCTGCTGAAAAAGCTATTACCAAAATTAAAGATATTATTGTTCAAGTTGGAAGAACTGGAGCCATTACACCGGTAGCGAAAGTAGAACCAGTTACGGTTGGAGGTGTTGTTGTATCAAATGCCACTTTACACAATGAAGAAGAAATTGAGAGAAAAGATATTAGAATAGGTGATACAATTAAAATTCAAAGAGCTGGAGATGTAATACCCCAGGTTGTTTCAGTTGATAAACTGAAAAGAGATGTAAAAAGTAAAAAGTTTATTTTTCCAAAAAAATGTTTATGTGGAGCTGAAACAAAAAAAGAATTTAGTATAAGTACAAAAAAACTTGATGCAGTTAGAAGATGTATAAAAGGATATGAATGCGATTATACAGCGAGAGAGAAAATTAAACATATAATTTCAAAAGAAGCTTTAAATATAGATGGACTTGGAAAAAAAGTAATAGACCAATTTTGGGATTTAAAATTTGTAAGAGAACCATCAGATATTTTTAAATTAGAATATAATAAAATTAAAGAATTAGAGGGATGGGGAGATCTTTCCATAAATAATTTAAAAAAATCAATAAAAAATTCTAAAAAAATTAGTTTAGATAGACTTATTTTTTCAATTGGAATTAGACACATTGGGCAAGAAAATGCAAAAATACTTGCAGGTTTTTTTATCTCGATTAAAGAATTTATTAAATTTATTAATTCTAATAATAGAGAACAAATTTATAAAAATCTGATTGAGTTGGACGGAATTGGAGATACGCAGGTAGAATCAATTAAATTTTTTTTTTCTAACCGCATAAATATTAAAATAACAAAAGATCTTATTAATCATCTAGAAATAAGTGAATATAAAATTCAAACTAAAAATGGAATATTTTCAAACAAAAAACTCATGTTCACAGGAGGTTTTTTAAATATGAGCAGATCAGAAGCAAAGTCTATAGCAGAAAATAATGGAGGAAAAGTTTTAGGCTCTGTATCAAAAAAATTGGACTATTTAATTGTAGGATTAAATAAACCTACTAAGAAAAAAATTGATCAAGCAAAAAATTTGAATATAAAGATATTAACTGAAAAAGAGTGGAACAAAATTTTAAATAGTTGAACAGGCCTTTTTAAGATCGTCGATTTCATTTTTAATCATAAATTTTTTAATACTATTAAATACTTTTTTATGATATTTATTTAACCAATTTTTTTCTTTTGTATTTAGTAGCTTTTTATCTATTAGTTCCTTGTCAATTGGAGCCATTGTTAAATTCTCAAAATTTTTTCTACGTTTATATTTTTTGACATAGATAAGATTTTCAATTCTTATTCCAAATTTATTTTTTTCATAGTATCCGGGTTCGTTAGATACAATCATTCCTTCTTTAAATTTAATCTTATTATTTTTTGAAATACCATGAGGACCCTCGTGAACATTTAGAAAATAACCTACTCCATGACCAGTTCCGTGAGCGTAATCTAAACCAATTTGTTTAAGATATTTTCTTGCTTTAGTATCTATTATTGAACCTGATGTATTTTCTTTTAAATTAAAATTTGCAACAGCTATATGCCCTTTAAGAACTCTAGTAAAAATATCTTTAATTCTTCTATTAGAGTTATTTAAAGAAATAGTACGTGTCACATCTGTCGTTCCAAATTCGTACTGACCTCCAGAGTCTACAAGATAGATCTCTCCTTTCTTTAATCTTCGATTTGTATCTTTTGATGGTTTATAATGAATTATTGCACCATTCGGACCGGAACCTGAAATCGTCGGAAAGCTTAAAAATTTAAAATTTTTATTGGCCTTTCTTAAATTATACAATTTTTGTGAGCCACTTATTTCGGTTATTCGTTTCTTGTCAAAATTATTTTTAATCCAAAATAGATATTTTGTTAACGCTGCCCCATCATAAATATGTGCTTTTTTAATATTTTCTATTTCTTTTTTATTTTTTATTGCCTTAAGAAAATAAATAGGGTCGTGAGAATTAATTATAATATTTTTTCTCGCAATTAGATTTTCATAGTAAAGAGAGCAAGTATTATTATCAATAATAAACTTCTTTCTATTTATTTTGGACAGAGTTTTTCCTATTAAATCTTTATTTATAAATTTTATATTAAAATATTTTAATTTTAGAGATTTTGAAATATTTTTTAGATCACAAAAAAATTGAACTTTTTTATTCCGATCGATTAATAGATGACAGTGTGGAATAGGAGTATATTCAGAGTCATTTCCTCTAATATTTAAAAGCCAAGCGCTATTTTCACTAGCAGTTACAAATTGATAATTAGCCCCCTTTTTTTTCAAATAAGATACAACTTTATCAACTTTTAATTTAAAATTTTCGCCTACAGAATTATCTGGAATTTTATAAAAATTACTTGTTAATCTCTTTTTTTTTCTTTTCCAAATTAAATCAATTAAATTTTTATTTAAACTTTTAAATTTACAATTATATTTTCCAAAAAAGTTATTTAGAATTTTTTTAGTAAAAAATTTTGGATCAAATCCTATAAGCAATCTTTTATCTTTTAAAAAATCTTTAGGTATTTTATTTGGAATTGTAATTATTTTAAAAAATTTACTACTTTGATGATTGGCTTGAAGAGTGTACCTACCATCAACAAATAAATAGTTTTTTTTTTTTAAAATTAAAGCAAACCCAAAAGAACCTGAAAAATTAGAAATATATTTTAACCTATCATTATGATCAGGAATATATTCTCCAAAAAATTCGTCATTTTTTGGAACGATATAACCATCAATATTTTCTTTTTCAAAATATTGTTTTAATTTTTTTATTTTTTCCATTTAAGCATTTTATTTTTTTTATATCTATTCCATCCTGGACTTCTATATTCTTCATCAAATTCTATTGTATTATCTTGATTGAATTCAAAATCATCGGGTTTATTAATATTAATCTCATTTTTTTCTACACTTTCGTCTGGTATTTCATTAATAAATCTAGATGGTAATGCGTCCATCCAATCGCCATGGTAGGCTCTTTTCATGGCAAAAGATAAATAAGCTTCTTTTTTTGCTCTTGTGATACCTACGTAGGCCAATCTTCTTTCTTCCTCCAAAGCAAAATCTCCTTTTTCCTCTAAAGATTTTTGATGTGGAAATAATCCTTCCTCCCAACCTGGAAGAAAAACTACATCAAATTCTAATCCTTTAGCTGCATGCATTGTCATTAAATTTACTTTTGCACCTTCCCACTCTTGATCTATTGAAGTAGCTAAAGCAACGTGTTCTAAAAAATTTTGTAAATTATCATAATCTTGCATAGCCCTAAGCAGTTCTTTTAAGTTTTCTAATCTGTTTTCATTTTCTAAATCTTTTTTATTTTTTAACATTGATGAGTATCCTGACTCATCTAATATTAATTTTAATAAATCAAAATGTTTCATATTCAAAGAGTCTTTACGCCATTTTTGAATCATATTAATTAACTGATTTAGAGCAGTTTTTATCTTAGGCTTGAAACCCCCTTTTTCTATTATTCTAAGTATGGAGTCTTCTAAACATAATTTATTAGTTTTACCGAATGTATAAATTTGATTAAGCGTACTTTCCCCTACACCCCTTTTTGGAACACCGATAATCCTTTCAAGAGCAAGATCATCAAATTTTTGGTTTATAATTCTTAAATAAGATACAGCATCTTTAATTTCTGCTCTTTCATAAAATTTAATACCCCCTAACACTCGATAACCTATACCTACTTGAAGGAATCTTTCTTCAAATTCTCTGGTTTGATAAATGGCTCTAACTAATATTGAAACGTCATTTAAAGAATATTTCTTCTTAATTTTTTGTTCAATTATATCACTGATACCCTGCGCTTCTTCTTTGCCAGTTTTATAACAATTTAGTTTTACTAAATCTCCTTGATTTGCTGCGGACCATAATTTTTTACCCACTCTATTAGAATTATTTGAAATTAAATTAGACGCAGTATCTAATATATTTTTTGTAGATCTATAATTTTGCTCTAACTTAAAAACTTTACAATTTTTATAAATTTTATCAAATGTAAGAAAATTTTTAATTTCAGCGCCTCTCCAGCTATAAATCGATTGATCGTCATCGCCCACGCAACAAATATTTTGGTCAGCATTTACAAGTAAATTTAACCACTTATTTTGAATAAAATTTGTATCTTGGAATTCATCAACTAAAATATATTTAAAATTATTTTGATATACTTCTCTGATATCTTTATGGTCTTCAAAAAGTTTTACACAGAATAATATTAAATCCCCAAAGTCAAATGCATTTAAGTCTTTCGTTTTGTTTTGATAAATTTCATAAACCCTGAATACTGATTTTATAATTATACCTGCTTTTTCTAACTTTACATCCTTTGGTAAAAGTCCTTTATTTTTCCATTGATCAATATGATACATGATTAGTTGAGGAGAAAATTTTTTGGCATCTAAATCCTCGCTCTTTACAATATTTCGAATTAATTTTTTTTGATCGTCTGTATCTAAAATTGTAAAATTACTTTTGTATCCCAAGGCTTCAGCATGCCTTCTTAAAAATTTTACACTTATAGAATGAAATGTACCTAGCCAAGGCACAGCATTAGCGTTTCCCTTAACATACTGCATAACTCTATTTTGCATTTCTTTAGCAGCTTTATTGGTAAACGTTACGCATAAAACTTGATTAGGCCATGCTTTTTTTTGGTTTATGATATGAATAAGCCTAGTAGTTAGAACTCTTGTTTTTCCAGAACCAGCTCCGGCTACAATTAAATTAGGTCCCTCAGTGCTAAGAACAGCACTTTTTTGTTCTTTGTTAAGGTTTTCAATTAAATTATCTATGTTATTCATAAGAGAAAAAATTCATTTATATACTAGTTATAAAAAGAAAAAAAATGATAAATATTTTTTATAAAACAATTCACAATAAGTATTATAGATTTTTTAGATTTATTTTTTTTTTAAGATACTTAATTGGAATATTCTTCATAGCTATCGTACTATTCTTGACTATACCTAATTTTTTTAATTATGAAAAAAGAGCAAAAATAATTCAAAATTATTTGGCTGAAAATTATAATTATGAAATCAAAAAATATGAAAAAATAGAATTTCAACCTTTACCTATACCAAAGTTAGAATTAAAAAATGCTGAGGTAAATTTGAAATTGCCTTCAATAACATTAAAAGTTCAAAAATTAAAATTATACCCAAATATTTTAAGCATTTATAATTACGAAAATTTTCAATTAAATAAAGTGCAATTTGAAAATAATAAAGTTTCCTTAGACGTCTCCGATCTAAAATTTTTGATAAAAAATTTTTATAATCAAAAAAATAAATTATCATTAGATAATTTAGATATCGAAATTAACGATAAAAACAAACCCATAGTTAAATTAGAAAAAATAGCATTTTCTAATTTTGGGTATAATAAAAATCTATTTGAAGGTCACATTTTTGGTAAAAAATTTAAATCAAAAATAAGTAACACTTTTCATAGTATAAATTTGAAAATAATAAATTCTGGAATTAATGCTGAAATTGATTTTGACGATAAAATTAAAGATAATTCAATTAGCGGAGTTTTTAAATCAAAAATACTTAATTCAAATTTAAAATTTAACTTCAATTATGATGATAGAAAATTGAATATTTATGATTCATTTTTTAGAAATAAAAATCTCTCTTTCAATAACAAAAGCACTGTTGTTATTAATCCATTTTTTGACATTAAGTCAAAGTTTGATATTGAGGATATTAACCCTAAAATATTGAAAAAAATAAATTTAAAAAAATTATTAGAGTCAAAAGATATATTAAATAAAATAACTACTAAAACTGAAATCAGTTTCAAATCAAAAAAGTTTAATCGTAACTTAATAGATA
>MDTB01027619.1_pt1 | contig 17314 bp, 12 predicted proteins | sample 811161 | NCBI WGS metagenome assembly MDTB01 (sample SAMN05326650, study PRJNA326480) | marine metagenome | isolation source: seawater | place: Mediterranean Sea | collected 2009
ATACCATGAATTACCTATATCAAATGTATATCCTTTTTCTAATAGTTCATCAATAAATGGATCATCATGGTTAATTATAACTCTTGATCTAAATTTAGGATCTTGATTAGATTTTCTAACATATACTGTTTTACCACCATCAGGTGATTCATAAATGTTAGTTTCTTTTCTAAAAGATTCTCTTTGTTCAATATCTTTTCTAAAGATATTTGAGATAACATCAAACATTAATAAAACCTCTCATTGTTGTAAGTTTTGCCTACTTCTACTTCAATAGATTCAAATATTCTCAACAATGCGTTGGCATATACTCTATAACCACTACCAACATATAGTTGTCCTAATACAACTGAAACAGTTGCAATCCCCCAAAATAAGTAATAGAAACGACTCTTAACTTGTGCTCGTTGTTTAACAAGTTTTCTGTCATCTTTACCCCATTCTGGTAATGGTGGTGCTGGATAATTGGTCATTTTTGTGATAATTTTGCCTGATAATAAGTTATTATAACACCAAATGCTAAAAATAGCAATGTGCCACCAATTTCATACGAAGTTTCATTCATTAGTAAAAATTCTCCTTTTGTTATGTATATTGTAAAGTTGTATGTAAAATGTATTTTGTATTATCTGTTGGTGGATGACCAATATGAGGGTACATCCACATTGGGGGAAATACTAATACACGACCTAATTTTGGAGTAATTCTTATATTTTCTCTAGGAAATTCTGTATCTCCATTATTATCATTTAAATAGAATATAATAGATAAGCATCTATTAGCATTTCTATAATTTGATACATCAATATGTTCATCATATCTTTCATCTCCACCTGAAATATATCTTTTAATTCTATAATCTTCTAATTGTTTATATTCTGGTAAATGTGTTGCATTTAAATCTACTTTATAATTATCATAAACTATTTTTGTAAATTGTAATAGTCCAGGTATATATTGTGGAGCACATTGATTAACATCTAATTCAGTAAATTTAGGTTTATAATTTCTATCTACCCTATGATGATAATTTTCTGCATTTTCAAATAATTGTATTAAACTATCACACCACTCTTTAGATAGTGCATCTTCATAAGTTTTAATCATATTTTATTATAGTTAATATTATAAATGTGGAACATCATAGAATGATAACCACTATTATATTTCTTTCCACTACCTTTCATTTGTAGATGAAATAATTTCCTACCATCTGCTATCCTAAACTCAAGAGTTGTATCATTGAGTGTCCATCTACCTTCTTTAACCTGTTTCTCTATAGTATCTACTGGAACCATTCTAATTATTTCAGATCCTTTTTGATGAAATATAATAGTATTAACTGCATCACCATTATATCCTTGTTTAACAATAACATCAAAAATTGCACACTTGTTTCGATTCATCCATGTTACAAACGAACTGCAAATTTTTTTCTCTATATTATTTTTATACACCCTATTCTGCTTTATCTCCATAGCAGATAGAGTTAACTCAGGATGTTTCTCTTCTACAATAGATTTCAATTCTTTATTATAATATCCAAAGAACATATCAAGGAACTGTTTATTGTTACCTTTAATCTTAAAGTGTTCAATGAAACCTTGAGTAGATAATAATGCTACCTGAGTATGATTCTTTGACATACTCTTACAAGAGTATTTTGTTTTGTTGCCTTCCTTATCATATACATCTACTTTAGTTTGAGGTCCACCATCAACATGATGATCGCCACCAAATAATTTATTAAATGTTGCAGCAATATGATGCTCGAACTCATGCCCCTTCTTCTTGGCATTTTTACCAGCAGTTACAGCAGCAGTCATATCGGATCGTTTAGGTATCTTCATTATAATTGATAATAGTTAGGTTAGCAATGATTATGTGACAGTTCTCCATGTGGTTCTGGTTGTTCAACAATGGGAACCAGTAATGGATATTTCTTTGCATAATCAGTACCCATACCATAAGCAAATTCAGTAAAGTCTCTATAATTACTACAAAATGGTGGTGGATCAAATTGTAATTTATTATATCTAAATTGTTTTAATAAATTTGGATCATCACCAATTATATTAAATAGATCTTCAGTAAAATTATGATGACCATCTAATATATTACATGGATTGAGTTCTTTATTATTTAAATAATCTCTAGAATTAGTAACCATATTCCTCCAGAATGGAGTATCATACTTTGAACCAAAATGATAACAATATGTAGTATTCCTCAACCATTCATCTACTATATGTGAATAATAATGATCGTTTAAATGATCTATTCTTTCAGGATTATCATATTCACCATCAAGTATGTAATCAACAATTCTATCTGATATTCTATCATAATATTGACCAGCAAGACCTTCTAATGGATCAATAAACCCAATAGCATTACCATTACGAGCATATCTACCAGTATAATGTAACAAATAGGTAGATAATCTTGGTTTCCATTTAAAATGTCTTAATTCTATATCATTTGCTTCAGGAATAATAGTCTTAAAATCATCAGTTGCTTCATCTATTGATGTTATATTAGAATCAAAACAATAACCATAAGTATGTCTACTCTTTAATGGTATACCAAACATCCAACCATTTTTGTGAGCATAATTTATAGTTATTCCCCAATCTCTTCCTTCAGGAATAGGACATGCTAATAAATTATTAACACTTTCAAATGGTGAATCAAAATAATGATCGTGGTCAATTAATGATGTACCACCAGTACAATCCATTATAAAATCATATCTTTTATTATTAAGATATGCACCATTATTATCAAATCCTACATGTGTTATCTTCTCATCTATTAATTCAAAATCATATGTTGTCTTTGGTAAATACTCAAGAAAGAATTCACTAAACTTCTTGGTATCAAAGTGCATACCTACTTCATGTAATGATAACCAATGAATGAAATTATGCTTTCTACCCCATCCAATAAATTTCATTCCATATTTTGTAGTACCATCAAAATATTTCTGTAAATGACTATGTACTATATTTGTAGTATATGCAATTTGTGATGGTAAATCAGGTGTTGTTGACTCTCCAATACCAAATATAGGTGCTGTTGAATCATATATCCATGTAATATGTGTATTTAAATCTCTCTCATCTATTAATCTTAAAAGAGTATTAATACCAACTACACCTGCACCAACAACTGCAACATTTCTCATTAATAATAATTATATCCAATAGTTCCATGATCTTCGGGTGGATCAACAGGATCTAATGACTGAAATCTATTAGCATAAGGAGCACCAAATCCATGAGCATATTCTAAAAAAGCATTATAATCATTCATAAGAACATAAGGTAAAAGTCTACTCCTACCTGCCACATCTGCCTCAGATGTCATTTCTTCACTATGAAGAAGTTTTCTATACTCTTTATCACCCCATTTATCACATAATACCTCATCTCTCCATACTTTTCCTGGAAAAAATGCAGGATGTAAATATCTTGGACCTTCTAGATATTTCTGTGCTTGTTGTTTAGCATCTTTCCAGAACTTAGTATCATATTTTGAACCATATTGATACATCAATGCTAATATACATGTATAATCAAGATCTACTACATCACCATATACCTCTTGAACATGTGCTATTATTTCTTTATATATTCCTCTAGTTACTAAATCTTCATGGTGGTGAGATGAATGTCCTAATGGTTTACCATCCTCCATAGGATAAAGATACATGTTAATAGATTCACTTAAAATTTGAGAAAGATAAAGATGACCAGCAGTTAATGGTTCAATATTAACTAAAGCATTTCCATTTCTAATATAAGTTCCTTTCTCTGGATGTATAACATAATTAGAAATTTTAGGTGTCCAATCAAGAATAGTAGTTTTATATGATGTTACATCCTCATCAGGAAAATGTGTTGCAAAGTCTTTAAGTATCTCTTCTTGAGTTGTATCAGTTCTATTTACATTATCATAAAAATATATCCACAACTGCTTACTTTGAAGTGGAATACCAGTTATATGTCCATATTTGGCAGCAACTTCGATAGTAAAATCCCAATCACCTGCTATTGGTTTCTCTATAACTAAAGCAGTATTTGTAAATGCAAATACAGGTGAACCATAATCATTTTCTGCATATATTGGTTGTTTATCACAACAATCAATCACATAATCATAACTAACTCCATTAATTAAAGCATTAGTATTATTAATTAAACAAGAATCAATCTTCTCTTCTTTTATAGTAACACCATATCCAAAACATTGCCCACCATCATCTAACATTGCCTTCCTAAACATTTCTATATCAAAATGAGCAGCAGTTTCAAACTTAAATGATAAATTAGCATTTTTATCCCTTCTATTACCCCAACCAACATATTTGTATCCAAGTGAATCAGTTGCATCACAATATTTTCTCAACCATCTTCTTGTTAAATTAATAACACTAGATATTTCAGAGAATACAGGTGGAACAGTTCCAGACATCATGTATGGATATACTTTATCAGGATCATGTATCAAAGTGAATTCATCATCCTTCCACGCATCATATTGTCCTCTACTAAACACTAAAGATGCTAACTGCATAAATGCAGCAGGAGTAGCACCAATAATAGCAATTTTTCTTCCCATTGTATTAAATCCTTTTGATTATTTAGAGTCTTCAAATAAGTTGATAGGTATTATTTTATCATCAACTAAGAAATCCATCATTCTATCTGGATCCTCATAATTCTCTTCTACATTATCAATAAATCCCTTCAAATCTCTTATTAATTCCCAACATGCTTGTTGTTCCAATTCTTCTTCAGGTGATAGATTTTCTCTCATCCTACCTAATTGAGCATAATAATCCCATTTAAGATAGATATATTCTCTAACTTTAATAAAGTCTTTGAATGTTGTTAATGAATTAGATCCCATGATTTTTGAACAGTAATGTTTGCTTTTCTAAAGTCATCATCAACAAACTTTAGTATTGATCCTTTATATGATACCACATAACCTTCAGGTTTACATGGTTGGTTGTCAACAAATGTTTTAATATCACTTGCTTTACTTAATTGATCTATTACCATTTTCTTTGCACTGCGGAGCGATATATAAGATGCTGCCGTAAAATATATATCAGTTTCATACTTGGCAATAAATGCTAAACCTGCTTTCTTCATATCTTTATACTTTGCTTTAGTCTTTTCTGTTTTTTTCTTACCAATCTCTTCATCCATCTTTATAGAATAAAATTGTGCAAATTCAGATGCAATTCTCTTAGTATCTTTAATACCTTTACCAGTACGAATTCTATTATTAAAAAACTGTTTAAATACAACTGCCATTACAAACTTTGTCTGTCCCTGTTCATGTATTATATCTAAGAAACTAGATGCTCTTTTTAATGATCCTTCTGCTCTATTAATAATAGCAGTATATTTGGAAGAATCACGAACACTAAACTTAGATAAACCTGCTTCATCAGTAAAATTAGCATTTGCTATGAATATATCATCATCAGTATTAATAGTATGTAATTGCCAATTCTTATTAAATACTGCCTTCATATCTTGAAGAGTGTCACCAAAATAGAGTGTGTGAAATACTATACCCAACTTTGCCTTATCAATTCTTCTTCCTTTATCAGATAAAGCATCAACAGCATAAGTTATTGTATTTGGTTGAAATGTAATATGAATATCATCACCTATTCTACCGAATTTCTTATCCTCTTGAGTAAATAATAAATCTCCTTGCATTACCCCAACTATACCAGTCTTGGAAAGATATTTCAAACAAGTCTTTAGTTTCTTATTTAATATTGTATACTCTTCAGTATGATAATAACGATCTATATCTGTATCATCATAACATACTTTAGGATTAACTTTATTGAATACGGATTTAGTACCAACAAAGAATCTCTGATTAACTGGATCTTTACCACATATAATAGCAGGAGCACCATCCCATTTTGTAGTTATTGATAAAAAGCAACTCTTACCGTCATCCAACTGATGACCAAATGCTTTAAGAAAATCAATAACATTAAATCCACCAGTAGCACCACTGTTGAGGATGTCATCTTCTAAATGTTCTAGGTGTGTGTTTTTCATACTTCCATTATAGTCCATACGAGGACTCAATGGGGCATGACTGGACACTTTATGAGGTGGTTTCATTTTAATTCTGGACCCATTGCCCATGCTACTAAAGATCTTCTAATTCCACTAACTAATGGTGTTACTCTATGCAAACACCAACTAGGAAATATTATAATATCTCCTTTATTTTTAGGAAAATCATCATAAAATCTTGTATGATGAATTTGTAATTCTGAACCTTCATATTCAGATGGATCAGTTAATTGTAATGAAAGACTTATTTTACGAGGTGGCATATCTTGTCCAGTATCGTGATCTACATGCCAATCATAAAAATCTCCTACTTCTTTATATACAGTATATTGAAAAGATTCCCACCCACGAACATCTAATTTACAACATTTATCATTAAATTGAGTCATAACATTAGTCATCTTTTCATAAATCCATTCATTATTATCTGGTTTAATCCAACCATTATATGATTTACGAATAGGAATAGCACCTACATCTTTAGGAGTTGCAGTCCATGATTCAGATATATCTATTTCACCAAGAGATTCTAATGAAACAATACGATCACATTCTTCAGAAGTGAAAACATTTGGAAGGTATTGTGGATCAATACGATAATTCATAATTACTTAAAGGCAGTACCACATAACCACACAACTAAACTCCTTCTATATCCAGATGTAACAGGTTGTACTTGATGTAGACAATAACTAGGAAAAGCAATAACTAATCCCTTTTTCTTTGGTAATGTATGTAGTTTACTAGCATGTATTTGAAAATCACCACCTTCATACTCACTTGCTTCAGATAATTGTAAGGTCATACTTAACTTGCGAGGGGGATTCTCAGATTTTGATTCTCCACCTCCATCAATATGCCATCCATAAAATGATTTGTCACTATTATACCTAGTATATTGTAGATCTTCATTAAACCCACTTATTTCAAATCTCCAATGCAATCCATTTAAACACCTAGAAATATTTCCCAATCTTTGATAAATCCATTCGGTATCTTTATTTACTGACAACCAAGAGTTTAATGATTTACGAATACCTGTATCAACACCACTAGTCACAGAAGAATTAAACGAATCTTTAGATTCACCTAAACGAATTATTTCATTACATTCTTCTTCAGTGAATCCATCTTCCCAAGTAGCATAGTCACGCCCATCAAATGTAGGATGAGGCAATATTGAATAATAAGACATAATTTAATTAATAAATGACTCGAATGTCGCCTGTGCCTCCTTGCTGTGGTCCGTTAACGACTTGATATGTTGAACCAGCGACTGCTTTACCAGCAGCACCAGCACCTGCTTTACCCCAGTCACCACCTGCAACGCCAGGTTGACCTGGAGTTCCAGGATTTCCTCCAAACCCATCATCACCATCAGATCCAGGTGTGCCTGATGTGCCATCAGATCCAGGTGTGCCTGGTGTGCCATCAGATCCAGGTGTGCCTGGAGTTCCTGGAGTTCCACCAGATCCATCAGATCCAGGTGTGCCTGGAGTTCCAGGTGTGCCTGGAGTTCCAGCAGATCCATACTCACATGATGCTGGTCCTCCAGGAGTTCCAGCACCACCAGGAGTTCCAGATCCACCACCCCATGCTTGAGGTGTACCTGGAGTTCCAGGTGTGCCAGGTGTACCTGGAGTTCCAGCAGTTCCAGGAGTTCCAGATGTGCCAGGAGTTCCAGATGTGCCAGGAGTTCCAGAACCAGCAGGAGTTCCAGATGTGCCAGGAGTTCCACCAGATGAAGATAAAGCATCTGTTAAATTATTAAAACCTCTACCATCAGATCCAGATCCTGCCTGACCTCCTATACCACCTTGACCATGCCAACCTGCTGATCCTCCTCCACCAGCAGCACCACCACCACCAGCTCCACCAGCAGAACCACCTTGTCCACCTGAACCACCATATCCTTTAGATCCACCATGTCCATGATGTCCACCAAAACCTTGTTGTCCACCAGCACCCCCTTTACCAGGAGGACCACCAAAACATAATGTTCTTTGTTGCCTTGGTTGAGTTGCTGGAGCAGTCTGCTGAGTCGTTACAGAAACATATTCAGTAACTCGACTACGCTGTCTACCTCTTCCCCACCATCCTCTTCTATCCCTTCTTACTTGCCTTCTTGCTTCTTGAATAGTTGCTGTCTGTTGAAAAGTATAAGTAAATGGTTGATTAACTCTATTCCATCCAGGAGATCCCCATGATCCATCAGATCCAGGTTGACCTGGAGATCCAGGGACACCTCTAGATCCAGGATTTCCACTTTGACCAGGAGTTCCAGGAGTTCCAGGTGATCCATCAGTTCCAGGAGTTCCAGGTGTTCCAGGTGTGCCTGGAGTTCCATCAGAAAGAGGTCCAGAACCAGTAGTACCTGGAGATCCATCTACACCATCAGCACCACCACCACCTCCTGCCCATATTCTTGATGCAGAACCTTCACACTCAACAAATACTACACGACTAGCAGGTGCTCCAGGATTAGAAATACTAATAGCATGACCACCAGGTTGTCCAGATGATATTCCTTTAGCACCACCAGCAGCATATATTCCATAACCTGAAGGTGAATTATTAACATAAACATTAAGATTAGATGATGCTGAACTTGCAATAGATACAGCAGGTGTAGGAACAGAAGTAGATACTACCCTTCCCCTAATCTTAAGATATTTGGTAATATTTTTATTTAAATTTGAATTCCAGTTTACAAGAGCAGTTGGTGTAGTTGATCCTGTAAGAGTACCAGCATCAAATTGATGCTCTTCTTTATTAGAATCTTGCTCAACAACATATTCTTTAATAATATTCCTTACATCATCAGGAGATATAGCACCACTGGTAGGTACATGTGCATTCTCAGTTGCATCTAAAACATATGGTAGATGTGGTTGTGATGATGTAGGATTTGAAGGTAAATTGTATGGAGCATCAAGATCAGTAACCCTATGCATCTCTGACATAGAGATAGATTTGCTAGTATCACCTATTGCTGCTCTTATCTTACCAAAAGATACTTCCTTACCAGCAGGTTCAGTTAATAAAGTTTTAGTAGTATTTGACCAATCAGGTGCTGACATATTTAATTACCTCAAGTTAAGTCCAATGTAGCAGATCCAATACCAGCAACATTAAAACTAATTTTCTTAGGTGTAGACAAGGTATCTATATCTATTTGAATACCAGTATATGCAGATCCAACTAAAGATTTCCATATTCCATCACCACCATGAACTTGAAGTTGATTGACATTTAAACCATTATCACTATGTTGAGCAAAACAGAAATTACTGGTACTCCATCCTACTGGTGCTTCAGGTGGATATTCAGGAGCAACTCCATTATTTGCAGAATCATTTTCTCTGTATCTTTCATAAGATCCAGAAACTTGTGTTCTCATTACTCTTCCTTTATATCCCCTTTGCTCCATGAAATCATATCCAACATCAGATGTAATACCAATAGGATCACTACCATCAGCACGATATCTAAGTATCTTAGAAGCACCATCATACCATAATGATCCTGCATAATCATTATCATTTACATCTACAACAGCAGGACCACTACCACCTGCACCATCAGTCGGAACAAAGTTTCTTGGTAAGATAAATGCCTCTTCAGCATATCTCATATCAAAACAACCACCTGGTTCCCCAGTTGCTATACCAATTCTAATAGCAGTAGTACCACCAACACCAATAGTTCCACCTATTCCAGTATGTCTATTCCAGAATGTTGTATGCTTATAAATCTCAACTCTTTCATTATTAGCAGACAATCTTGTTGTTGTAGTTCCAATTCCTACTGCACCCTCGAATATTACTTGTGATGCTCTCAAAGAACCATCATCACTCCTTGCATATCCTACATGTAATAAAGTTTGATCTGTTCTATCAGCAGCAGATGATCCAATACCCACACCTTTTGATGAATTATGAAGGAATAATTCACCATCTTCCCATATTTCCAATCCTTCACTAATACCTGGAGATGATGCACCAAATGCACTGCCTGTATTAATACCAATATATCTACCATACATGTAAGTATTTGATCCACCAGTAAGTCTAAGATCAGCAATAGTACTAACACCAGTAGGTGCATTAATTGCTATAAATGAACCAATACCAGTAACACCATCTATTTTAATGCTACCCATAGTAATAGTTCCTACACCCAGAACATTGAGATCACCCCCAACTTCCAAAGCAGTTACTGTTGTAACTCCCAAACTTGATCCACCACCAACATTAATATTTTGAAAAGTTGCTTCAGCAGCATTTACATTACCAGATGTTTGCCAATTTCCACTACCTGTAAGAGTTGTAACACCAGTTATTTGACCATTAACATCAATATCAGTAACACCAGTTATTTCACCATTGGCAGTAATATTTGTAGCACCAGAAATAGTACCATTCATCACTAAATTGGTAGCACCATCAATAGGACCACTCATGGTAATACCACTACCAAGAATCATCCCACCACCATTTATTACCTGTATTGCAGAACCATTTACTGCTGTTCCAACAACTAATCCACCACCACATGTAACTCCACCACCAGCAATAATATCTTCAGTTATAATTACATCATTAGCAGTTACATTACCAGTAATATTAAAGTTTCCTCCACCAGTCATTTCACCAGTAAATGTAGAAACACCAGCAACAGATAATCCTGCACCAACATTTAATACATTAATAGTTTGAGTAGATCCAAGTTCAACAGTACCAACTAAACTACCACCAATTGATACACTACCACCAATTTTAAGATCACCATCATGTATTCTAACAGTACCAATAAATCCAGCAGCATCACCACTAGCGGATGCAGTAGCACCTACACCTAAAAACTCACCAACCACTAAATCTTGACCTACAGTACTAACACCAGATCCCTTAATAATAGATGGTGCTAATCCAGTTGTATGTAATTCTTCTACCTGAATAATAGGATCACCGAGAATACTGTATGCAGTTTGAGCACCAACAGCAGTGGAAGCAGTACCAGCAAATGTAGTAGCAGTAATTATTCCACCGTTAGCAACAATACCACCAGTAACCTGAAGTGTACTAAAGCTAGTGATACCCGTAAATGTTCCACCAACACCCGTAATATAATTAACAGCAACATCAGGACTATCCGTCAAACCTGCTGCTACAACTGCTGTTATAGCATCAGTAATAGTACCAATAAAACTAGGAGCAGATATGCTTGTAGATGCTGTAATTGTAGAGAATGTACCAACATCAGCATTGACATTACCCTGACCCTGACCAGTTGTATTTGTAACTGTTAAATTCTTTGTTACGACTCCTTCAAATGTACCAACACCAGCTACAGGATCCATGTAGATCTCATAACCTACACCAAATCCAGCATTACCTCTCGTAAGTGTTGTTCCTATACCAACAAGTTTATTAGAATATATTGTATTACCAGCACCAGGATTAACCCAAACTGATGCAGGAATACCAGTTAATTCTGATCCATCTCCTACAAATTTCGTTGCTGTAATAATACCAGCAAGACTTATTGTTGCTCCAGTACTACCTACACCAACTTGGAATGCTTCTTCAGGAACTGTAGTTCCTATACCAACGGATGAACCAACAGCAACATTAAGATCACCATGAAATGTTGTAATTCCAGTGACTTTAAGGTTGTTTAATTCAGTATTCTCATCAACAATTATATTACCTCGAACATCGAGTTGTTGTCTGGGAATGGTACTTCCTATACCGACCAGACCATTATTAGAGATGAGATCATCAGTATCTACCAGAATACCATCTCTAAAATTGACTACGGTTTTATAATTGCTAGGCATTATCTTATTGGAGACAAGACGCTTTTACTTATTTATCTTTGATGTCATCGACCTGTTGTGACAAGTCTTTGACTGCCTCAATTAATAGAGGAATCAGTTTATTATAATGGACACCTTTAGTGCCGTCAGGTTTAGTTGATACTGCTTCAGGAAGAACCTTTTCAACATCTTGAGCAATAACACCAATGTCATGCCCTTGATAGTTCTTGTTACCTTCCTTCCAATCATATTCAGTACCACGAATACCCATAACTTTAGCAATAGGATTTTCTAATGTGGTAACATTTTCTTTTAATGCCAAATCAGATGACTGACCATAGAATGCAATAATATCATCACAGCAGTGAATTGGACCACCACAGAATGTAACACCACTACCACTATGCCATAGATCACCACTGAAGGTAGTAAATCCATTGAAGGTAGTTTGTTCATTAAATGTAACTTTTGCATCATAAGCAGTATTAGTTGCTATAGCAACTGCAAATCCTGGTGCTGCATTAAGAACTAGATCACCAGTATTAAACTTAGTAGTAATCTCAGTTTTATTAGTTCCAACACCAACTTTTACATTATTAATAACTGCACCATTAGGGAATGAACCAGTAAAATCAATAGTACCAGCAAGTTCGATACTACCACTAGATACTGTCTTACCAGTTAATGAAACATCATTAGTAAATGTAACAGGACCATCAAACTGTGATAAGATATTCTGTTGAATACCACCTTCTACATTAATTCTTTGCTTAACGGTAACTTCATCAAATACAACTGAGTTAGCAGATGGATCTTCACCTGTAATTGTTGGAATAGGAATATTAAATGATGATTCCTGACCTGTTGATGAACTTACTCTCTTATTACCAATATAGAAATCACCTCTGTTATTCAATCCAGTGTAAACAACAGTACCACCAGATCTCTCTTGTGACTGAGAAAGATACTCTTCAGTTTCACTCAATGTTCTATTCTGAACTTGAGGTAATGCTGTTGAATAGTTACCTGGACCATATCCAAGGTATTCAAATGTATGACCTGATGCACGAAGTATAGATGGTCTTCGAGTTTCTATAGCAAACACATTAATTTTCTTAATAAGAGAATCAATAGTATGTGCTTTAGGTAAAGTACCCATCTGACCACGAAGGACTGTAAATGCATCATTACCTGAACCAGATAGTCCAGTAGCAGAAATTCTTACAATCTCTTCATTAATTTCAAGATAATCACCTAATTGGAATCTATTAGCAGTACCAATACCTGTAGCATGTTGAACAGGTATTGAAGTATCAGTATTAGTAATGTTAGTTTTTAACCCAACACTATCTCCACCATAGAAGTTAAAGTATCTTGAACCAATAGATTCTTCGATACTAACAGACTGATTATGATCTGAGAAAGCATGAGGAAGTATTCTATACCCTGCTACAAATAAAGGATCATTAACTGTCTTAGCAGTAAATGATGTAACACCAGATAATGTGGTGCTATAGTAATCCCCTACCTTTTCATTACTACCATTAACTACAGTGAATTGTGTACCTTGTCTAATACCATGAGCACCAGAAGTAACAAATGTAGTTAAACCAGTAGTAGTATCAAAATGTGTAGATGCAATAGAAACAGAAGGTCCAATTCTAAAAATATATTGATGAGCATTAATTGTTGGATCTAATGTAGATATACCAATTGTAATAGAATCTTTTGATGGTACTTTAGTTATCCTAAAATATCCACCCGTAGTTTCTCCAGCACCCGTTACTTGTATTGCATCATCAACTGCATTAGTAATACCTGTAGTTGGAACACCAATAGATGCACCAGTGAAATTCTCAGGATATAATGTTTCACCACCCACATAACCAGATCCAGGGGACTGTAATGTGAGACCCGTGATTTGTGTAGATCCAACACCAACAACAACCTTGGCAGTTGCACCATTCCAATTCTGACTACCATCTAATAATTTAACATTATATCTTGTAGTAGCAGCAAATCCAGTACCACTATTATATGGAGATAAATTTTCATATTCAAAAACACCATTAAAATTATGTTGCTGAGTTAATTGAACTGTTGCTACACCAGCAGAAACTGCAGTGATACTTGATACTCCAAATCCTATACCAAAATTCTTAGTGAATTTATCAATAGACTCTCTTGTTACTGAATTTAAAAGACTGTTAGTCTCAACTCTACCAACTGGATCTCTTCTTGCAAATGATACAGCAGCAGGTGGGTTCTTTCTTACATTATCTCTATCTAACTGTGGATAGAAATCAGTAATTTGTTGACTATATTCTTGATCTGTAAATTCTGTTGGTGGTGAATAATCAGATGATAGAACTTCTAGTAAATAAACACCATCACTCTCATCTTTAACATATTCAGATATTACTCTAGATCTATAAACATCAAAGTTTCCTTTGTTATCATTAACACTGAATCTTGGAAGATTAATAACTCTATTAGATGTTTCATCAACAAAATTACCAGTGTTCTTTTTATCACCATCAATATCTGTATTATTGTATTGGAATTCCATATTATTAGGAACACCAGTCACAGTATAATATCCATTATATCCTTTCTTTTCTTTAGCAGTAGTATTATTAGAATCTTTAATATTCTGAGTATATACAATATCACCAACTTTAACATTGTGTGGTAATTCTGCTCTAACTGTTACAGTATCTAATACTTCACTACATGTAGCAATGAAACCATAATTTCTCTTAAAATTATTATCATTAACAGTAATAGTTGTAGCAGTAATATCAGCAGTTTTAGCAAAACCAGTTTGACCTGATTGTTGCAGAATAAAACCATCTACAGGGTTTCTAGAATTTTCTGCTTCTCTAGGAATTACATAACGAACCTTAAACAATTTGTTTTCAATACCCCTTCTATCTTCATATCTTTTGAAATATGCAGTTTCTGTTTCTGGTAAAGTTTTAATATAATCATTATTAACAACATTCGTATAAAGATCACTATTATTTTCAGTCAATACAAACCAATTATTTTGATTAGCATCCCATTGTACTGGATGACCTATTTGATTAGGTGACTTATCACTAACTCTACTTTCAATCCTTAAATTAGTACCACCATATAATGCAACAGGAATAGCATTAATTGCATTAGAAAATGTACTTGCTACTTTAATAGTTGTTGAATCTACTTTAATAGCATAATATACAGTATTTGGTGACAATCCTTCTGGGAGATCACCATAATCACTGAATATACGAATAGTTTCACCATTTATAATACCAATATCATTAATTGTTAATTCATAATTAGTATTAGGTACACTTGCTGGTGTAAACTTAGTTCCCTGATGAGAATTAATACCAATATTAGCAGTTTGAACACCTGCAATTACATTTTCTGGCATGTATACAGGAGAACTAAATTCTGTACCACCAATAGAAAGATATAATTTTTCATTCAAATTAGCACCAATTCTATAACCCTGTGTTAAACCAAGTGGATTTTCATCCTCTCTAGTAAATCCAGAAAGGTATAGATGTGAAGATATACCTGCTTGTTGTGTTTTTGGTACATCTATTTGGAACCATGATATATTATCTAAATCTTCCTTATAGGTTGATACCCAATTAGGTGCAACAAAGTGTGTAATATATCCCTGATCATCTCTTGGGAATGCAGAGTTTCTAAATCCATCTGCAACTAAAGCATACTGTCCAAAGTTGGAGTTAGAGTTAGTTATAGATGCGTCAGCACCACTATCACCTCGTAAATGTGCATTATATCCAATAGCGAACACAGAAACTATCTGTAAAACAGCATTATTTTTTATAGTAACATGATTTTGTTCCCATCCTTTACGATATATTGCACCACTATCTAAATGATAAACAGTACTAGGATCAGTAGAACTAGACTCTGCTGCTAATGTAGCACCTTTAGTAATACCATAAGATATTGATTCATAAAGACGAGTTTCCTTATTATATTTTGTAAATGCTCTGTCATCTTTTTGTAGTGATATACCAGTGAATTGAGCAACAACCATTGAACGGAAACCAGTTGCTTTAGCACCATCAGCTAACATTCCTTGCATACCATATACTGATCTCAATGAACAGTTAAAGATATAAGGGGATGCACCTTTAACAGTATCAGATTCAATAGTTACTCTAGCATTAGTAATGTTAGTTGGTTTTGCAGGTAAATTATTAGGGAAATCAGTAATAAGATAAGTAAATTGAGTATCCGAAATAACTGATTGAACTGCTGTAGAAATATTATATTCTGTTACATTAACTCCACTGATCTTAATAGGAGTACCAGCAGTAAGATCATGTGGCAATTGTGTAGTTACTGTCACCTGTGATGTAGGTGTTAATCCATCACCAGATATAATTGAAGATATGACAAATGGATCAGTACCAAGAGCACCAACAATCTCATATTCTTCACGAACTTTGTCAAAGTCTCCTTCTAAGTTTGGCCATTCATAGTTAACAGCACGACCAGTTGATTCTTGATAAGCATAACTTAACTTATAATAATACATACTAAGGTCTGTCTTATCATATCCCTTAACATCGTTGATACCATCAGCATACTCAAAACATGTCAACTTATGGTGAGAAAATAATGGTTTTGATTGATTTTGTGTAGTAAACTGCTGATGATCTGTATATACTAATCCATCCTGATTTCCATCAAAGAATGAGAACTGCCAGAAATAACAGTTACCAGTAATTCTAAACAAACAAGAATCTGGAACAGTATTATCAGTAGGATTAGGTACATATTTTGGTCTTATCTTTGTCTTTCTAAGGTCCATACCTACGATGGATGTACCACGAGGTACAACAACTCCACCATTTACTGAATTAAATTTATATAATACATTATTTTCTACAGTTAAATCAAACTCACTTGTTAAATTAAGTCCAAATACTGAAGTAGCTAAAGTCTCAGCACCTGCAGGAGATACAGCAATTGCTCTAGTAGTATCTGTTGGATCTACCTTAAGAGAAAATCCAGGTCTATTATCAAGAACATGTTCACCTGGATATATTAAAATTGTTGTTTTATCTGACTCATCATTATCAATACCTGACTGATATGAAAATCTAGCAGATTCTAACAGTGCTCTCTGTATCGTTTTAAAGGGTTTTGTTAAAGAGTTACCCTGATTAGTAATACTATCGGTAGAGTCCAAATCATTTGGATTTACATAGAGAATTCTACCCTCTGTATTCTTTATAAAATTCTCTAACTTATTTAAAGGCATCTCTCTATTATAAGATACATTGTGCTGATGTTATTTAGTCATGGATAAATACTTCGTTACTAATAAATAGATGGA
>MDTB01027876.1_pt1 | contig 17314 bp, 23 predicted proteins | sample 811161 | NCBI WGS metagenome assembly MDTB01 (sample SAMN05326650, study PRJNA326480) | marine metagenome | isolation source: seawater | place: Mediterranean Sea | collected 2009
AGAGTGAGATCTACTACGAGATATAGTGGTAATCAAACTTACCAAAAATACCAAAATTTCCAAATTACAAAATATGGGTGATATCTCTCAGCCATTTCTTATGGGCCTCGGGAGATGGATGATGTATTCCAGGAATTTTCTGATATCCTTCTTCAAATTTTTCTAGCACCGTTGCCTTTACTACTCTATCCTTCAGCATCCTATAGACATCATCGTCCCAACTACTTAGGAAAAGGCCGTGTATTTGGCTACGGTTTATCCATTTGATGAACCTTTCTAAAATTAGTCTGCCATATCTTTCTCCGTGTAGGACTAAAAATCTAACGTGTCTATCATTTAATTTTTTCATTTCGTCTGGTCGGAAAGCGAAATTGGCATGACGAGGTTGCTCAGAATTTTTAGTGGCAATGAAGTTGAACCAATGGTTATCTTTATGGATTCTGAACGTTCTCCTTGCAAGGTTAGGCAGGAGTACGATAATCTTATCGAAAATAATTTTATCTTGTGAGAGGAGACATTTTAGATTGTGCCATATTCCATCTATGCCTATGCCGGGCACTGATAGATCTATGGTATTGCTCAGATCATATCGCCAAGTCTGAGATTTTTTGATCTCTGAACCGTAAGATACAGAACAACCCATGGTCAGAAAATCATATCTGTCTTTTGCGAAGTATTCGTTGAAGTTGAACATTTTCCATTTTGGATTATGTTCACAGGAGTCCTTTGTTCCACAGCCATATTCATCCAGGCAGTTCAGTATCTGATTCATGTAGATGATGTCTGATTTTTTCTCACTATACGAATAAGGAAACCATTTCGTTCTGTCATTGGTAGCTGTCATGGAAAAATATTTATAGGCCCTCTAACCTACAAATTTATTTCCTTTATCTTGCCTTGACTATCTTGGATTTGATTGGCGCTTTGGCTGTAATTCTTTTTGCCACTGACGGGCCCTTGTTGGCTCTTTTTTTGATCTGAGCACCCTTTAACCTCAGAGAGCCTGCCCCTGATCTTTTTGTCTGGGCCAACTTCTTGCCGGCCTGGGTGGCTTTGATCTGTCTCTTCTTTCTTATCTTGGCCGACTTAACCGGATCGGTCTTCATGAAACAGGTGCTTGGCTTTGCCACTATCCGGCCCTTTCTTGGACCTGATGAACATCTAAAACCTTTCTTTGGTGCTCCCCCTTTTTGCCTTCGAAGGATTTGACTTACTCCTTCTGCAATGGCCGAGTGGTCCGGGTGTTCCTCAATCGGTGTGTCAACCTCAAGTGCCAATTCATTTTCTGGCAATATATTTTGTGGCACTATATCTTGTGCCAGGTCCTCCGATTGACCACTATATGTAGTGCCACAAGATGTAGTATCTTGAGATTTTGATGGCACTAGGATGAATTCTTTGATCTTCATGTAGGTATTTATTGACCTTACACCTTACACTCCTTAACCTTACACCTTACTAATGCTTAAACTTATGCTAATACTAATGCTTATACTAATCCTTAAGCATTTCTACCAAGCCGCTACATTCTGCACAAGATCAACTTTACACAGATTGTTGTGTTAAATACACATGCGATGAAGATATATGAGATATACAACACAGATGAGAACATAGGTCCCGCACCCAAAGGAGTTTGTTCTAAACCTGCATCATCTCTTCCATCTTCATGGATATCTTCATGCAAGTCGCAGGGCAAGATGAAACGTACAGGCAACAGATCAGAGAAAGTTGCCGGTAAGACACAGAAAGTTGCTGGAAAAAGGATCAAAGGCAAAAAATACGGTGGACCATTGCCTGATTACTCTTCCTAATTAACTTTTAATCGAGACCTAATAGCGAGCCAATAGCGAGCCTTCTCGGTATAGATCCTGTGTTACACAATGTACTCCACCATCCCAGAACCATCTATGCCTGAAAGGAGTGATCACAGGAGTAATGTGATGCTTCTCTAGAAAATTGAATACCTTTTTATTGTAATTGTTGACTAAAATAGTTTCTGTGTTTAGCGAAAGCATATTAATTTCGAACACAGTCTCTTCCACGTAACCAGTCCAGTCTGTCAAGTATGACTGAACATATTCATAAAATTCATCACTGTCTTCTTCTCCTGGTACCCACCATTTACCTCCGTTCTTTTTCTTTACCTTTAGGAAAGGTGACAGGAGGTCCCAATACTTGTCTTCGAGATAACATATGTCCCATCCAGGAAATTTTTCCTTGTAATTTTGCACATCAAACAGAGTTACTATGCATCCAGGCTTTGGCACACACCAGGTACAATCTCCATGGCCTTCGTTTTGCATTACGTCCACACTGAATCCATCTGACTGCCATTTACCCGCGTATTCTTTGACCAATTCACTTTCTCGCCAGGTTGGTTTATTAGTTCCCCAGTGTAGGGTATCTCCAAGTCTGTGTATGAAACTGGTGCTTATTAATTTCTGCTGTTCGCAGTTGTTGACAAACACTTTGTTATCTATCTTGTCCAATATTGATTTGTATTCTGGCCTGTTGTTGTTAACGTACAAGGTATCGCCAATAACTGCCATATCGTCCCTAGGTTGATTAGGAGGTCGCTGTTTGACGTCTGTTGTTAGATTGTCTGGACGAAGTGTTTCAACCCCTGCAACTTTTAACACGTTACACAAATTTAGATAGTCCTCTTCAGTTTCATCTAAAATTCTAAACAGGATATCTTTTATCTTTTGATTTTTTATGTGTGTAAATTGATCTTTGTCATATGTCCTGCCCACGAGGCATGTCTTCAATGGATCAAATGTTGAATATCCTTTTACTTTCATTTGATTTCTATTCCTCGAACATCCGGGTAGGCATCGAACTGATGTTCGAAGTTACCGGCAGAGATATATTTCTTCAAAAGCATTGTAGCACTCTCACACTCCTCATATCTCATCATGTAATGGAAGCCCTGCTTGAAAACTTTCTGATCTATCCATTTATCATATGACACATCTCTTCCGTCGTAGCTCATCTCTTTTAATTGTGTATAATGTTCCTTATTGTCTAAAAGGATTGCACCGCCTCGCACATTATCCAGAGGTTTACTGTGTCCAAAACTTAGGCACTGGTACTGTTTGCTCCTGTACATGTTTGGCTTTAGGCATCTGGCACTATCCCACACAGGCGTGCCAATGAACTGATATTCATCCTTCCAGGCATTATCAGATAGTTTGTAATCTACGTTCAACATGTTCATTGTCATAGGTATACTGATATAAGTGTACGCAGAGAAACTGCAGGTTTTAATGGAAAGTAGTCTAAAACATAGTTCTATTGCATGTGTGCAACAATCTGTTGTTACAACGTACGGTGCCCCTGTGAAGTCTGCCAGTTTTTGTTCGAATATTTCAACGGATGTAGTCATAAACTTTCTGTGCCCATTGTTGATTCTGTTCCGTGGTCATGTGATTGATCGTTCCTTTGCCCCAATTGTCTTTGCCACCACTGAAATTAAACATACTTTCGTCTATGAATGTTCCTGTGGTTAGTTCCATGCCCAAGTTTTTGTCTGCTGTTTCAAATGGCCTGAAACTCCACATCTGCACAATTTCGCTTTTTACTTTTGACAGCACGTGCTGATCATAATATTTCAACGCATACTGGTAGGCCAATTCGTCCTTGTCATAATTGTGTAGATGTATCCAGTACTGATCTAACGCCTTATATATGTTAGGATCCACACCTTCCACTGGTTCGGTGTTAGCACTTAGGATGTGCTTAGGGTGATAAAGCCTATAAGGTTCAGTCCAACAAAACAAAGATATGTCTGGAACCATGTCCGTCTCTATTAATTTATTAAATTGAAAGAACACGCTCCAGATACTCTTGCCTGGATTACCAAACCATCTGATCCTGTCCGCACCCAACTTGTCCTGTAAGATGTTACACCAGCTCTCTGGTTGATTACTTGCACAGAAACTATCTCCAAAGAATCCTATTGACTTCATACAGTGATAATTATCTACATAGATTTGACACCACCACAATGACGAGCACAATAAAATTATTTGTAGAAAATGTTTCGGAGTTGAATTCATATGAACTGGAAATTTTATTGCCTTACTTCGACAAGGTTACTACCTTACCAAATAATAAAGAAGACAACATTGTTTTCTATATAGACTATCATCCAAGCCTTAAATTTAGAGATAGTATAGATAAACTATCGGCTGACACACTTGCTTTTATAAGGAAAAATAAATCAAAAATACTTATTATAACTGAAGGCTTTGACTTGTTCGGACATATTCCTGAAATTTTTGATAAAAAAAACGATATCCGATCTATTGCATATTGGAAAATTTTATCTGAACTGGCATCACACGGCATAGGTGAAGAACAACTACACATCATTAGTCAAAATCACGGGTATGACGAAGAAATAAAGCAACTCGCATCACGCGAAATAAAATGGCTGGGAAAAACATATGACGTGAAAGCCAAATTCTTATATTTCAACGCATACCTTGCCCTGTATACAAAAGAAAACATTATTGAAAAGGATATAGATAAAATTAAATTTTTATTCAGTTCCTTGGCAAATGGAAGGCCTGCGATTCATAGATACAACTTCACAAAAAAATTGTACGATAATGGACTTGAAGAATGCGGCAAAATATCAATGGTCGGGATGGACGGGCCAGACCCAACTTTCAACAAAATGCTACCAATCGTGTACGATGACAGTGCTAACCAATGGATGGAAAGAAAGGATGAAGACTACCTTTTTGAAGATACCATGATATGGATAAGCAATGAAACTTTTTTGAATCAAGCAAATATTAAGGGTTACACTGAAAAAACTATTAAGGCGATCTATTATAAATCACCGTTTATGATCAATGGATGCAAAGGACTACTAGAACTACTCAAACAGGATGGCTTCAAAACGTTCAATAGTGTTTGGGACGAATCATATGACCAGATGTCGGACATAAATGACAGGCAGGACAGCATAATCAGAGTGTTAAAGTCCTTGGAAGCAAAAACATTCCAACAACTATATGAGGAGACACTACCGATAGTCACACACAATTACAAACACTTGATGTCCATCGATGCTGGAGAAAAAATTAACAAATTTTTCACAGCATAATTACACACATGAAATACTCCTTTGATCATTGGAATAACAGGCAAGGCACAATTCCTGTCAAATGGTCATCTGGGGACTATGAAGATTTACCATGGTATGAGAATCCAGACAAAAGGCAAGGCTTCACAACAGCGGAAAATAACTACGCCATCTACAAGGAGAGGGTAGGATGCCTTATACCTAAGTTCGAACAAGTGGGCAAAGGTGTGTTCATCCCGGCCGAGGTAGATGCAGTATTTGGTTACGTTCTCCAACATTTTGACCTAGATGATTCTGTGTATGCTTTCGCCAAGTACACACCTGGTTTGATACTTCCATGGCATAAGGATAATTACCCAACATACGCAAGGAATAAAAAAGCCAAAGTTGAGGAGATAGTAAGGATAATGGTGTTCTTACATGACCCAGCACCCGGACATCAGTTATGGATAGAAGATAGATTATGCACAGGTCCTGTTGGCTCTTGGTTCAGTTGGCAAGGTGCCACAAAACATATGGCCGCTAACCTTGGCGAGTCTTCGAGGTATGTAATACAGATTACTGGTAAGAATCCCAAGTAAGGCAACGTTTCCAATTATTATTCTCAAAATGTTGTTTATTATAAATCAAAACATTAGCAAGTTCATTGTGGACTTTAATTGGGTTCATCCTGGCAAGTTTCATCATGCTGTCTAGTGCCTTGCGCCAGCGTTCATGCTTGTCTTCTATGAGGTCGTATGATTCATCCAACACACTATCGAATGTTCGGAAACCTAAACTCCTAAATGCTTCAAGTTGTCCACAGGCTCCAAATATTATAAAAGGTCTCTTAGCTATAATAGGCTTCGCCTCTTTCTCGCTGAACATAGCGAAGTCGTTATGTATGGTTGTTTCTATAACTGCGGTGTAATGAGTAACGTTATATATTGCAGGGTCAAGTAAATCGCTACAACGGATCTGTGTATTGAATCGATTCGCCAAAGGACCTAACGTTTCTGCTGTGTGTTTCTTTGGTCTTACAACACTATGACTCCAGGAACCTTTATTGGTATCCTTTCCAAAGTAAGTTAGAAAAGTGCTGTCCAAAACAGGATGACTTTGTATAGTGTTGTACAACCAATTCTTGTTTTCATTAGTTTCCCCTAACAATAGATCCCAATGTTTATTAACAGACTTTTGATAAGTGGGTAATAATTTTTCTAATAGACCTTTACACATTTTATTTTCCTGATACAATTTTGGACCTGTCATGAACATGTCGTTGGTGTAATCGAATTTAACTTTACACTCTTTGATAGGTACAAGGTTAGATTCAAATTTAACATCCTCTCCTGTCCATTCATTCATAAAGTCGACTGTTGTGAACCATTGCTGATCTTTTTGATACATCACACCAGGCTGTAATAATTTTACCAATACGCTATGGCCGAGGCCAAGCTCTTTTTGTATCTTATTTCTTAGTAAATTGATCGATTCTGTGTTTCCCTTATTGTCCTGTAATACCACTTCCATAAATGTATTTAATCATAATGTACGCAGTTAAATATCCATGTGAAGGTATCAACTAAGAACGAATACGGTGAATTAAAATCTGTCATGCTGGGTCGTCCGGAAGGAGCAAATTGGCCAACCGGAGATTTATTTTTTGATAGAATGTGTAACCTATCAACATATCACGAGAAACTGGCCAGAGGCCCGATTCCAGAAAAAATCATACAGGAGGCCAGAGAAGATCTTTTCTACATGAGGAACCTATTACGGGACCATGGTGTTACGGTTTACAGGCCCGAGATAGTGGATCACACAAAACATTCTATGCATTACCAAGCAATTGAAAATATTTCATATCTTACAACCGGTATGCATACATATTCGGCCCGTGACCTAATATTGACTGTGGGAAACATGGCTATAGAGTGTCCAACACCTTTCGTATCTCGATATCAAGAATTTCAAGCATACGACGTGATAAAACAGGAGGCGATCAAGGATGGGTGTAAATGGATAGCGGCACCCAGGGCAAGGATGGAATCTGCAGAATGTATGATCAAAGGTGCCCCTGCAAAAGTTAATTTAACGGAACGTTATCCAATATTTGATGCCGCCAATGTTTTGAAGTTTGATGACAAGTTGTTGTACATGACGTCTAGCACAGCAAATAGGACAGGCGCAAAATGGCTACAAAATGTGGTTGGCACCGAATTTGAAGTCATTGTTTGGGATGATGTTTATGTTCATGCACATATAGATTCAACCTTGATAAGTTTAAACAAAGATACTATACTCATCAATGCGTCACGTGTGGATCACGAAGACAAACTACCTAGCTTCTTGCGAGACCATAACAAGATATGGGTCAGTGAGATGGCGGAGGGAGATTTTTATCTTTACCCTTATGCCTCTAAATGGATAGGTATGAACGTATTGACAATAAATCCAGAAACAGTGATGATCGATCCTATACAAGAAGATCTTAAAAATCAACTGTCTTCGAAGATGAAAGTCATTGAAGCACCACTTCGCCATTCAAGGACACTTGGCGGTGGTCACCATTGTGTGACGTGTGATTTAGAAAGATCATAATGTTCGGAGATAAAAATAAAATAATTTACGGCGAGAAGATAGGCTTCATAGGACTTGGCAAACTTGGTATGCCTTGTGCGGAAGCGATTAGTAAGAAAGGATTTCACGTTGCCGGTTATGATATTGTATCCAAAAGAAGTGACCTCGTAGAATGGAGAGACTCAATAGAGGATCTTTGTAAAGACAGGGATATAGTGTTTGTAGCAACACCAACTCCACACGAGGAGGGCTACGATGGTAGTAAGCCAACGAGTAATAAAGAAGTTAAAGACTTCAATTACGATTCTGTTAAAAAAGTCTTGCAAAAATGTAATAAACACATGTCATCTTCACAAAGCCTTGTTTTGATATCAACAGTTTTGCCAGGAACAATAAGGAGAGAATTGGCACCACTGGTTACCGATGTCAAATTACTATACAATCCTTACCTAATCGCGATGGGCACAGTGGCCGAGGACATGATTAATCCGGAGATGATAATGATAGGGACTAAGAAGGGTGTTTACAAAACAGCAATCAAAGCACAGCAGTTGGAGAATTTTTATAAAGTGATCTGTGGTGATGCTGATCCACGAATTGAGTTTGGAACCTGGGAAGAGATCGAGGCAATAAAAATATTCTACAACACATTCATCAGCAACAAGATAGCGTTGGTAAACATGATTCAAGACGTTTCTCACAAATTGGGCAACATGAATGTTGATAAGGTAACAGAAGCACTTGCTAAAAGCACCAGAAGAATTATGAGTGCCAAATATATGAAAGCAGGAATGGGAGACGGCGGAGCCTGCCATCCAAGAGATAACATCGCCTTACGTTGGCTGGCCAAGGATCTAGGACTTGGATATGATCTGTTCGAAAGCATAATGACCGCACGGGAAAAACAGGCGGAAAACATGGCCTGTGCCATACTGAAACATGGAAAAAATGTTTACTTTACATCGGACAGCTATAAGCCAGGAGTGGATTTGACTGATGGATCATACTCATTGTTGGTACAACACTATGTGATAAAGCATGGAGGCCAGATAGTGAATGGCTTCGATAACCCTGTGCAAGTGATTGTAAGGGTACACGAGACGGATGAAATTACGGCAGACGAAAACACTGTGATATTTGATCCATGGAGATCATATCCTATGGCAGACAATGTGTTTTACTATGCTAAATACGACTAGTAAACGGAGCAATAACTATGGCAAAACAGTTCAGACACGCTAGATATTTCAGGAAGAGATTGTGGGCAGACAGTAGTCTTATCACTTTCAGCTCAGTTGCCGAGGCTAAAACTGCAATGGCACTGCATTCCGCTTATGATACCAACAATCCAACAAAGACAGAGACTCTAGAAGATGGTGGAATGACTCTCAAAATTGTTTATGAATTTGAAAGTGCCTCAGACCAAGACGGAATGAAAGATGCTGTTGACGCTGTTTGGTCAGAAGACACATGGCCTTATGGCTTTCCAGGCGGTGACCCAGAAGGTGAACCAAACCCTTTGAATGGTAGTGCGGAACACTTCAAAACTGAATGGTATGGTGGCGACGGCACAACAGTACAATCAACAAGCCTTTGGGGTAATCCAAGATTATAAAGTCATAAAAAAAGGGCGATAGTTTCCTACCGCCCCTGATATTAAATCAATTACGCAGAGTAATTAATTACTTTTCTGCCTGATTTTTTCAGTAATGAAATGATGTTCGATTTCATTGTTAACGCAGATGCCTTAGGTGCTGTACCTAAAACTTCTACTGTAAAATCAATTCCTTTAGATAACAACTTGTTAGTAGCTGTTTTTCTCGCAGTGTTTTTTACTGCTAAGTTCTTGAATTTGATTTTACCACCGTGTACTTCACCATTCACTTTGTAAGAAGATGCCGGCTCTGCAAATACACCAATCTGCTTCGCTCTTGTTTTGAAGTTTCTTGTGTACACAACGTATTGAGTTGAGTTTGCCATGGTTTTTTCCTTTTTAGTAGAAGGAAAAAGTGTATTGAACATACTTGTTAGCATATTGTTTCCTTTTCCTTGTTTGTTAATTTACGATGCGCCGGAGTTTCAATCTCTTTTATCCTACGTACCATGCAACAATTATATACTAAAACGTGTGAAAGGTCAACCTTGGCTAGATTCTAGTGTTTGTGGCATCAATTGTCTTTGTAATCAGGAACTGCAAACAGGTCGATTCCTTCATTCAGCAATTTATTTGCCTCTTTCTTTGTTGTTGTTCCATAAAACTTTTTGTCACGTTTGCCTTTATGGGCTTTCCTAGCCTCTTTGGCGAAGTTTTTACCAACATTCTGGAAATCTTTCTTGATCTTTTTGTTAAGTTTTCTCAAGATGCTTTCTGCACTTTCGCCCATTACCATATAATCATCGGGTATTCTGTTTGCTTTTGCCTTCTTGACGTTTGGAGCCATTATAGCCTTGTTTACTTCTGTTCTGTCGCACATAGGACAATTGATCATACCTTTATTCTTTTGGCGAGTAAACTCTTTACTGTTGGGGAACCAGCCTTCAAACTCATGATTGCACTGACATCTAAGTTGATATTTGATCATAAAAGTATTTACATTATATAGGTTGACTTTAAATATGTCTACTATATAATAAAAAATATGTTAAGATCACACAGCGGATATGAACCAGGAAAACCTAAGAAGACCTCGCAGACAAAAAATAAAAGTCGGGTAAAAATGAGTTCAATGAACAAACAGAAAAAAAGATCATTTAAAGCATACAATGGACAAGGAAAGTAATTTACAGCTACTCAAAGCACAGATCAGCAACCTAGAAGTGCAGAATGCAGACTACCAACAAATCGTAAAAGAGTTATCGGACAAACTTAAACTTTATGAAAACAGATACGGCACTGTTTTCCAACCCTCTAGAAAAACCTTAGACCAAACATAACAGCATCTTTTTTCCTACGAAACTTGATAGTTTCATAGTCCACGATGTGAACATTTAACATGCCTCCGTGCTGTTGTAAGACTCGATCTAAGTCTAAAGGTCTTATTGTTATCCTATCTTCATCCGGTAAGGTTACCTGGTATCCCCAGAACATGGGCCACCAATGTGCCGGATTTAGTGAGTCATATTTCTCTTTCATAACGATAAGGAAAATTATTGGTGTTATAGTAAGAGGTTCCGCCCACCACGGAATAATGTTCCAGGTTAGATAATCTAATAGATGGATTAGACCTGTCCATAGAGCTAGGATGCTACACATAATACCTATGACAGGCCAAAATTCACCCTCGAGATCGTCTATGTCGTGGTCATGGTGACTGTATGTTCTTAGCTGGATAAATTTTTGTTGATTTTTTTGACTCAACTTCATATAATCTTACTTAAGGGCATGGTAACTAGAAGTATATATTTTGTTGTAACGCTCCGAGTGAAGTTCACAACATTACCAACCCTGAAATTGATATAATATGGAACTTGCTATTCTAATGGCAGGTATTGTTTATGGCTTGATCATTGGCCTAATACCAGCCGCGGGTGCAACTACAGGACTTATCACACTATTTGGATTCATGCCCTATTTTGTTGGCGACCCTTACTTGGGTGTAATCTTTTGTGTGGCAGTTGTGGCATCTTCAACAACCGGTGATTCATTTAGTGGTGTGCTGTTAGGCATACCTGGAGCCAATTCTGCGGCCGCGACAATGGTGGACGGATTTCCTATGGCAAAGAGCGGAGAGGCAACAAGAGCATTAAGTGCCGCGATAACATCAAGCACTGCTAATGGTTTGTTTTGGGGATCTCTTACATTTTTATTCTTACCATGGTATACCAAAGTGGTGATGTACATGGGCATACCCGAACTGTGGGCCTTGGTGCTGTTGGCATTTGTCACTGTGGGTTTTGTTTCTACTAGAAAATATGTTAGAAGCACACTTGCGATAGTGTTAGGAATTACTATAGGACTTGTTGGTGTTGACGTGAACAATGTGCCACGTTTCACAATGGGTTGGCGATACCTTGAAGATGGTGTACAGATCCTACCGTTTGTTGCAGGCCTGTTTGCCATACCTGAACTTTGGAACGGGTGGTTCAACAGAAAGAAGACCACAACAATTAAGGCCGTACAAGGTAGTTGGCAAGATCTCAAACAGGGTGTAAAAGATACAGTTCGATGTTGGAAGGACAGCATACGAGGTGGAGCCATAGGTTCTTTCATAGGACTGCTTCCTGGACTGGGTGGAGCGATGGCGGACTGGTTGGCATACGGTGCCACAGTGGCGGCCAATCCTAAAGAGAAGTTTGGAGAAGGTAATGTAAAGGGTGTGGTTGGAGCCGAAGGTGCCAACAATGCACAAAAGGCTTCTTCATTTATTCCAACAGTTTTATTTGGTATCCCGGGTGCACCATTCGCCGCGATACTGATGGGACTATTTTTATACCTAGGAATCGACCTAGGATCCCCTGATACGTTTTACGACGACAGACTATTTGATAGTATGACCTACGCATTCTTGCTTGGAACATTTATTACTGCGGTTGTTTGTTATGGACTGGCATATTTCGCGGGGTGGGTGACCCGCATTCCATATCTGTATTACTTTCCTTTCATTCTTGCTGTGATTGTATGGGCAACCTTGCAGTACACGGGCGGATGGGAAGACCTTGCAATTTTATTAGCATTTTCCATATTGGGTCTGCTATGTAAAAAATTCAAAGTCAGCCGGCCAGCACTGCTGATAGGGTACCTGTTGAGTGACAGGGTATACAACCTCACTTACCAATTAACATCTCTACATACCATAAATGATTTAATCACAAGGCCACTCTTTATTTCTATAATGATTTGTGTTATACTTTTACTGTATTGGGGAATAACAAAACGGAGTAAACTAGACTATGCTTAAGAAAATAATAACGGCTTTGTTCATAATTACAACAACAGCCATGGCAGATTACAATTTAATAGTGCCACAAAAACCATCTGGTGGAACTTCTGTGTGGGCACAGATAGTTGTAGCAGAATGGGAGAAACACCTAGGAGAAAAGATCAACTTGATTTACAAGCCAGGTGCAAGAGACCAACTGGGGCCAAATGAGTTCCAAAACAAACTAAGGTTCGACGATAAGACAATATTGGTGTCACATGGTGGTAACGGTATATCATATCTTGTTGAACCTGTTGATTACAATTATCTAGATTGGGAGTCAATTGGACAAATGAACTTAAACATTATCGTTGGTGCAAGGAATAAAGCCGATACCAAAAACGGTCCGATACAGTTTCCATCTGGATCTGGTATGACACCAGAAGTGATGGCTATCGTTATGTTGCTTACAGGACCCACTGGTGATCCTATTAAAACTTTTGAAGACAAGATAGTATGGGTTAAAGGTATGAAAGGATCTGAAAGAAGACTTGCTTTCATTAGAGGTGACTTGAATGCAACCAGGGAGAACCCTGCCGCATACAAGAAACATGTTTTACCTGTGATTGCAAAGGGAAACGCTTACACATGGTTCCACCATGGACTACTTGATGTAGGCACCGGAGAACATGGGCAAGATCCAAACTTCTCTGAACCAACATTTGAGGCCTTGTACGAAAAAACATATGGAATTGCTCCAAATGGTGACTTCTATGATGCTTACAAACTTGTTAAAAGTTGGAGAGATGCATTACAAAAAGCGTTCTGGGTCAACAAAGGCAATCCAAACAAAGACAAACTTGTCGCCGCCTTAAACAAAATGATAAACGATCCTGAGTCGGTTGCCGCTATCGAAAAGAAAGTTGGCAAGTACGAATGGAGAACAGGTGCAGACGGAGATGCCGCAGTGAGAACACTGAAGTCGTTTATTACACCTAAGGCTCTAAAGACTTTGGCTGACTTTAAAAGCAAACAACTAGGTTACAATACAGTCTACAAAAAAGAACTTACGAACTAATGTACATTCTTTTCACTGGTGCCCCAGGTTCCAAATGGAGCAGTGTGGCCAAAAACATTTACAGGTCACCCGATATTGATCAAACCGATAGCACCAGTGAAAGAACATACACCAAAGGCTTGGTAAGACACATAGGATCATATTTTGATCCAGGCATGGAGTTTAGGAACTCCAGAGACAACTGGGATCTGCCTTTCACAGGCTCAGGCAAGAGGATTATAAAGTCACATACATTTGCACATGAACTGGATGAACTTTGCACACTAGGGTATCCGATTGTAATGGTGTATCGAAACGACATTGAGTGTTGGAAATGGTGGACCGATGCAGGCGGCTTTAACATCACATATCCAAATTACGGCTTCTTTAAAGATCATGACACTATGTGGAGTAATATACAATCGGAAAACAGAGACATCATGCAGTTTATAAAAAATAATCAAAGCAGGATCATTTGTCCTAAAGACAATGTGGACCTATGTAGAGCACTCAATATCAGTTTTCCCGACTCCAAAGGTAGGATACATAACTACGAACAAAACGATATCAAAGTTTACTTGTACGTATAATGAACAAAAAAATCTTTGCAAAATTATTAAGGCATAGCCAAAACGATATCTCTAAAATTACTCTGCCATGGATTAAGGAAACTTTTGGTGTTGAAGTCAAACGTTGTGATACTCTAGAACAATATTCTGAAGCTATAGACGACGCATCTTTGCATAGATACTTCTCCAAGTATTGGCAGAACGATATGAAGAAATGGAAATATTCCGGAATTCAGTTAATCGATGAGGTAAACAGTCTTAAGCCTCGAGCTGTGCTTGATGTTGGCTGTGGATATAATGAATTCAAAGGCAAAATAAACAACTTAATTGGCATTGATCCTTATAATAAAAATGCAGATCTAGAAGTTGATACTCTATCATATAGAACTGATAAACTTTTTGATGTTATACTTTGCTTAGGTTCAGTCAATTTTGGTAGTAAAGAAAAAATAATTGCTGAGGTTGGCAGATGTGTGCAGTTACTTGCCAATAATGGATTGATGTTCTTTAGGGTAAATCCTGGGTTGAGCCATGACAAACCAGAAGCGGATTGGATTGATTTCTTTGCATGGAACGTGCCATTTATAATAGAACTGTCAGAGATGTACAATTTGAAAATACTGGATATAAGGGATGATACCAATCAACGTAAGTATTTTGTTTATAAAAAGCAATCAATTCAGTAGACTTTTGCTTTTATTATGTTACAATTAAGAGTAAATACCAATGTATGCAAAAACGCACTAAAAGTCTGTTAGAAGAATTAAGCTCTATGCCCCTTAGAAGGGACAAAGAAGAAGTGGTTGAAAGCAGAGCATCACACATACTAGAGTCCACTATACGTTTGATCACATTTATTAGGGAGAATTTTGATCAAGACACAGCGTTTAAACTTGAAAGGAAGTTCCATTTGGCGGTCAAGAACATGGACGCATCAAAGTTCAGTAAGGGTGTGGCACGTATCAAAGAGAACCGAGACGTTAAAGAAAACTTGCTCAAAATCAAAGACGGCGAATATAAAGAGGACTAATCATGTTAATAGAAGATGTCCTTACAGAATTCAAAAGGACACACCTTGAACACATCGAGGACATTGTCATCACTGATGGCTATGAAGGTGGCAAAGCAGTCTTGGAATACTTTAGGGGACTACTATTGACGCTAAAAGGGTCAAGCTCAGAAGCAATGAGTGTCTCTGTGAAATGGGATGGTGCACCTGCTGTAGTGTGTGGAACCAATCCAGATAATGGCAAGTTCTTTGTGGGGACCAAGTCAGTTTTTGCACAATCACCTAAAATAAATTACACAAAAAAAGACATCGCAAGTAACCATGGCACAGATGATCTTGGACAAAAATTATTGAAGTGCTTGGTTCATCTTAAAAAATTAAACATACAAGGCGTTCTACAGGGTGATTTATTATTCATTGATGAGGACATAATAAGGAAGAATATCGGCGGCAAGCCTCACTTAACATTTACACCTAACACTATAACATACGCAGTCCCTGAGGGTGGCGACTTGGGTAAACAGATTGACAGGGCTAAGGTTGGAATCATATTCCATACAACGTACAATGGCGATACACTGGCAGACATGACAGCATCTGGAGGAGCCGACGTCGATTCATTTGCAAAAAGCAATGATGTATTCTTTGACAATGCAACATATAAAGATGTATCGGGTAGTGCTAAATTCACAGACGATGAAACAAAACAATTTTACAATAGTATCGAAAAACTTGAAACACTCCTAAACAACGTTCCAAGGGACCTGTCTGCAGTATTAGGACAAAACAAGGATTTTATACCCACATTCCAGATATACATCAACGCTATGGTGAAGCAAGGTCAAGTGCCCGGTGATGTTAATAAATTTCTACAAGGATTCAGAAAGTTTTATAACGACAGGATACAACAGCAGATATCAGGACTAAAAGCACAAAAGGCCTTGCAGTTAAGACAGGACAAAATAAAACAAATGCCTGTGTTCTTGAATAGAGCAAAAAAGCCTTTACAGGCCATGTTGACTTTTTATAAGGCGGTACAACAGATGAAAGGTTTTGTCCTAAAAAAGATGAATCAAGCAATGGCCATTGGATCTTTCCAACAGACCGACGGTGGACTTGAAGTTACGGAACCAGAAGGCTTTGTTGCTGTAGACAAGGCAGGTGGCGCAGTTAAACTGGTGGACCGTTTAGGATTTTCAAGAAGAAACTTAACCGCCGTCAGCAAATTCAAGAAATAGATTCAAAGTTTTATTAATTTGTTCACTTAACTTTTGTTGATTGAAGAAATTTTCAAAATTATGCTGTCTTAGTGCCTGACTTTGTAGATAGATATCTTGCCATGGAGCATCACGTAACTTATCACAAACATCAACAATGCTGTTGATCCTTACGTCAGTATCTCTATCCAAATCATACGCCTCTTCGAAGTAATTGTTATATGTTTTGAAACCGATTTCTTTCAACTTCTGCAGATATAGGTAGTTGCCATGCACGACAAATATCTGTTTTGCTATGATTGGCTTCCATATCTTCTCAGTCATAAAAACTTCAAAATCATTGTCATTGGTCTCGGACACAATACTACAGGCAGTGTCGTTATATGGTTTTTCATATATGTCTTGATCTCTGCCATGGAATGGATATTCCTGAGCCCACGGTAGTTCATAGTCATAGGGTAGTTTTCTATTGGGCCAGTTGCTATACAGACTGTTTTTTAGTGCACCTTTGGCCAATAATTTTTTAAACAGTTTTTGTCTGTGCTTTCTAGGTTGTTTATTTAGATATAAGAAATCATATTTTTTGTTAGAGTGGTCAAAATTAAATTTGCTATCCTTATGTTTTTGATACATGTAGTACCAGAACCAGCTCACACCTCCAGTCCACTTGATGTGATCTATTACTATTTCTGGATACTGAGGTGTACTGTTAATATTTTCATGTGATTCCCATGGATTGGATTTAATAAACACAAAACCTTGGCTATGCAACAGTTCACATCGCCTTTTTAATTCTTCGTTGAATTCGGAGTTGTCTTTTAACCTAAGGTTATCTCCCCTGACGTCTATGATTGCAAATCTACGATCATATGAGTCCAGGTCATAGTTGTGGAGGGTATAATATTCTCCGGTCATTTCGAACTCCTGATTGCTTAGACTATGC
>MDTB01189610.1_pt1 | contig 17314 bp, 17 predicted proteins | sample 811161 | NCBI WGS metagenome assembly MDTB01 (sample SAMN05326650, study PRJNA326480) | marine metagenome | isolation source: seawater | place: Mediterranean Sea | collected 2009
AATATAGCCCTTCCAATAGAGACTCTTTGTTTTTCTCCTCCAGATAAATTATTTGGATATCTTAATACTAGACTCTCTAGGTTTAATAACTTTATAATATCGTTATATAAGAAAATTTTTTTTTTATATTTCCTGATATTTTGACCATAAAGTAAATTTTGTTTTACTGTAAAATGAGGAAAAAGTCTCGAATCCTGAAAAACATATCCAATTTTTCTTTTATGAATAGGTAAAAAAGAATGATTTCTAGAGTCATTCAATATTCTGTCATTAATTTGAATAAATGAATTCTTAGGTTTTATTAATCCTGAAATACAGTTAGCTATGGATGTTTTTCCTGACCCTGATGGGCCAAATAAACAATTTATATCATTTGATAATAATAAATTAACCTTTAAATAAAATTTTCCTATTTTAGTTTCTATTTTAACAGTATTAATCATTTATTTTATTAATTTTCGTTATTTTAGTAAGAATTATCTCTGATAGTAGCAAAGCAGAAATTGATATAATAATGGATATAATAGTAAGCCGGAATGCCATATGTTCTCCATTCGGAATTTGTAAAAATGTATAAATTGCAGAAGATAAAGTTTGAGTTTCGCCAGGTATATTAGATACAAAAGTAATTGTTGCTCCAAACTCTCCTAATGCTCTGGCGAAGCTAAGTGTAGTTCCTACAAAAATTCCTGGCAATGCCAATGGTATTGTAATTGTTATAAATACCATAATATTGCTTGCTCCTAATGTTTTTGCAGCCTCTTCAATTTTAATATCTATCATTTCTATTGCTAACTTTATAGATCTAACCATTAAAGGAAAACCCATTATTGCGCAGGCCAAAGCAGCCCCCGTCCATTTAAAAGCCAGAGTTAAATTAAAATACTTTTCTAAGAATATACCTATAAAACCATTTTTGCCAAAAACTAGGAGAAGCATATATCCAGTTACTACCGGAGGTAATACTAAAGGCAAATTTACTAAGCTCTCCAATAATTTTTTAAAGGGGAATGATTTTCTTGCTAAAAAATAGCCAGTTATAATACCAAATGGAAGACTCAAAATAGACGCAGTAAAAGCAATCTTTAGAGAAAGATAAATTACCATTAGTTCTTCTTGAGAAAAATTAATCATAAATATACTTTCTAAAGCCCCATTTTTGCATTATCGAAAAGCTCTTTTCATTTGATAAAAATTTATAAAATTTAATTGTTTTATTATCAGTATTAAGAGGAGCAACTGGATAAACAATTTCATCATGAAGTTTTTTTTCTACTTCAAATATTATCTCAATATTACTTTTTGAAGCAATTACATCTGATTTATAGACTATTCCATATTCAAGGTCTCCTCTCGAGACAAATTGCATCGCTGTCCTAACATTAGAACTCTGAGCTAAATTATCTCTGACTGCTTTCCATATTTTCAGTTTCTTTAATGTCTGTTTTGCGTATATACCTGCAGGAACGGCATTTACCAAAGCTAGCGAGAGTCTCGATTCTGTATTTATTAGAGTATTTTTTATATCAAGATATGATTTATTTTTTTTAATAAAGTTTCTTTGGTTTGTAATAATTACTAATGAATTTGTAAGATAATTAAACCTAAGATTTTTTACAATTAATGATTTATCTTCTAAATAATCCATCCATTCTTTATTAGCTGATATAAAAATATCGGGTTTAGCTCCGTGATAAATTTGCTTAGCTAATTGCGAGGTCCCTAAAAACACATTTGTAATTTCAATATTTTCTGTATTTAATTCATAATTTTTTACCAATTCCTCTAATGCGTCTCGCAAGCTTGCAGGAGCAAAAATCAATAGACCTCTTTTTTCATCATTAGAAAAACTGATAGAAATATAAAAGTAAAATAAAAATAAAATTATTATTTTTTTTAAATTTTTTTTATTAAGCATATGTATTAATTAATATGTTCTGATTCGTAAAAATATAATTTCTGATCTTTTATATCAAATAGTTTCCTTCTACAGAAATAGGAAAATATATTAGAGATTAAATTGTAATTATAAAGTTTTTTTCTCATTATTTAACTTTTAAAATAAAATTATTAATTATATAATTATAATATTAATTTTTTAATTCTATGAAACTTTTTATTTTAGGGTACAGTCTTATTATTTTTACAATTATAGCTATAGTAATTTATCCTTACATTTAAAATTAGAAATTATGAAGGTTGACATTTAAGTTTTCTGCTTTAAAAATTAAGAATTAACTTTCTGGAAAAAAATATGTTGTTAGACAAAAATGAATTAATTAAAAATAAAGAAGATGAGCTATGTGAGACAAAAAAGTGGCAAAATACGAGATGGAAGGATGTTAAAAGAGACTATAATACTGAGGACGTAAAAAAACTAAGTGGATCTATTAAAATTAGTTATACCCTTGCAGACAAAGGGGCAAAAAAACTATGGAATTTATTAACTACAGAAGACTATATAAATACTTTAGGAACATACACTAGTAATATGGCAGTTCAACAAGCCAAAGCAGGATTAAAAGCCATTTATGTTTCTGGGTGGCAAGTGGCAGCCGATGCAAATGTTTCTGGTAATATTTATCCTGATCAAAGCTTATATCCTGTAAATAGTGTGCCAGAAATAGTTAACAGAATAAATAAAGGATTTCAACGTGCTGATTTAATTCAGACTATGGAAAAGATGGAGCAATCAACTTCTGAGAATATTGATTATTTTCTACCCATAATAGCTGATGCTGAAGCAGGCTTTGGGGGACCGCTGAATGTTTTTGAATTAATGAAGAGTATGATTGAGTCAGGGGCAGCAGGCGTTCACTTTGAAGATCAATTATCCTCTGAAAAAAAATGTGGCCACCTAGGTGGTAAGGTTTTAGTACCTACTTCATATTTTGAAAGAACATTAAATTCAGCTAGATTAGCAAGTGATGTACTTAATGTACCTACGGTAATAATGGCTAGAACGGACGCTAATGCTGCAAGATTAATAACTAGCGATGTAGATGATAGGGACAAACCTTTTATGACAGGCGAAAGAACTGAAGAAGGTTTTTATAGAATTACTGGAGGGCTTGACTGTGCTATTGCGAGAGGTCTAGTATATAGTCAATATGCAGATTTAATTTGGTGTGAAACTGATAAACCTGACCTCAGTGAAGCAAAAAGGTTTGCCGAATCAATTAAAAAAGAATTTCCTGAAAAAATGTTAGCTTATAATTGTTCTCCCTCTTTCAATTGGAAAAAACATTTAGACGATGAGCAGATAAGAAGTTTTCAAAAAGAATTGGGAGCAATGGGTTACAAATTTCAGTTTATTACTTTGGCAGGATTTCATAATCTCAATTTATCTACTTTTAATCTGGCAAAAAGTTATTCACAACATGGAATGCAAGCTTATGCAGCCCTACAAGAAGAAGAATTTGAGAAGGAAAGTAAAGGTTATACTGCTATTAAACATCAAAGAGAAGTAGGTGTAAGTTATTATGACAAAGTATCTGAAGTAATTTCATCAGGGAAAAGTTCTACCACAGCTATGAAAGACTCAACAGAAAAGGATCAATTTTAGTATGGAAGATAATTTACCAAAAAGTGGAATGCCGCAAGCTAGAGGTGGAGTCCTCGCCCAAGAGGATATTGAACTATTGAAAAAGACTATAGAGTATTATTTAAAAAATAATAATGACTTAGATAGTTCTGAAGAAACAAAAATAAGCCTATTGTTCCATAGACTAGGAAGGATGAGCATCAAATAATTTTTGCTCTCGTAGAGATTCGAACTCTATCCAATGGTTTCGAAGACCACTATGCTATCCATTACACCACAAGAGCTAGTGTGTAAAGTATTATACATTTTTTTAAAGAATTTGATTAAATAAATATTTTGACAAAACTGATAAAGTTTATTTAAACTATATTTAGAGGATTTCATGAACTTAACATTTCGAACTGTACCAATAATAGAGACAGGATTAGGAAAAATATCAGTTCTTCCGAAAGTATGTAGCGAATTAAACGTTAAAAAACCAATTATAATTACTGATAATGGTTTGTTTGATTTGGGATTTGTAGATATTATTATTGAAAATTTAAAAAAAAATAATGTACAAGCATGTATTTTTAAGGATGTTTTAGCAGACCCGCCAGAAAGTAATATATTTGATGCAGTAAAAATATTTCATGATTTCAAAGCAGATGGAGTCATAGGACTTGGAGGAGGTAGTTCTATGGATGTTGCAAAAGCAGTTTCTTATTTTAGTATGAACAATATTCCTATATCTGATTGTTATGGTATTAACAAATTGTCGCAAAATAGATTTCCTTTAATTCAAATTCCTACTACTGCTGGAACAGGTTCTGAACTTACTCAAATAGCGATTTTTACATTGGAAAGTAATGAAAAAATGGGAATAGTAGACCCAAAACTATTTGCAGATTGTGCTATTCTTGATGCTGATTTAACCTTAGACTTACCTAAAAATATTACTGCTTATTCTGGTATTGATGCAATGGTTCATGCAATAGAAGCCTATACAACTAAAATTAAAAAAAACCCTATATCTGACTCGTTAGCGAAAAAAGCCTTAGCTCTACTAGGTAAAAATATTAGAATTGTTATTAATGAACCAAGAAATAGAGTTGCTAGAGAAAATATGTTGCTAGGTTCTATGCTAGCTGGAATGGCTTTTTCCAACGCCCCTTGTGCTGGAGTACATGCCTTAGCATATCCAATAGGTGCACAGTTTCACGTTCCTCATGGTTTATCTAATTCTTTAGTATTAACAAGAGTTTTAGACTTTAATAGTATTGAAGCGAAGAATATGTATTGTGAAATTGCCCCAGATTGTCTTCCTGAATTAAAAGGTAAAAAAATTTCAATAGATGCCTTTATTCTAGGTTTAGATGAGTTAATAAATGATTTAAAAATACCTAAATGTTTACGAGATGTTGGAATCGATCATAAAGATATACCAAAGTTAGCTGAAGACGCAATGAAACAACAAAGATTATTAATAAATAATCCCAGAGAAATAAAAATTACTGATGCTATCTCTATATACGAATCTGTTTTATAATAAATATTGTAATTTGTTCTACATTCTATAACATGTGGTGATGTGGGTATTATGAAACAGGTTTTGCTTGCAATGTTATCAATGCCAATATTAGTAATATTGATGGCATTTGTCGGATTTTTTTCATCAAAAAAAAAAACTAAGCTAAAATTTTATTCGATTGCTCTGATACTTTTTTTATTTACAAGCCTGCCCCTTACTTCATACTTTTTAAGCTACCCTCTTGTAAAACTTTCAAAAGGTTTTTCTAATAATAATTATTCAGATGCAGTCGCTATATTAGTTCTGACTGGTGGAATTAAGAAAAGTATTTCAGGTTTATGGATGCCTAGTAATGAAACTACTGAAAGATTATTAATTGCACAATCTATATCTTCTGAATACTCATTACCAATTATGATTTCAGGAGGCAGAACTTCTGATAGTAAAAATAGTGAAGCAATTATATCAAAAAATTATTTTAAGCTATATAATAGTAGTATAGAACAAAAAAGTCTTAACACTTATCAAAGCGCCCTCAACTTAAAAGAATTTTGCAAAGAAAAAGAAGGTCCTATTCTAATGATTACAGGTCCTTACCACTCACTAAGGAGTTATCTTACTTTCATATCTCATAAATGTAATGTAAGAACCTACCAATATAATTCAGATTTCTCGTACGATATGTTTATTCCGTCCTTAAAAGGGTTTTCAAATTTTAATAGTTTTTTGTATGAATCCTTTGCTTTACTCTATTACGTAGGGACTAATAAAATAAAAATATTTTAAAAAATAAATATATTTTTTTATTCTAATTGTAATTTGTTTCTTAAAGTTAAAATTTACTTTTTAATAGAAGCGGTCTTTTTAGACTAATATGCACCTTCATAGGTAAACTTATTTTTTCACTCTTAATTGTTTTTATCAAAGGCATTTCTAGTTTACCAAATCCAATTACTCCAGCATAATCTCCAAATCCTTTTAAAACATCTAGCTTTCCTTTACAAACCGCGTCTCCTTGAAGGCCCGCGGTAGTTGAACATTTCCAGTCAATTAAAATAATGCTATTTTTATCTTTAAACGTTATTTTACAAAATCCATTTAGATCTTCTACCTCTGAAAAACCACAACTAAAACTCCTACCTTGATATGAACGTCCTATAAGATCACATTCTATTTCTGCATTGTTAAAATTAGCATTCTTAGGGCTCTCAATTTTTCCCAGGAGTGTTGCCTTTATAATTTGGTCGTCCTTTATTTCCTTTATCTTAATATCATTCTTCGAAGCCAAGAAAATATCAAGTTTATGATCTATAAAATCTTGTTCTTCTAGAGCTGCGACATCATTAAGTAAATTATTTCCTAATAAAATAACAATTAGATATAAAATTTTAAATTTTTTAAACATTTTTAGATTATAAACATTAATATCTTAAAAAAAAAGTTTAATATATAGGATTATTTTGAGAATTTTGTTAAACTTTAAAAATATTATCAATTATACAGAGGTAAATATTAGTTTGTATTTAAAATTAAATTACTCTTGTATTTATCATAAAATATATTATTTAATAACATAGAAAGGTGGGATTATGTTTAAGATAAATAAAGCGCAGGCTCATTGTGATATACCATGTAAGGTTTATGATCCATCTGTAATACAATATTCTGTTTTGAGTATGGTCAGATTCATGGACATAATTAATGATGAGGTTAAAGATTCAGAAATGAACGTTTCAAAAATAGCACAGCTAACCAGATTAATTGCTGTCAAAGAGCAACATGCTAAAGAGATAAAAAAAGAGGTAGCAACTATATGGGGAGACTATTTTAAAGAACCTCAAATATCAAAATATCCGGAGATTCATGAATTAACGCACTCTATAATGCAATTAGCATCTAAATGTAAACAAGAAATTGATAGAAATAATGGAGTAGAGTTGTTAAAAAAAGTAAATAAATTTACCGAAATATTTTGGGATACTAAAAATATCAAGACTGAAAAACTCATTGCACCATATCCTCCAGAATTAGTTATAGTTTGTCCAATTCTCAAAAGTGTTTAAATTTTTTAGGATAGCTGGGACAAGTATGGAACCTACGCTTGTCTCGGGTGATTTGGTTTTTGCTACTACTTTATTGAGAAAGTTTATAAAGAAAGATAATTTAATTGTTTTCTTCGATGATTATTACTCCTTTATTATAAAGAGAGTATTAAAAATTAATATAAATACTATAATACTTAAAAGTGATAATATAAAAAATGACTCTATTTTTTGTAATAAAGAATTAAATAAAAAAACTAAAATATATACTGTGCTTTTTAAAATAAGGTTTAAAAGGGTATAAAAGATTTTAAACTTTTTTTACGTCAAAAATGATTTAATTAAAGACCCAGAACTTTCTTTATCCATACTACTTTTACCATTTATCCAAATTTCTTTTATTCCTATGGGTTCTACTTTTAGCCTAGAAGACCCATCAGGTAAATCATATATCCTTTTAGTACCTGATGTTCCTACAATTTTAGGATCAAATAACATCATATCTGCATAAAAACCAGGAACTAACCTACCTCTTTTTGGTATTCTACATATATCTGCCTGTTTTGCAGTTAGTCTGTATACAGCGTCTTCTAGTTTCATTATTTTATGATCTCTCACCCATTTTCCTAATAGATCTAATCCATATCCTGCATCGCATAATAAAGATAAATGAGCACCTGCATCTGATAATGATACAGTAGAATCGTTGTGTAATAGTAATTTTTTTACTTCTTCTTTATCAGAATTAAGTAACTCTGCTATAAATAAATCATCTATTCCTCCATTTATAGTATTATCTAATATCCAATCAAATGGTTTCATATCCATTAATTTAGCAATCTCTAAAACATTTTTACCTTCAAAAACTTTAAATCTAGTATTATTGGCTTTAAGTAAAATTATTTTTTCCCAATTTCCTACAAATAATTTGTTCTTAGAAGTATCTGATATTTCTTCTAGAACTTTTTTTCTGAAAGAAAAGTCATTTAATATTTGCAATTTTTTTTTAATATTTTCTTCAACCATGTAACTCTTCCAGGAAGATAATCCTTCAAGCATGTAAGGTTCTCTCATAGTAAATTCCATTGTTAAGGGTCTACAGGAAACTTGTCCCCAAATCTCAAAACCTTTTTTCTTTGCTTTTCTAATCTCATTAAGATGTTCCAAAGCCCAATTTTTTTTTAAGGGATTATATAAAATTGGAGCAACCATTGCTGGTCTTTTAGTGTCTCCAACTAAGTCCATAATATCTAGTATATTTGAACTATTTGACTTAGTTATCATAAAGATACCTCTGTTTTGTACTGCCATAGCTTTTATAAGTCTTTTAATTTCATTATTTGATGCAAACCTTGATGGCATCGGAACTCCATTATATCCATTATGTCCTTCAAATGTAGAAGTTGAAAAACCTATAGCTCCATTAAGCATGGCTTCACTTACAATTTTTTCCATTTTATTTATCTCTTCATTGGTTGCCTCTCTTTGCATGGCTTCTATACCCATGCACCATATCCTTAATGCTGAATGTCCTACGTAGGAACAAATGTTTAATTTTAGTTTTTTATGTTCTAATAATTTTAAATAATCTGAATAAGTTTTAAAGTTCCAATCTATACCTTCCTTTAATGTATGATATGGCATACCTTCTACCTTCTGAAGGTTTCTCATATTCAGCTCTCTGTGCTTTTTTTTACAAGGTGCTATTGTGAACCCACAATTTCCTATTAAGGCTGTGGTTACTCCTAATTCACAAGATGGAGAAGCTGTAGGATCCCATGTAAGTTGAGCATCATAGTGTGTATGTGTATCAATTATACCAGGAGATAACGTTAGCCCTCTTGCGTCAAAAATTCTTCTTGCTTTTCCTGTAATTTTTCCTCTTTCGACTATTATATCATTTAAAATTCCTATATCAGAGTAAATTGCACTTTGCCCAGTACCATCAATTAGGTTGGCATTCTTTATTATTAAATCATACATTTATTCTTCCTTGTTTTAATTGCCTAAAGCTAGCGCAACCCTGCTTGAAGGTAATTTATTTAGGGCTTTGTGTATAAACCAAGAAACTTTTACAACACGTTTTAGATCTATGCCCGAAATAATTTCCATTCCATCTAGCATATATATTACATCTTCAGTTGCAACATTTCCCTTAGCTCCTTTTGCATATGGGCATCCTCCTAATCCACCAACTGACGTATCAATAGTTGCAACGCCTAATTCAAGCGCAGCGAAAATATTAGCTAATGCCTGTCCATATGTGTCGTGAAAATGGACTGCTATTTTTTTAACATCTGTATATTTTAAAACATTCTCTATTAACATTTTTACCTTCAAAGGCGTTCCATATCCTACTGTATCCCCCAATGAAATTTCATAACACCCTAAATCATCTAAAAATCTTGCTAATTCTGCAGTTTTTTTATATGTAATTTCTCCCTCATAAGGACAACCTAATACACAGCTAATATAACCTCTTATTTTTAATCCATTCTTTTTTGCTATTAAAACAATTTCTTTAATTCTATTTAAAGATTCCTGAACTGAACAGTTAGTATTTTTCTTTGAAAATTTTTCTGACGGAGTAGTAAAGACGCATATAGTCTTTATGTCAGTTTTTAAGGCATTCTTTAGACCTAAATAATTTGGTGTTAAATAAGGATATGTAGTTATAGGATTCTTTTTAATTAAGTTATATAAGGCAGCACTATTTGCCATCTGCGGTACCCATTTTTGAGGGACAAATGAACCAATTTCAATATTTTTATAGTTACACTCTGAAAGCATATCTATGAATTTTACTTTTGATTCTATTGGTAATATTTCTTTCTCGTTTTGCAGCCCATCTCTAGGACCAACTTCATATATATTTACTTCTTTAGGTAACATACTATATCCAACCCGGTTTTCTTTTCTCCAGAAAAGCATTTAACCCTTCTTGCGCTTCCTCTGATATTCTTATTCTAGCAATTTCTTCTGCTGTTTTATCAATTAAATCTTTATCTATATATTTTGAATTAATAGCTATTAAAAATTTTTTTATCTCAGTTTGTGCTTTAGGCGATCCTTTTAATAACTTTAAAAATAGTATACTTATGTAATTATCAAATAAATCAGGAGTTAATATTTCATTTATTAAATTTATTTCTTTAGCTTCCACAGCATCAAAAATCTCTCCAGTTAAAAATAGCTTTTTACAGTTTTTCAATCCAATATTTCTTAATATATATGGACCAATCATGGCAGGAATTATTCCTAACTTTACCTCAGAAAAAGAAAACTTTGCGTTCTTATCTGCAATTGAATAATCTGTAACAGCTATTATACCCAAAGCCCCTCCAAATGCATGTCCATTTACTAAAGATATAGTAGGCTTAGGAAACTCTTCTATTTCTTTTAGCATTTCAGCAAATTTTATGGCATCTCTCTTATTATCTTTAAAATCTAATTTTTTAGAACTTTCCATCCATTTAAGATCAGCCCCTGAAGAAAAACAATCATCTTTTCCAGTTATAATCAAAACTCTTACAGAACTATCAGATTTAAGGACTTTAAGTGTTTCTTTTATTTCATCTATCATTTCAATATTGAGAGCATTCTTTACTTTAGGCCTATTAATATATAAATACGTTAACCCTTTCTGTTTTTTTTTTACTATAATATTATTTTTTTTCATCTTAATTACATTCTAAATACGCCGAATTTTCCTTTTTCTACTTCTGCATTTAGGCAATATTCTAAACTTGATGCTATAACATCTCTTGTATCAATTGGATCTAAAATTCCATCATCCCATAATCTAGCTGTTGCATAGTAAGGAGAACCTTCTTCATCAAATTTTTTTATTATTTCATTTTCAAAATTTTTTCTTTCTTTAGGACTCATATATTCATTATTTTTTTTATCTTGGGAGTCTTTTACAGAAGATAAAACTTTTGCTGCTATTTCTCCTCCCATTACTGATATTTTAGAATTAGGCCATGAGAATAAAAACCTAGGCTGGTATGCTCTTCCACACATTGCATAATTTCCAGCCCCAAAAGAACCACCTATTATTACTGTTACTTTTGGAATATTAGCAGTTGAAACAGCATTAACGAGTTTTGCTCCATCTTTTGCAATTCCTCTCTCCTCATAAGCTTTTCCTATCATAAAACCAGAAATATTCTGTAAAAAAACTAATGGGGTGCCCCTTTGTTCACATAACTGAATGAAGTGAGCGCCTTTTAATGATGACTCAGAAAATAAAATTCCATTATTTGCCACTATACCAACAGGAATACCTTTAATATGAGCAAAACCTGTAATTAAAGTTTTCCCATAATATTCTTTAAATTCATCTAGTTCTGAATTATCAACTAAACGGGCAATAATTTCTTTTACATCATACTGCTCTCTTAGGTCTGTGGGTATTATTCCATAAATATCACTTGCTTCAAACTTAGGAGCAAAACTTTTTTTTCTATCAATAAGTTGAGGTTTAGTAAAATTTAGGTTTCTCATTATTAACTTTGTTTTATTAAGAGCATCATAATCATCATCTGCCAAATGGTCAGCTACCCCTGAAATCCTAGCATGAAGCTCTGCTCCTCCCAAATCTTGGTCAGAACTTATTTCTCCAGTAGCAGCTTTTACCAGATGTGGACCACCAAGAAAAATAGTTCCAGTTTTTTTTACGATTACAGTCTCATCTGACATAGCTGGTATATACGCTCCTCCTGCAGTACAAGAACCCATTACAACAGAAATCTGAGGAGTTCCTTTGGAAGACATTTTAGCCATTTCGTAAAATATTCTTCCAAATCCATCTTTATCAGCAAATATTCCTGTTTGTTCCTGTAAATTAGCTCCTCCAGAGTCTACCAAATGTATACAAGCTAAATTATTCTCTTTCGCAATTTCCAGACTTCTCAAATGTTTTTTTACCGTTATAGGAAAATATGTACCACCTTTAACAGTAGCGTCGTTAGCTATAATGATACTATCTCTTCCTGAAACCTTTCCTATAATTGAAATTAGTCCAGCACTAGGAATATCATTATTATTAAAATCATATCCCGCTAACTCTCCAATTTCTAAAGAACTACAATCTTTATCAAGTAAATATTCAATTCTTTCTCTAGGTAGTACTTTTCCTCTCTTAATATGTCTCTTCCTAGATGAAAGTGTCCCTCCTATTTTTACCAGGCGCTTCTTCTTTTTCAGCGAAGAGACTAATTCTATCATTTGATCAGATTTCTTTAAAAAATCTGAGTTTTTTTTATCTACATTAGAACCTATTGTACTCAATTTACTAATTCCAATGCCATAGCAGTAGCCTCTCCCCCGCCAATACACAAAGAAGCTACACCTTTCTTTAGACTATTTTTTCTCAATGAGTTAATAAGAGTAGTAATTATTCTAGCACCAGAAGCTCCAACTGGATGTCCTAAAGCACATGCTCCTCCATTTATGTTAAGAATATTATGACCAAAGCTTAATTCTTTCATAACTGCCATTGGAACCACTGCAAATGCCTCATTTACTTCAAAAAGATCAATATCTTTAACTTTCAAATTTGATTTTTCCAATACTTTCCTTATTGCACCTATAGGAGCAGTTGTAAACCAATTTGGTTCATGACTATTGGTTGCATGACAAATTATTCTTGCTAATGGTTTAATATTTTTTTTCTCTGCTTCAGATTGTTTCATAATCATTAATGAAGAAGCTCCATCCGAGATAGATGATGAGTTAGCAGCCGTAACCGTTCCGTCTTTTTTAAACGCAGGTTTTAGTGTAGGTATTTTTTCAATATTTGCTTTATACGGTTGTTCATCTTTTATAACTATCTCTTCTTTCTTATTATTTAATACACTAATTGGAGTTATCTCATCTTCAAATGTGCCATTTTCATTAGCTTTTTTTGCTCTCTCTAAGGATTCTATAGCAAAATTATCTTGTTCTTTCCTAGTAAATTGATAATGTTCAGCAGTATCTTCAGCAAAGCTGCCCATTAATTTTCCTTTGTCATATGCGTCTTCTAAACCGTCTATAAACATATGGTCCTTTATTGATGAATGTCCCATTCTTATTCCCTGTCTTACTTTTTGCAAGATATAAGGAGCATTACTCATATTTTCTAGTCCACCCGCTATAACAATATTATTGTTTCCAGCTAAAATACTGTCGTTTCCGATCATCACCGCTTTCATACCTGAACCACACATTTTATTAATAGTAGTAGCTCCTACTTTAGCGGGAATATTTGCACCAATACTTGCTTGTCTAGCAGGTGCCTGTCCTAAGCCAGCAGGAAGCACACACCCCATTATCACTTCATCTACGTCTTCAGGATGTATTTTAGTATCTTTTAAATTCTTTTTAATTACTGTACTACCTAACTTGGTAGCATTTATCTTTGATAACTTTCCTTGAAAACTTCCCATTGGGGTCCTACTTGCTGAAACTATTACTATATTTTCATTATTCATAAAACTTTCTCCTTTTAAATTTATTTTTAATTACTTTTATTATAAACTTCTCTGCCTATAAGCATTCTTCTAACCTCGTTAGTTCCCGCTCCAATATCATATAATTTTGCATCTCTCAGTAACCTGCCTGCTGGATAGTCATTTATGTACCCATTTCCTCCCAAACATTGAATAGTTTCTAAAGCCATCCAAACTGCTTTTTCAGAAGCATATAGGAGTGATCCTGCTGCATCCTCTCTAGTAATCTTTCCTTTATCACAAGCATTAGCTACAGAATAAGAGTAAGATTTGCTTGAATTCATTGCAACATACATATCAGCAATCTTACCCTGCATTAATTGGAATGTTCCTATTGGTTTTCCAAATTGTTTTCTTTCTTTTATATAGGGTATTACTATATCCCAACAGGATGACATGATTCCTAAAGGACCACCGCTAAGAACTGCCCTCTCAAAATCAAGCCCACTCATCAATACATTTACACCCTTATCAATTTTTCCCAATATATTTTCAACAGGTACCTCGCAATTATTAAATACCAATTCTGCTGTATTAGAACCTCTCATTCCTAGTTTATCTAATTTAGGAGAAACTGAAAAACCAGAAAAATTTTTTTCTATGATAAATGCTGTTATATCATTATCATCACTGTCTTCTTTAAATACTTTGGCATAAACTACTAAAACGTCTGCATTAGGAGCATTAGTAATCCACATCTTAGTTCCATTTAATATGAATTTATCAGCTTTTTTTTCTGCCTTTAATTTCATACTAACTACATCTGATCCGGATGACACCTCGCTCATCGCAAGAGCTCCTACTTTTTTACCATTAACTAAATCAGGCAAGTATTTTATTTTTTGCTCTTTATTTCCATTGAGTCTTATTTGATTAACGCATAAATTAGAATGAGCTCCATAAGATAAACCTACAGAAGCTGACCCTCTGCTAATTTCTTCCATTGCCACTACGTGTTCAACATAACCCAATCCGCTACCTCCATATTCTTCTTCTACTGTAATTCCTAGCAAGCCCATTTTTCCCATTTTCTTCCATAACTCTTCTGGAAAGTCATTTTTACTATCTATTTCTACAGCTAAAGGAGAAATTTCATTTAGAGTAAAATCTCTAATACTTTCTCTCAGTTGATCTACTGTATCTCCTAAATTAAAGTCAAAATCTTGTATAATATTTGGTATCATTTTATGATTATAGTAGTATTAACTACATTAACAAGTATTTTGCTAAACCTAAAAATATAACGAATCCTAAAATATCAGTAATAGTAGTGAGAATCACAGTTGCTGAAACAGCTGGATCAATTCTAAAATGGTGAAGAATAATAGGAATAGCTGCTCCAAAGGTTCCTGCTAATATCAAATTAAATAACATTGAAAAAGCTATAATAAATCCTAGTAAAAATTCTTGAAACCATAAACCTGTAATAAGTCCTATAAGGACTGCAAAAAAAATACCATTGTATAATCCTACTAAAATTTCTTTACCAAAAACTCTAAAAGCATTTGATGATGTTAATTCCCTGGTTGCCATTGCTCTAACAGCTACTGTTAAAGTCTGAGTTCCGGCGTTTCCTCCCATTGATGCAACAATTGGCATTAAAATAGCCAATGAAACTAATTTGTCTAAAGTAGTTTCGAAAAAAGCTATGGCTATTGATGCTAGAATGGCGGTTATTAAATTAATTGCTAGCCATCCAAACCTATTTCTAGCTGTTTTAAAAGCTGCAAGATATAAATCACCTTCTGCATTAACACCTGCTAATTTCAGGATGTCCTCATCAGCTTTTTCTCTAATTACGTCTACTACATCATCAACTGTAATCATTCCAATCAATCTACCTCTAGCATCTACAACTGGAGCAGAGGTTAGTTCATACTGATCAAATAAGAATGCCACGTCGTGCCTTTTATCATTTACCTTAACAATTCTTGGGTTAGTAGTCATAATATCTAAAATCTTAGTATTTCTTTTATTTCTCATTGCTCTATGCAAGGGGACAGTTCCTACTGGAATATGCCTAGAGTCTACTGCAAATAGTGCATAAAATTGTTCTGGTATTCTTTTAGACATTCTTAAATAGTCTACAACTTGACCAATATTCCAATTTACAGGAACTGATACATAATCTGTCTGCATTATTCTGCCCGCAGAATCTTCATTATAATTCAGTGATTTCTTAATTAATTTTTGTGATTCTTTAGATAATTTTTTAAGTATTTCTTTTCTTAGACTCTCTCCACATATATCTAAAATATATGTAATATCATCTGTATCTAGGTTTGAAATCATTTTTACAAGATGATTTAATTCAAAAAAATCAATAATATCTATCAGTACCGGAACATTCATAGATGGAAGCGTTTCAGCTGGAAAATTATCTGATAAAAAATATATAACTTTTCTTCGATAATCACTCGTTAAAGTCTCTAAAAGGTCAGCAGTATCAGCTGGATGAATATTAATAATCAAATCATTAATATTTTTTTCATTGTTTTTATCTACATCTGAAATAATTTTATTAATTATTTCAGATGTAATACCAATGGTACTATTTACCGATTGCAATCTATTTTTTTCTGATATACTCATAATGCTATTAAAGTATATTTTTTTATGAAAATTAAAAAGAAAAAATATAAAGATCTAGAAATTTTTTTCTCTAATTACAAAGTTGATTACTTAAATTCTATAAAATATTTAGAAGAAAGAGTTAATAAGGTTTTTAGAAACGAAGAAAAAGAACTCATTTGGTTTCTAGAACACCCTTCTATTTACACAAGTGGAAGATCCTTTTTAGTAAAAGATAGTTCTATTAATAAAATACCTGTTTTTAATACAGCAAGAGGAGGAAAGATTACATGGCATGGACCAGGACAAAGAATTATGTATGTAGTAATGAGCTTAAAAAAAAGGCAAAATGATATTAGAAATTTTGTATATGCGTTAGAAAGTTTTATTATTTCTTCTCTAGAAGAACTTAATATTAAGTGCTTTAGGAAGAAAAATGCTATTGGTATATGGACAAAAAATAAATTAAATGTTGAAGCTAAAATTGCATCTCTAGGGCTAAGAGTAAGTAGAGGTATTATTTACCACGGAGTTTCTATAAATTTAAACTGTAATCTAAAAAATTTTTATAATATAAGTCCATGCGGAATCGCTAATGCAGAAGTAACATCGGCAAAAGAGATTAAAAACAGGAATATTAGTTTTTCTGAATTTGATGAAATATTAGAAAGTAAATTAGATATCTTCTATTAACTTTTCTGTTTAAGAGATATCAAAGACTGATCAAAATTTACAGAATCACCCTTTTTAACGAAAACTTCTTTGACTTCACCTCTTACTTCGGACTTAAGTACATTTTGCATTTTCATAGCATCCAGGATTATAATTGGATCTCCAACATCAACTTTTGATCCTTTCTGTATTTTTATTTCTATTACCTTTCCCGGCATAGGAGATTTTAAATCACTTGGTCCGCTAACTTTTTCAACCTTTGGTAATTTATTTAATAGGTCAAATGTAGAAGATTTATAAATATTAGCTTTCTCAAAGTTTCCTTTATAAAATATTTTAAAATGATTAGATTCTTTTTTTACTCTACAAGTCTCTAGTTTATCGTTTATTATATTTTGTCTTATAAAAGAGTCGTACCTATTCGTTCTTATTATATTATAATTTTTTTCATTATATAAGATTTTTAATTGCTCTCTTTCTA
>MDTB01196688.1_pt1 | contig 17308 bp, 18 predicted proteins | sample 811161 | NCBI WGS metagenome assembly MDTB01 (sample SAMN05326650, study PRJNA326480) | marine metagenome | isolation source: seawater | place: Mediterranean Sea | collected 2009
AAGAAGGATGCCAAGACCGTCGAGGTCAAGAGTAATGTAATTCCAACACCAAATTGGAAGGATAAAATCAAGAAATGGAAAACCAAGGATTGATTCACTGATCTTCTTGTTGAATCCGTTGCGCCATCTGTGCCCGATGATAGATTTCACGAAGGCTTTGGTCACTGATTTCCAAGTAAACCCGCGTTGTCGAGATATTTGAATGACCTAACAATCTCTGAATACTGACCAAATCTACACCTCGTTCCAGCAGACCCGTGGCAAAGTTGTGTCGAAGTGTATGTGGACTGAGTTTTGAGCGAGGGATATCCGCCTCATCAGCCATTGAATCCATCAACTTTTGAACTGCTCTAGGAGTCAATCTTCTCCCCCTTCGATTTAGAATCAAAGCGTCACGATGCTCATCACTCGGCGGATGCTGATTTACAATCATCGCTCGAATTTGGTTATAGGCATCAATCGCATTTACCGTTGATTCTGTAAACAAGACCAATCGATCCTTACCACCTTTCCCTTCACGAACGGTCGCTGAAAAGTCGTCTAGATCAACCGATGCTCTGTCTAAAGCACATAATTCGGAAACCCGCATTCCGGTGTCTAGGAACAGTGTAATCACAAGGTTAGCAAACGGATTTTCACTGGTTGCGGCCGCTTCTTTCAATCTCTCCATCTCTCGATAGGTCAATGTTTTTGGTAAACTTCGACCCTTTTGAGGACGAGTAACCCAATCTGGAACTCTGTGCCCAAGCCAATTTAGTAGATGGCTAACTGATGCCAATCGAGCATTGATTGTTGCAGAAGCAAGATTCGAAATCGATTGAACCCATAGGTCAAGTCGGCCATTGTTCGGATCAACCCAACGTGAGATTTCCTTGACACTGATGTTCTGCAAAGCATCCCAAGATGGTTTCAATTCTCCAGGTATTTCAGTCAGTAGGAATTGCTTGGTTGCGGTTCGATAGGACCGAAGAGTGTGCTTACTTTTCTTTTCACTCGCCAATTGCATTTCATAGCAACCGTGCCAGGGTAAGTCTGCAAGTCTTACCAATCGACTTGGAAGTCCGAAGGGAACCCCGATAGCTTCCTCTGAAAAGGGAGTTCCCATACTCCCTCGCAAGGTTGGATTAGACCAACCATTTCCAGTTAATTCCCGCTTTTCTCCATTCTGCATATGCTTCCGTCCTGAGGCCAATGACCTCTGCAATCCCATCCCCGAAGGGATTCGCCAGTCAGGGTATACGGGTATGAATGCTACGCTAATCGTTGAAGATTATCCGCCCTGTTGAAGGGCGTTTCTGAATTGCCGATCGATTAGCGGCGTCGATATCTCCAATGAAATTCAGGTACCTTTGCAGCCCATGCCGCCTCATTCTCTTGAAGTTGCTCAATATTCCAAGGGTGAGGATTTTCCGGAGATGTCATCCTTGCCTCAATCGTTTGTCTAATGAGTGGGCGAATTCGCAGATTTAGTGCTTCCAACTCACCGTAGAAAATGACATCATCGGCTTCGCGTAAAGTAAGATCTGGAGATGGATTCCAAATGTGTGCACCTGCTCTAGAGATAGCAGCAATACTCGCATCCTCATCTTGAGTCATTAAATCTCCCAATGCTCTTCCAATCAATTCTGGGTACTTACGCACCTTGAGTGTGAGTGTACCATACCCCTCCTTATTGGAAAGCAGTTGGTTGAGATTGAGGGGGGTGAATGCATGATTTTCGACGACATACGCCATGATGTGCCCAGCAACATTGACTCCCGTCGCCTTCTCAATGCCCTCCAAACCCGGACTTGAATTTACTTCCAACAAGAGAGGCCCTCTTGTGGATTCCAGAAGATCAACTCCCGCGACATCCAATCCCAATAGACGAGCTGCTTTACACGCGATTCTAGCATAGTCCTCCGGCAGATCTACTTTTTCCACACTTCCTCCTAAGTGGAAATTTGATCTGAACTCACGTCCATGCGCACGTCTGCGCATGGCAGCAACCACCTTACCACCAACCACGAGTACACGAATATCGCGTCCGTGACTTTCCTTGATGTACTCTTGAACCAGCACTCTGTTGGCTGATTCCAGTACTTTCCAAGCGATTTCACTGGCTTCACGTTCGGTATGTGCAAGGAATACACCACTGCCTTGTGTACCCTCAGGGACCTTGATCACGCAAGGAACCCCACCCACTTGTCGGATGGCCCGTTCTACATCTCGCCAATCTCGAACCAGAGCTGTGGTTGGAACGGGAATGTGATTTGCAGAAAGTAACTGAGCAGCATGTAATTTGTCACGACTGTTGCTGATTCCATCACTACTATTGGCAACATAGGTCCCGATTCGCTCAAATTGACGTGCGATGGTAACACCATGTTCTGTAATTGAATATCCGATTCGAGGCACGACAGCATCAACTTCAACGTTCCAACCTTCATGCAGGATTCTACGACCATCATTCCCGACCGTTATCGACAGTTTCATTGGATCTAGAATTTCTACTGAACATCCAAATGCATTTGCCTCTTCCATTAGCCGTCGTGTGGAGTACAACCGAGGGCCCCGAGAGAGGATGGCAACACGGAGAGTCATCAGATCGGGGCGGAACCACTTCCGTTTTGAGTCCTACGGACAAAAAACGCACGACCGCGCGCTCGCCCGCCCGCTCGCCCGCGCGCGTGCGAGGAGCGAGGCTTTCAAATGGCGTCGGCGCTTCGACAATTCATGCAGCCCGTCGAAGGCCCCAGTGGTCCACCGGTCGCAGGCCCTACCGGAGTACCTCCTGTTGCAGGGCCCAGCCCCTCTCCAATCGCAGGCCCTAGTGGCCCTCCTACTGACGTGAATCCAGCCCAATTTGATCCTCTCGCAGAGATTGAAGATGCTCGTGCCCGTCGTCAAGATCGAGAAGAGCGCCTTGAGTCTCTCGAGAAAAAGCGTAACAGCGCAAGGAACAATGTGTATTTCTTCCTTGCACTCACCGTAATTCTCGGTATATTCTCATTTTTCCCAGGCCCCATTGCCGGTGATATTTCCGATAATCCCCAAGAGGGAATGGGTAACAATCAGGCTGAACAGTGGGTGAGTGATGGTGAGGATCAAGAATATCGTCACAAAATTTGGGACGGTTCAGGGAATGAAAGTTCTGCTTGCATGAATCTTTACGTCCCTCCTATGAAGATTGATTTGGGCGCAATTTCTCAAGTACGTGTGGATGTTACCTTTGTGTCATATCGCTACCAAGGTTCAACAGACTTCACCGTGGGTATTCATGAAGGTACATGCGACGAGTTCCATCCACCGTCATGGGAACTTCCAGACAGTAGTTGGTACAACAGTACTGAACCAGCCAAAGCCGGAGAAGAAGTTGAATTTACCGTATATACGCAACCCGGCCAACGTTCGATACGAATCGAATGGGCCGAGCCTGTTGAAAACCCTGGAACACTCCTCACTATGGATGCTGAAGTTGCCATGTATTGGCCACGATTGTTTACAGTCCCGATTGCCCTGATCACATTCTTAATGGCAGGATTTGCATTCATCGGTGCACAGAAATCTGGAAATGCATTCAAGCGATTGAAGTATCCTGAAGGTCAACCGGAGAAGAAGGTCGAAGAAGAGGTTCTAGAAGCGGCTGAATCAGAGCATCGCGGTGAGCAAATCGGTGTTCCAGAAGTTCAATCCCCTGAGAATGTGGATACGCCAGATTCCTCTGGTCCCACACTCGCACAGGCTGCAGCTAGTCCCGAGCAGGATGATGCTATAGTTGAGGAAGCCGAAACTGAAACAAACTCTGCTTCAGCATGGACGGATGAACAACTCATTGCAGCAGGATGGACTCAGGAGCAAATCGATGCCATGCGGAATGGCTGAAATCCTTGAAGAACCCGAAAAATAGCGAACCGTCAAGCGAAGAGGTTGAAAGCGGTCTTCATCGCCATCCTCTCTGAGGATGGCCATGAGTGAGGATGAACTCTCTGCAATGACGGTTGCAGAACTAAAGGTTCTCCTCAAGGAACTGGGACTTTCGACTACCGGGAAAAAATCCGAACTTATTGCCCGAATTCTAGACTCAACAGAGGATGTGCTGATTCTCGATGATGATGATGAAGATGAACCGATAGAATCACTTCAACATGAAGAAGATGAGGTCCTTGAAGCAGAAGTATTTGAGGCCGAAATGCTCGATGATGAATCATTCGAAGAAGTGGTTGAAACTACCACGAGCGCGATCAAAATAGAGACACTGGTCACAGCGAAAGGTCCAGCTTGGTACAAGGATGGGACCACCATTGCAACCATCCTTGTCGTCATCCTACTCGCGGGTGTTGGAGGTTGGTGGTATCTAAGCAACGAAGCCTCAGTGTTCCAAACAGCTCCTTCACGTTACGGCGATAACTTGCGCTTTGATGTGAATGATGGCGTCATCCAAATCAATGGGGACGAAATGGTTGCCCTCCTAAGAGACGCAGTTTCTCCGAGCGCATTGGATGATGTTTGTGAAAAGCTTCGGGTTGAATTCTCAGGCTCAGGCTCAGCATCGATTCGAGATGGGACTCTCTCAGATTTAGTCGATCCGAGCGATACCAATTTGGAAGGTGCCGTGAAGGCGTTAGATGCGTTTGGAAGAACCTGGAACGCTGTAGAAACCTCTCTGGAATATGACCTAGCAGCAGACCTGTCTGGAAATACTTGGTCAGCCATCAATTCGGAAAGTTGTAGTTCATTGGAATGGTTGAATCGAAATAACCAACTGAATATCGATGTCAAGCAATGGCATGAAATTACCGAACGAGGATTAATGCGTTCAGAAACCGCCCTCAATTTCATCGATGCTGAAGGCCAATCTTACACCGCTGATGCGACAACATTCGATGGAATCATCGGCTCTGATTCCGCATCTGACTTGATTGAGGGGATTCTCATGCCTATGCACCCCGTTAATCTCTACGATATCTTCGGTCTGACTGTCATGGAAGAGGGCCTCACTGGTGAGCACGAAGGTTGGGGTTGGGAAATCGGTTCGCCAGATACTGTTGGTGGACAGGATGCTATCCAGATTCGGATGCATCACATCAAAATCGGCGACTGTCTTGGACGTGCAGAGATGGTCATTTGGGCTATCCCCAATCAACCGCTCCCTGCCAAACAGATGGTCGATATCTCGATCGATAAATCACAAAAACGGTCAGGCTGTTCGTTACTTGAATCAGAAGCCATCGATTTGACATTCCCTGAAGGGTCGTTTGTGACTCAATATACGTTGGAGCAAACTTCATTCAAGCGTGGTGATGACTTGCTCGATTGGCAACAATTCTACTCAACCCGTCCAATGTCTAGCGATGGCAAACCACAGACGTCTAGTATGGTGTCATGGGTGACCCACATGCCCGACAACTCAACCATCCGTTCGTTTACATTAGAGAAGGCAATCACATGTGTAATTTCAGATGCTGATGCATTCGGAGCGGCTCATATTGCACTCAATGGAGACGGGTATGTTTTCGCAGCACAGGATGATCGTTCAGGAAATTCCCCAGTTTGGAATCTATCATGGGTCAGTTCAGCCGAAGCGGGTTGGGTCCGAGTGACTTGGCCTGGTGGAGAAAATTGTCTGAATTCAGGAGATGCACCTCTGACCGGAGACGACAAGCCTGAGCATGCACGTAATCAAATTCCACAAACCTACACGCTGGCATTGCTGGAAAATAGGATGCTATCTTCAGACAGATATCCAGATCTTCATTCTCAAATCTCCAACAATGGTCAACTTCGAGATGATGTACAGATTGGATATGCATTGGTGGTTACTGAGGAAAATGCTGTTTCAGATTGGCTTGATGATTTGGGATTCTTACCCGATGGTCAGGTCACAACATATCTTGAGCGAACATGGATTGAAGGTGACGTCGAGCATAGTTTGCGAGTTGGAATGGATTGCGAATCGGCACGAATGGGTGGTTGGGTGCTGACTTCGACCCCAGCCTAATCCCCTGGAAACAGTGGTTCCCCCCAACTTTTACCCCGTCAGCCTCAATAGTACCACGACCGCGGACCAGAATGGGATGCACCATGAATGAAGAAGGCGAATTGCCCGAAGCGGTCGCTGCCCCTCTGGTTGTAGAGTTTACAGAAGAGGAATTCGAAGGGCCTGAAAACGATGTGCTGAGTTCAGCAGAACCTCGAGTTGAAGTCGAACTCCCTAGAGCAGGACCTACTCCAGCAAACCGGGGGCGTGTCGTGACGGTAATGAACCAAAAAGGAGGGGTGGGGAAAACCACGACTGTCATCAACGTCGCTACACATCTAGCATTGAATGGTGTCCGAGTGTTGGTGGTCGATTGTGATCAGCAAGGTAATTGTGCAACAGGACTCGGTATTGACAAGAGTCGTGTTGTGCATACAACGCGTACCCTGTTTACCGAGCCCGAACAAGCTGCATCTTGCCGCCACGCTACCGCTATTCCCGGGCTCCACCTTGTCGTTGGTGAACGTTCATTGGTCGGGCTTGAGCAGGATTTGTCAACCCGATTGGGGCGAGAACGTTGCTTGGCAGAAGGTCTTGAAACACTACTACCACATTATGATTTGATTTTCTTGGACACTGCCCCAAGTTTGGGTTTGGTCACAATCAATGCCTTGGTTGCGAGTGATGCCGTACTCGTTCCCGTTCAAACTGAATTTTTTGCACTTGAAGGCGTTGCCATGCTGGCCTCCACTATCCGTGAAGTTCGTCGCCGATTGAATCCTAATTTGGGTTTTGATGGTGTCTTGATGACCATGCACGCGCCAACATTGCTCAACGGTCAAGTTCAGAGCCAATTGAAGGAAACCTTCGGGGACCTCATAGTGGAACCCCCCATCCGGCGTAACATCAAGCTGGCTGAAGCACCCAGTGAAGGTATCCCCATTCATATCCACGCCCCTGAATCAAATGGAGGGAAGGATTATCGCGACCTCGCCGTCAATCTTGCTCAACGGTGGAATCTCACCTTGGAGTGAATGAAATGTCTGATAAGCGTGGTTTAGCCCGTGGATTAGATGATTTACTCGCCCAACACGATCACGATTTACCTTTCCTAGATGCATACGGTCCAGCAGTCGGTGATTCGGAAGGCCTGCCTGCTGGCACTGTTACTGACCCGGTTGAGCAGTTGGTTGAGGCGATTGAACGAATTTTGAATTCTCAAGGACAATTCAACCGTGAGTGGATTGTCATTAAACCGAAGAAAAAAGGTGTACAAATCAACTTTGAAACCGGCTCAGGGATGCTGCCTTTGGTTCCCTCAGACTTAGGTGCCCCTGGATTGGAAGACGGGTTGCTTGAATCTGATCGAAGTCGGGCGAGGGTGACCATTGTGCAGTGGGGAATCCCGGCACGACGCTTGTTGGAACGTTTATGCGAACATTGGTCAGAGTGAGTCAACCGTTTGGTTTTTTGAATATCTACTTACGAAATCCCAAATGATTTGATGTGTGTCGAAAACTCCTTGATTTCCCCAACAACTCCAACCTATTCCGAGGTCGCAAGCATCGTTTTCATACAAATTGTGTCCACCATTCAATGAAGTAAACAATGCCACTTCCGAATTGTTTCCACATGAAGTAAATCTCTCGATTGTATATGCTGAATTCGGAGTGATACTATCGGCGATTAGGCCCTCACATCCATTAAAATTGGCCCAATCATAGAGATTCTCATGAGCTCCACTCTGTATTGCTTCAATGTTTTGGGAATCTTCCTCGAGTAGAGCAATTCGTACTGAATTTGAATATTGAGCTATCTCGTCGAGCACTCCATGCATTTCCATGATCGGTATTGGGATGTATTCTGAATCATCCAAAAATCCAAGATACCCTGAAGTGCATGCTACGGCAGCAATCAAATCACTTGCTTGCAAAGCCATGCGTTGCGACATGATACATCCATTTGACCATCCCGTGAAATATACACGATTTTCATCAATGGGGTATTCTTCAATCATCTTGGCAATCAAGAGCGAAAGGAACCCAACATCGTCTACATCCAATACCGCAGCATCCCCACAACAATGCCCTCCATTCCATGATTCCTCACCATCACCAAATGCACCACTTCCTTCAAATGCAATACCTTCTGGATGAACTACAATGATTCCTTTTTCATCTGCAAATTCTTGCAGTCCTGTGATGTTTCGCATTTCGAAAGCGGATGCAGACCACCCATGAAGTTCAAACAACACTGGGACAGAAGAAGACGCATTCACACTTTCAGGGATATACGTCAACCAGCACCGCTCCCATTCATCAAACTCCAAACACTCATACTGGTTAGGATCGGGCCTCTCGATTTCATCAGAATAATCAGATAGATAATCTGGATTTTGATCACTATTATTTGATTCTAAACAACCAACCGTGAAACTACAAATCAATAACAGAACAAGGCAGTAAGCCGCACTCACTCTGCCCATATTACTCGGACATCAGGTTCAGAATTAAGTTGACCGTTTACGGGTTCATCAGGCGAGTGAACCCATCGGGTCCCAAGCTGGGAGGACAATAGGTTCACTTTCTAGACCTGCAAGCATTTTCTCTGTAAGGTATTTCTTGGGTGCAGCGATTTCAAACATATATTCGTCATACCATGAATCATTCATCGTGTAGTATCCCTTTTGTCCGGAGTCTTCCCCCCATGAATTTTCAACGCGCCATCGACGGGGCTTACCGTCAACAACATCTACGCCAGTAAACAACATTGCGTGGGTCATCATTGTCTGGCCATGTCGCAAACGATTTTCCTTGTCCATGCCATATTCAACTCCGTACAAGCCGCTGACATTGAACAGGTCAGCATCCCAATAGCCACCTTTTCGGTCCATTTCCTTGCCAACATCACAGCCCATCCAAACGGGTACACCATCTTCCAGTAACTTCTGGGTGACCGCCTTCATTTCTTCACTGGGTACATTCAGATAGACCACGGGTGGTCCTCCAGCAACATTCTGCAGATAGTCAACCGTGTAGGTTTGATAGTAGACATTGCGAGGATCGTTGACGATGCAAACATAATTTCTCCAATCGATATCAACATATTCTGAAGCAAATTGTTTTGGGGTCATCTCGCCCTTGCGATGGAACTTGTCATCCTTGTCTCTCCACTGCCAATCAAAGCTTGTTGGGGGTGTACCCAAGTGGATGCAGAGCATGTTCCAAATGTCTGAGACACGCTTTTCCTTGTGTGCTCTAGCCTCTTCGAGACTTCCACCATTGTTGAGGATTGTACGTAGTTCACAGGCTGAGCTTCGCAGGATATTTTTGAGTTCCATGTTCATCCATCGAGTAGCGCTACTGGTATGCGATTCTGGATAAACAGATTTGGGCACTAACCCATATTTTTCAATCAGGTTCATGGCCATATTCCATTGCCCACCATCGCCGATTGGGTCTGAAAGTAGGAAGTGAATGGTTCGGTCATCTACGGGTCTATCAGCTGTATCAATCATCGCTTCGAGTAAATGATTGGAGCGCTCAAATTTATCCCAAAAGTGAATATGAGCTTGACTAAACTCAAAATTCTTGACATTCATTTTCTTCATTGCCCCGACGCGAAACAGGTTCAGGGCCGCGAAAAGCCAGCATCGCCCACTGCTCTTTTGTGAGGTTACTTTCCAATCATCCAATTTGGTACTGAAAGTATTGGCCGTATCTTGGATGATACTTCGATTTAGAGCCAAACTGGGCAACTGTACGCTGGTCACAGCATTCTGTGCAACTTTGTTTGCGGGATTTGTATCGAACGCTTTCCGTAGTGCCTGTATCTGTTCATCCGTAATCGTCATTGCCATTGACTCACCGAGTCATGGACATTCGCGAAGACGCTTAGTCATCACGCTTGGCGATTAACGCAGCCGTGAGTCCCACAGTAATGGTGGTAAACAGGGCTGGAGCAGGTAACTTTTCGTCAGGCAAGACGACAGTCTCGGGGCAGTTGTTACCTCCACTGTCTTCTCCAGATACCCAACAGTCAGACCAAACCTTGCCACCTTCAGAAAATCCACCTTCAGGGAACTTTTCATCGTCACCGTTTGGATAAGTAAGAATCACATCGTAGTTGACATATGAGTGGGTATCAACTGGCGTGATTGTGCCGGTCCAATTTCCATCTGCACCACTCATCGAGAATTTCTCCGGTGGGTTACATACACCACTATTGATACATTGCTGAACGGTCCATTCGACGGTCGTACCATTTTCTGCTGCGGCACTATTCAATGTGACATCGATGACGAAGTCGACCCCATCAGTAGAAATTTCAGGGACTACTATCGATTCAATCGGAGTTCCTTCGACTTCGATAGTTCGATTTACTCCAGGATCATCAGCAGCGGTTGCAAATGGTAAGCACATCGACAACACAACAATGAGCACAAGCATGCGTCGCATCATACCCCGTCCTTACACTGGCCATTGAAGAAATCTCCCCCTCGAATCCCACACAGCCCGCAAATTGGCGGACCTCGATTTTTGGCAGTATTTGCTCTATTCTAGGGGTTCCGCTCAATAACTATGAGTGCACGCGGCCGCCTATGGCACAAGGCACGGTCAAGTGGTTCAATCACAAAAATGGTTACGGATTCATCGAGCGAGAAGGCGATTCAGATCTCTTCGTTCATATCACGAACGTTGAAGGAAAAATTGTCGATGGCGATTCAGTGGAGTTTGATTTGGGTGAAACCGAGAAGGGACCCAATGCAATCAATGTCCGCAAAATTGGCGGCGAAGAAGAGTAATTACAACTCCAATTCCCACAACTCATCACCAATGTGATGAAGCATCTTGACGGCTTTACCCTTGGTAGCCGCCACCATTTCATTGGAGCCCATAGTTGCCCAACCAATTGCCAACGGTTTTCCATGAGATTGATCACGAATCCAAATCAAGTCGCCCTCTTCAATTGTCTCACACGCGCTATGGATTCCAGCCGCCATGCAATCGGCACCATTCATGAGAAACGGGATTGCTCCATGGTCGACTTCACACCACTTGTGATTCGGGTTCCATGCCAACACCCCGCGTAGAGTGGGGAACGCAATGACCTCATGTTCAGGACTCTCGACCTCCATTCCCAACGGAGATTTGTCGACAATTAGCAGATTCCATGGACCAAATGTTGCGGTTTCAAGGAAAGCATTCGACAGGTCGGTATCTACACCCAATGGTACGGTTAGTCGCTGAATCAATCCCTTGATTTTCTTGTGGCGAACAGGTTTTCGGGCCTTGAGCTTCCAGTCCTTCTTGGCCACGATTGCAACGAGGCACTCACACTCCTTGAATTCTCTCCTACGATTAACTGTAGGGTTCATAAGGGTCGAGAACATCTCCTGATTCATGTGTGATTTATTTGCAATGAGTTGTAACAGTGAAGACCGAGCAACCAGAAGCCTACCTCGTTTCGCAAGATATGCGACGAGAAATCCGCATGGATGGGGATTGGGTTGGTATGAAAACGGCGAAGCCAGAATTGAACGTGAGCCCTGTCGCGCCGACCTCTCAGAACGATTCTACGATTCAATCGAAGAAGCCCGTTCGACCAATATGATTGCCCACGTACGCTATGCAACACATGGCGAGTTAAACACTTGCAATTGCCATCCATTCAAGCGCAATTATCGTGGTCGGGATTGGATTTTTGCGCACAATGGTTGGGTCAACGATGCTGAAGAGCATCCTTTGGCTGAAGGAGATACTGATTCAGAACAAATCTTCAACCAAATCATGGATGAAGTCGAGAATTATCAGAATCATGGCTCAATTCGAGGGACCTATCCTGCCTTGAAGCATGCGATAGGGACTGTTTTTGAGCGATATGGTGAACACATCAATCTTAATTTGTTCATTAGTGATGGCGAAATGCTCTACGTATTCCATCACTATCCTGGGAAGCCAGTTTATCTCGTCAGACGTTCAAAGGAGTATGGAAATGCGGCACTGGTATCAACCCGTGAGTTGAGTGGCGAATCCTGGATTGAAGTTGAAGCGGACCGACTACTTGTACTCGATCGCGGTGAGGTATTCGTATATTCAAGCCCGCTGATTTGATGATGAACAGCCACTTCGGCGATTCATGGCCAGTATCTGGTGCGCGCTTCGTACCTTTGATGAACATGCCAAAGAAATGGGTGGTGAAGCCCTTCAATCACCACGATTCTTCCTCAAACCATCGGGGTCATTGGCTGAACCCCCAATCGGTTGTGAACTTGTCCTCCCGCCTCATATTCACGAAGCCCATCACGAAGTTGAACTCGTCCTCAGATTGGGCGAAGATTTAGTTTGCTCAAAAATTGCGGTTGGACTTGACTTGACCGATCGTGAAACTCAGAAGGTTGCCAAGGCTGAAGGCATGCCTTGGACACAATCCAAGGGATTTGCAAATAGTGCAATCGTTGGTAATTTTTGTGAACCCCCGGTTGGCCTGACCCATCTACGACTTGAATTGGCGATCAATGGCGAACCTCGTCAAGAAGCATCGATTGGCGAAATGAGTTTCTCACCTCTCGATTTGATTGAAGCCCTATCAGTCTGGGCCCCTGCAGAATCTGGGGATTTACTGTTCTGTGGGACTCCTTCAGGTGTAGGTCCTATGCAACGTGGAGATCAAATCCAAGCACGCTTACTAAGCGAAGATGGGACTGTTCTATCTGAACTCGATTTCCATCTTGTCTAATCATGGAGGCACGGATTCGTGCATGTTGAGTACAGCCCGTGCTTTGTCCATGTCATCGACAGAGAATGCCAATTCAGTTGCACCTTGGATTCTTGACAAGACGTAAATCGATGTGATACTGACTCCAGCATCACCAAGACGTTCAGAAAATTCAGCCAAGGCACCAGGCTTGTCTGGCATGGATTGAGACAGCAATTGTGTAGTTGTGAAATTAATCCCCAATGCGTTTAGTGCGATTCGTGCTTCAGTAACTTGGTCGGTCACAATTACCACGTTGGTATCAATAGCACACATTGTCTCAATATTGATTTCATGATTTGCAAACTCACGACTTACCAAGGCCAACTGCCCTGCTTCATCATGCAGCTCAATTTTGAATTCTAAACGCCCTTCTCCCATGGTTCTCACCATTTTAGGCGGGTCGTGTTTTGGCTATTTACCCACCGCAACGGGAAAATTATCCAATCGCGCTCTTGAAATAAGGGAAGCAGGTCGCCCGCTTCCCAGAGGGAAGACGATGGCACACTGGCACGGTATTTCACGACGCAAGTCATCCGGTGGTCGGCTCAAGCGACCAAGCAGTTATCGAGGCAAACGCCGAACCGAAATTGCATCGGAAAAGCAATTCACCATGATTGGTGCAACAAGTCGCAAAAATTACCGCAAGCGTGCAGGCTCTCAAACAGTGCGTGTTCTGTTTGATACTGTAGTCAACGTTGCAGACAAGAAGACTGGAAAAGTCATGCAAGCCACCCTCAGTTCCGTATCCGAAAATGCTGCAGATCCCAACTTCGTCCGTCGCAACATCATGACAAAGGGCGCAGTAGTCGAGACTGACAAGGGACGTGTTCGAATTACCAGTCGGCCTGGCAGTCACGGCGTAATTAATGGCGTTCTGCTAGAGTGAAGGTTGACATCTGAGGACGTCTCCGGAGTCTTGGAGGCAATGAAATGGCCAATCATCCAGACCGAATTGTCGTGTGGCCAGGATACTTCGATTCAAAGACCAGTCGTCGTTCGGGACGACGGGTATCCAAAGATCGCTCTGTAGCGAATCCAACACTCGATGGTTTGGCCTATGCTACTCGCAATGCAGGTATCAAGAAGATGAAGCGTGAAGAAGGTGTGAGTCACCCTACACGACCTTCAGAAAAGGAAGGTCGCTTATGGATTTCAATCAAGGATGCACAATCTGCAACAGGCACAGATTCCAAAGAGGGAGTCTTACAAGCGATTGGAAGTGCTTGGAACAGTCAACAATCCGAAGCCAAGGCTGCCGAGAAGGCGGCCAAAGTCAGTGGACCAAAGACAGGTGATAAGCGAGGTCGAAGTCAACGCAAGTCATTCAAAGGAGCGAAGGGCAGCAAACCAAGTGAACGTCGTAAGCGACGAAAATGAACAGTTGAAAAAACAATAAATCGATTTTTGTTCGAAGATTCATGAGCGAAAATAATGTGTTCAAATTGTTCGTCACCAATCAAAGCAATACTGAAAGAATCATCCGTGCAGTGATTGCTGGAATCCTCATCATTGCTGGATATTTTGTGGGCTCTCCCGTGTTTGAGGTAGGCTTGATGTTGGCTGGAGTTCTAATTTTCAATGCAGTATCTGGTAACTGCTACATTTACCGAATGTTTGGGTTCAGTACATGTCCTCTTCCAGATGCAGAATGATCAACTCAATCGAAAGCATTCGGAAGATACGTCCATCGTATACCATCTGGGTCTATTCCAGCATAATGCCCCATGATTCTGGGTTCATTGGCAACCTTTTGATGGTAGTTTAGTAGATTGGTATAACCTGAAATCATCGAGGAATCTAGTCCGTCATAATTACCAGAAAACAATCCAAACAGTTCGACAAATAGCTTGAGATCTGCGATGCTCATTTCATCAGTACCTGCAGCCCATCCTGTTGTGGATTCGGATATTTTGCGCTCTAACAATGCAAGACTTCTCGTCCCCCGTCCATCTGGCGAGAACAATTTCTTCCGAATTTGGACCCTTTCTTCTACATCTGAAATTCTGTATGTGTCATCTAGAAGTCCACCAAAAGGCAACATCCCATCGATGAACTCGTCGACCTTTGCAGCCTGATACGGATCGCTTGGAACCAAGCCTGCCGCTTTGCCCGCAAACCGAAGAATGGCTGAGGATTCTGCAATGGTACCTTCAGGAGTTTGCAAAACAGGCAACATATCCCAAGGTAAATCACCATTATTCTTCATGATTTCAAATCGAACTCCATTGACTTCAACATCTTCCCATTCAAGTCCAGAAAGGGATAGTGCTACCCGACTGGCTTCTGCTCGACCAGGGACGCCAAAGTACACCAATCGCAACATGGCTACCACATTCACTATTCAATTGGGAATGGGAACTTCTCTCATCCATCCAAATTCATCAGGGTCAACCTGCGTTTGAATACCCGTCAATGCGTCGTACAATTCTCGGGTTACGGGGCCCACTTCATTGTTACAATACATGGTACAAACATCCCCATGGCATATCGAGCCAATGGGGCTGATGACAGCAGCTGTTCCTGCACAGAAGCATTCGTCGGCTTGTAATGCAAATTCAATATCGATTTTTTCTTCACAAACTTCGTAGCCTTTGCTTCGAGCCAAATCAACAATGGATGCGCGTGTAATTCCAGGCAAGATGGTGCCGGTCAATTCGGGTGTATAGACAACGTTGTCTTTTACACAGAAGAAATTGGCAGCACCGACCTCCTCAACATAGCGATGTTCAACAGCATCGAGATAGATGATTTCGGCAAATCCTTCTTTCTTGGCGCCCTTTGAGGGCATCATACCGGGTGCATAGTTTCCGATTGCTTTGACTCCCCCCGAACCACCCGGGCATGCTCGGTGATATTCATCGCTAACCTTGAGAGAAATTGGATGCATTCCACCTTTGAAGTAAGGGCCGACAGGACAGACATAGATCATGAACGTATATTCTGGAGCTGGTGAGACTCCAAGGATTGCGCCAGTTCCCCACAATACAGGGCGAATGTACAGTGCGCCTTTGCCGGTTGGCGGAACCCAGCGAGCGTTGGCGGCGACTACAGATTCAACCGCATCCAGAAACATTTCTTTGGGTACAGGCGGCATCCCGAGTCGCTTGGCTCCAGATTGAAGTCTTGCAGCATTCCGCTCTGGACGGAACAAAACGATGCCACCGTTGACACTACGCTGGGCCTTCATTCCCTCAAACAATCCTTGACCGTAGTTTAGAACACCTGCAGCAGGGGAAATGGAGATGTCTCCATAAGGCATCATTTCGCCTTTGGTCCACTCTTCGCCTAATTTACACTTGGCGACGTACATCGTATCCGTCGGGGTAAATGAGAACGTCAGCGCGTCCCAATCGATTTGCTCAGACACCATTCCACCCCTTCGTTAAGTTGTCAACGAAGGGGGTAGTTCTCAACCATTGCGCCTGCAATTTCTCAGTTCAATCACGGGGGACGCATACACAGAATTGAAAGACACCCGCTGAAATCAACCACTATGTCCGTTGAAGAGGAGGCCTGCATTGTCGCGACTTCCTACCAAGGTTCAGGTTCGCAGACTGTGGTCGAACTCTGGCTTCGCGCTCGCGAGGGACATTCCACACTCCTCTTGGTACATGGATTGCGTCCATTCTTTGAAATCGCACTTCCAGGGAAGACAGCAGAACTACCGGACGACCTTGAGGAACGATTGTCGATTGTTCGCGAGGTCAAGGACATCACCCTGATTCACGAGCCCGTGGAAAAGTGGACTGATTTAGGCACAAAGCTGCATTGGAAAATCGAGGTTAGACAACCATACAATGTTCCGAAAATTCGCGACACTGTGAAGGCATTGGGGTGGGAAGTCAGCAGTGCAGACATCGTGTTTCCTCAGCGTTTACTATTGGATTTAGATTTGGGACCTCACATTGCTTGGTCGGGTGAACTATTACCCAAAGAGGGAGATATGATCCGTGACGCTGGCGGACGGGGATTGTATCCAACCGATCAAGTTGCACGTTGCCACATTGACGACCTCCGTACGATTGATGCATTCGCTGCTCCATTCATCACGTTCTCATTTGACTTGGAAACCAGCATCGAGTCAGGTAAAATTCTCTGTGCAGCCGCAGTGGTTGAGCAAAATGGGAAATCCGAAACTCATACCTTCCGGGGTGACGAGCGAGAAATGCTCGAAGGTCTCACTAGATTGGTCCGTGATTCTGACCCCGATATCATCACTGGATACAACATCGACAATTTCGACCTACCCAAAATCAAGGAGCGAATGGAAGCCCTAGAAGATCGCAAAGATCGGTTGACACGTGCCATTCTAGCAGGATGGGGGCGTGTGCCCGCAACACAGGAAGCATGTAAGGGAGGCGGGATGCGTGGCGCACCAATTGTACCAAACCGTCAACAGAACCGTCGATGGACATTGACTGGTCGATGCGTGATGGATGCTTGGTGGGAGGCCCGTATGACCCTACGGCCCAAGCGTGAAACCCTGAAGTTTGTCTCCGAATTATTGTTCCCTGAACGCGAAGAGTTACGCAAGATGGATGTGGATGCCAGTCGTATGGATGAGGAATGGGCATCCCGCCCAGACGTGGT
>MDTB01221302.1_pt1 | contig 17306 bp, 21 predicted proteins | sample 811161 | NCBI WGS metagenome assembly MDTB01 (sample SAMN05326650, study PRJNA326480) | marine metagenome | isolation source: seawater | place: Mediterranean Sea | collected 2009
TACAAAGTTAATACCTTTAACTACACGACCATTTTTAACATCTAGACAAGGTATTATTCTATTTTTAAGCATCTATTTCTTTTGCAAGCTCTTCTAATTTTATATCACCATCGTAAATTGCTTTACCAACTATTATTCCCTCAATATTTTTATTATTTAATTCTTTTGCCTTTTTAATATCATCAATTGAAGAAACTCCACCAGATATAATTACTGGACAATTTGATGTATCTGCTACCTTCATTGTTTCATCGAAATTTGGACTTTGTTTGGTGCCATCTCGATTAATATCAGTATAAATTAATCTGCTAGCACCATAATCATTAACTTCTTTTAAATAATTTAATGTAAATTGATTTGAATTTTCTTTCCAACCTGAGACAGATAGATATCCATCCTTAGCATCTAAACCTAAAGCAATTTTATTTGGAAATTTTCTACATGCTTCCTTCAAAAAATTTTTATCTTTTATTGCGGCACTTCCTAAGATAACTTTTTCAACTCCAACATCGGTATATTTTTGTATACTTTCGAAATTTCTCACACCTCCACCAATCTCAATTTTAATATCAAACTTACTAACTATTTCTTGAATAATATCTAAATTAACTGTCTCTCCAGTCAAAGCTCCATCCAAATCAACAATGTGTAAATTTTTGAAACCGTAATTTTTATACTTTCCTGCTTGATCAATTGGAGATATTGAATATTCAGTTTTTTTATTAAAGTCTCCTTTGAATAATCTTACACATTTTTTATCTTTAATATCTATTGCGGGAAATATTTTCATTCTTATAAATTTATAAAGTTATCAACTATTTGTAATCCTATTTTATCACTCTTTTCTGGGTGAAATTGAGTTCCAAAAATATTTTCCTTTTCAACTGAACAAACAATATTTGATGAATAATCCGTTGTTGCAGAAATAACATTTTTATCTTCCGGAATAAATTCGTAACTATGTACAAAATACATATGCGAATTATTTTCTATATTTTTAAAAATTTTACTATCTTTCACTATATTTATTTGGTTCCAGCCAATGTGTGGAAGCTTATATATTCCATTTCGGTTATCAATTTTAGATACTTTACCTGAAATCCAACCTAGACCTTTTGTTTCTGTCTCTTCATAACCAATATCTGCAAACATTTGTAATCCAACACAAATTCCTAGAAGTGGTTTTTTATTATTAATTACAAATTCATTAAGTGATTCTACTAAACCATTTATTTTTTTTAAACCATCTACGCAACTTTTAAAGGAGCCCTGCCCTGGTAAAACTATCTTATCACTAGATTTAATCTTATTTAAATCTGAAGTTACTTCTATATTAACTTTGTCTTTAGCAACTTCCTTAAAGGAGTTTATTACAGAGCTTATATTGCCCGAGTTATAGTCAACAATTGTGACATTCATTAAACTTATAAAGAACCTTTAGTCGAAGGTATTGATTTTTTGTTTCTAGGATCCATTTCTAATGCTGTGCGCAATGATCTTGCTAATCCTTTAAAGCAAGATTCAATTATGTGATGGCTATTATCGCCGTAAATATTTTCAACATGCAAAGTAATTCCGGCAGCCTGAGAAAATGCTTGAAACCATTCTTTGAATAATTCAGTATCCATTTCGCCAAGTTTCTCTACTTTTAGATTAACCTTCCAAATTAAATATGGTCTGTTTGAAACATCTAAAGCTACTCTGGTTAAAGTTTCATCCATCGGTATCATTGCATGAGCATATCTTTTAATACCAACAAATTTCTTTGAAGCTTTTTTAATACATTCGCCAATAGCTATACCTGTGTCTTCCGTTGTGTGATGAAGATCGATATGAGTATCTCCTTTAGCTTTGATATTCATATCCATTGACGAGTGTTTTGATAATTGTTCAAGCATATGATTTAAAAATCCTATGCCTGTATCAATTTTATACTTACCCTTACCATCAATGTTTAAATCAACACTGATACTTGTTTCTTTAGTCTTCCTGCTTATTTTTGCTTTCCTCTTCATAATTTAAAAAAGGTATATATCTATTATTCAATTATGGCAATAATACTAGACTTGGTCTTGAACTATTGAAATTAGTATCCATTTATAGGGTATGACTACAATAGTATTAGTGAGAAAAAATAAAGATTTAGTGGTTGCTAGCGATGGACAGGTTAGCATGGGAAATACTGTTATTAAAAGTACAGCTAATAAAGTAAGAAAAATTGAGAAAAGAAATGTGATCGCAGGGTTTGCTGGATCTACTGCTGATGCCTTAACTTTATTTGAAAGATTAGAATCTAAACTCGAAAAACATGCAGGAAATCTTGCTAGAGCAGCTGTAGAATTAGCTAAGGATTGGAGAACTGACAAATATTTAAGAAGATTAGAAGCATTAATGGCTGTAGGCGACAAAGAAAAAAGTTTTATAATTTCTGGTACTGGCGATGTTCTCGAGCCTGAAGGTGATGTAATAGGAATTGGTTCTGGAGGAAATTATGCTTTGGCCTCAGCAAAGGTTTTAATGGATACTAATTTATCAGCAGAAGAAATTGCAAAAAAAGCAATTAAAGTTGCTTCTGAAATTTGTGTATTCACAAATGACAATATAAATATTGAAAAGATCTAATGGAAAATTCAAACGTTACAACTTTAAAACCTAAGGAAAAGTCAGGAAAGAAAAAAATATTAAATTCTTTATCACCTAGAGAAATTGTTTCAGAATTAGATAGATTTGTAGTTGGGCAAAAAAATGCTAAGAGAGCTGTTGCCATTGCTCTAAGAAATAGATGGAGAAGACAGGCTTTAATTGGTGAAATGAAAGATGAAGTTTTGCCAAAAAATATTTTAATGATGGGACCAACTGGAGTTGGTAAAACGGAAATATCTAGAAGATTATCTAAATTAGCTGAAGCACCTTTTGTAAAAGTAGAAGCTACAAGGTTCACCGAAGTTGGATATGTTGGAAGAGATGTTGAACAAATAATTAGAGATCTTTTAGAAATAGCTATAGCTATGGAGAAAGTAAAAAGAAGAAAAGAAGTATATGCAAAGGCACAAAAATTAGCTGAGGATAGAGTTTTGGATGCTTTGGTTGGAAGTAAAGCTAGTGTTGCAACAAGAGAAAGTTTTAGGAAAAGATTAAGAAACGGAGATTTAGACGATAATGAAATTGAAATAGATATTAATGAAACTGGTCAAATGCCTCAATTCGAAATCCCAGGAATGCCTGGAGCAAATATAGGAATGATTAATATTTCAGATATGCTTGGAAAATCTATGGGTAATAAAGCAAAAAAAAAGAAAATGTTAGTTAAGGAGTCTCATGAAATTTTAATAAATGAGGAGTCTGAAAAATTAATAGAACAAGATAAAATTATTAAGGCAGCAAAAGATTCAACAGAAAATAATGGAATAGTTTTTTTAGATGAAATAGATAAAATTTCAGCTAGAACTGATCGTGTCGGTGGAGACGTATCAAGAGAAGGTGTCCAAAGAGATTTATTACCGCTTATTGAGGGAACAACAGTTAGTACAAAATATGGAACTATCAAAACAGATCATATTTTGTTTATTGCTTCCGGAGCTTTCCAATTAGCAAAACCATCTGATTTACTTCCTGAATTGCAGGGCAGACTCCCTATAAGAGTTGAATTAGACGCTTTAAATAGTGATGATTTTAAAAGAATTCTTAAAGAACCGGATAATAGTTTAATAAAACAATATAAAGCATTATTAAAAACTGAAAATGTCGATTTAGAATTTTCTGATGATGGGATAGATACGATTGCCAATCTTGCTTATGAAGTAAATTCGAAAATTGAAAATATTGGAGCAAGAAGGTTACATACAATAATCGAGAGAGTTCTTGATGAGATAAGCTTTACAGCAACTGACAGGGGTGGAGAAAAAATAACTATTGATGCCAATTATGTTAAAACTAATTTAGGAGATTTGGTAAAGGACACAGATCTTTCTAAATTTATTTTATAACTTTATATTCAAAATTCTGCGTTTCATCATTAATCTGAATTTCTACAGCCCCATTTTTTAGATGAAAATTTCTTGCCATTTCTGTTAGTGGTGACAGAGTTACCAGTCTATTTAGATGATTTGATTTTTTTATCATTTTAAATACTTCTTTGACTATTAATTTCCCTCCACCTTTTTTTTTTGACCATACTGTATAAGCTATGGCTATTTTCCCAACTTTTTGATCCCTTTGAGCACTCTGTAAAAAAGCATCCTTACTCAATAAATCTAGTTCTTTAACTGACTTTGGAATTTTATTTGTAAAAGCAAAACACATAACAGCATAAATTTCTTTTTTATATTTTACACCATAGATCTTTCTTCCATAACTTGTTCTAAAAATGTTATCCAATTCAGGTCTAACTGGATCTTCAAGAGTATCACATTTTTTAAGTGAAACTAATTCTGCACCTTTAATCCAACCAAAAAAATTTTCAACTTCTTTTTTTATTTCCTTACTACTTTTTCTTATTCTTGCTTTTATTCTTGGTCTTAATTTTTTATTAATAATTTTTATCATTTTTTTTTAATATAATTTCAAAACTTCCTTTGGTAATACTTTCAATATCTTCTTGGGTAATAAATTTTATAACTTGTAGAAGTTCTGAATTAGAGTTTATATATTCGGGAACAGAGTATTTTAATATTCCTAAATTTTCTGATTGATATGGATTTTCTTTATTTTTTGATCTTGAACCTTTACCGGTAATAACTTTTATTTTTTTAATATTATTTTCATATGATAATAAAATAAATTTGTGGATCATTTTATTTGCATCGTTTAATGAATATCCATGTAAATCAATAGACTTTTCATATGAATTTTTTTGAGGTTTTTTAAGAGAAATATCTTTATTTTCTAATTTATCTTTGTTGTTAATAAAATTTAGCCAATCATTTTTATCTTTATCTGAAATTTTTTTTGTCAATTAAGCTTGTGTATCAATTAATGACCAATTTGGACTAAAAGATTTACTATCTCTAGAGAACTTCCATGTGTCATATACTTTTTTTATTTTTTCTGGATCTCCGGAAACTATTTTTTTTTCACCATCTTTAACACAAGATATTATTTCGCTTACAAAGTCTACGGTAACTTCAAGCATACTGTTTATTTGATTATAATTTTTAATATTAGCAGAATTTATCCCAATAAAAGTTGTTTCAGAAACTAACCCTTTATCTTTTCTTTCTTTAATTGCTTCATTAAAATCGTTAAAAACTTTTTTGTCTAATAAATTTTTTATTTTTTTTAAATCACCCGAGGCAAAACTTGTAACTATAGTTTCGTATGCAATTTGAGCACCTTTTAAAAAATCTTCTTTTGCTTTTTCATCAAAGTTATTTTCATCTATTTTTTTTTGTGGTTGATTTTTTGTAGCAAAATCATGCTCAAAAGTTGCACCTAAATTTTCCTCATGACCAGTTTTTTTTCCAAGGATTCCTCTCAATCTTAGGAAAATAAACCCTGCAATCATTGCTAAAAGTATTATATCAATATATTCAAAACTATAATTCATACATAAATAATATTTACTATGTTGCTTAATTTCAACTAGCAAATTAGATTAAGGACAAATGAACTCATTTATATTACTGGTTTTATTGGTTCCCATAATTGAGATTTATCTTTTTATAAAGATTGGATCTCAAATTGGAGCGTTTTACACAATTTCCCTTATAATGATCACAGCTATAATCGGAGTGTATTATGCAAAGTACGAAGGATTAAATACTATAAGGTCTGCCTTTGCTCAAATAGTAAAAAATGAATTACCAATATACGAAATAATTTCTGGTGCCGCTCTTGCTTTCGCTGCAATATTAATGATACTTCCTGGATTTCTAACAGACTTAGTTGGATTGTTTATAATTTTCCCATGGACGAGAAAAATATTGTTTCGAAATATAAAATTTAAAAAAAATGAAAATAAAAAAGATTTCGTTGAAGGTGAATACGAAGATATAGACACGAAAGATAAAGATGACTGAAAAATTTAAGATTTTGGCAGAATTTATTAAAGACTTGTCAAGTGAAACTCCTAACGCAGAAACATTTCTTTACGTAAAAGAATATTTAAAAAATTATAGTTTAAATATCGAAATATCTTCTAAACCTTTAAAGAACAGGATGATAGAAATTATAACTAAATTAAGTTATCAAGATAAAAGCAAATCTAAAAATAAATCATATTTTGAAATTAATTATGCAACCATAATTAAGATTGGTGAAGAAATTACAGACAGAAAAATAGTGGAAAGAATAATTTTATGTGATGTCCAAAATAAAATTTACCCTAATTTGGAGAGAATTTTTTTAAATCTTCTTAATGACTCTGGGTATCCTGGAATTAAAATTGAAAAAAAGATAAATTTTGAAGATCTTTATAATAAAAGATTTAATTAAAGTAATTTTTTTTTAAAGAACTTTTTAAATAATCTTTATGTAATTTAATTTCGTTTTCTGTAGGTTTAATTATTTTTTTAAAATATTTATTTTCAGTATTCAAATTTATATTAATATTATTTTTATTGTTAGAAACAAAATTTAAAGTAGGTTCTTTTTGATCAATTAAATTTATATAAACTTTTGTTAATAATTCACAATCCATTAGAGCATTATGTTTTTGTCTTCTTGAATTATCAATTTTATATCTTTTACACAAAGCATCTAAGCTGATTTGCGATCCTGGAAATTTATTTCTAGCTATCTCTAAAGTATCAATAACATTCTCTTTTTCAATTTTTCCTTTACCAGCAATTTTGAGCTCATTATTAATATGCGCCATGTCAAACTCGGCATTATGGATAATTAATCTTTTGTCTTTTATAAAAGTAAGAAAGTCATCTACAATTTCAGAAAATTTTTTTTTATCCGCTAAAAACTGATCAGTATATCCATGAACTTCTAAAGCCTTTTCTGAGACTTTTCTCTGAGGATTCAAATAACAATGGAATCTATTTGAAGTTGGAACCAAATCATTAAGTTCTATGCAACCTATTTCCACTATCCTGTGTCCATCTTTTACTGATAAACCAGTTGTTTCTGTATCAAGAATGATTTCTTTCATAATCTAATAGCTGTTTTTTAATCATTTTAACATTTTTTTTGAGTGATTTCTTCTGAAAATTATTTTTTATAATAAAATTAGATTTCTTCTTTTTATAAGGTATAGGTAGCTGAAATTTTTCTAATATTTTAATTATTCTTGAATTATAGTTTTTTCTTTTTTTGAGGTTTTCAGTTATTTTTTTTTTTTTAGCATCAATAAATATTAATATATAATTTTTTTTATTTAGTTTATTTTCTAAAAGCAAAGGAATATCCAAAACAACAATTTTTTTATCTTTATTCTTGTATAAAAATTTATTCATTTTTAATCTAACAATTGGATGTACTATTTTATTTATTTCGTTAAGGTTTTTTTTTTTAGAAATTATAGAATTAACTAATTCTTTTTTTTTTATTGGAAATGAATTTATAAATTTAGGTAAAACTTTTCTTAGTTTAAAAAAACAATTTTTATCTTTATTATAAATTTTTTTAACTTCATCATCTGCATTAAATAATGGCGCAGAAAATTGTTTTGCAGCAAATGACTTACCTGATCCAACTGCTCCTAAAATTGAAACTACTTTCATTTTTCTAAAAAATTTATTACTTCTTCATCAACATCTGGCATTATATTATGCCAAATATTAAAAGATAATTGTGCTTGATAAATAAACATCTTCATTCCATTTGATATTTTATTTCCAAATTTTTGTCCTTCTTGTAAAAAATTTGTTTTTTTGGGGCTGTATATAACATCATAAAACACTTTATTAGAGTTTGTTTTATCAAAATCTAAATTTATTTTATCTTTTTTATTTAATCCTAGGGATGTTGCGTTTATAACTATATTAAAATCACAAGACTTACCCCAATCTAAAATATCTAAATCTTTATATTTTTCTTTTAAGTTTTCAGGTTCAGACTTTGTTCTGTTACTGATGCTTATTTTTTCAATACCCATTCTTTTTAGTCCAACGATAATAGACAAAGCAACCCCACCTGCCCCTATTATAAATGCTTTTTTATTCTTTGGATTAAAATTTATTGCTTTTAGACTTTTCTCAAAACCTTCCACGTCTGTATTATCTCCTACTATTTTATTTTTTTTTTTATAAATAGTATTAACTGAATTTGCATGCTGAGCTAATGGACTTAATGTGTCCATAAAAGGAATAATTTTTTTCTTGAAGGGAACGGTAACATTAATTCCATCAATTTTATTATCCCTTACTTCTTTAACTGTTCCTTCTAACTCATTTTCATTTAACTTTATTTTATTGTATGTAGCTTTTAACTTATATTTATTAATCCAAAAATTATGTAATTTGGGTGATAATGAATGATTAATGGGATTTCCTATTACAATATATTTTTTCATTTTAAATTTATTAAATATTCTTTTATTCTTTTAATTGGTAGTCCCATAATTGTTTCTTCATCTCCTTCAATTTTTTTAAACAATTTTTTTCCCTCTCCCTCGATTTGATAAACGTTATAGGAATATAAGGCCGTGTCAGTAATTTTTTCTAAATATTCATTTAATTGATTATCTGTCATTTCCTTCATGGTTAGATAGGCCCTATCTGTGTAATTCCAGATCATATTGCCATTTTTTGATATACAAACAGAACTTACCAGACTGTGTTTTCTTCCGTTTAATTTTTTTAATATATTGAATGCCTCTTTGCGGTCTCTGGGCTTAGAAATTAGCTCATTATCAATATCTATAACACTATCGGCGCCTAAAATTATTTCATCCCTAAACTTTAAACTAATTTTATTTGCTTTAAGTTCAGCTAAGTTTTTTGAAATTATTTCTGGCGAAGCCTTTTTTTTCATTAATTTTTCTTTTACCTCGTCTTCGTTTACATTTGATGGGAACACTTTAGATATAACGCCATTTTGATCTAAAATTTTTTTTCTAACCTTGCTGCTAGATGCCAAAATTATACTATGCATTTTGATTTTTTATTTCATATATTTTGATTATGGAAGCAGCGGTCTCTTCAACTGATTTCCTAGTAACGTCAATAACTGGCCATTGATATTTTTTAAAAGCTTCTTTTGCTTTTTTTATTTCAAATTCAATTTTTTCTATATTTGTGTAGTCGGTGCCATGTTCTTCTTTTAATGCTGACATCCTATTTTTTCTAACATCAATTAACCTATTGGGTTCTGCTGTTAGTCCAACAACACATTTTAGCTTTGGTTTTTTTCTTAGAATATCAGGTATTGAATTTTCATTTACCAATGGAATATTGGAAGTTTTAAAGCCTCTGTTAGCAAGATAAATTGATGTTGGGGTTTTACTTGTTCTACTTACTCCAAGTAAAATTATATCTGATTTTTCTAAATCTCCTATCATATTTCCGTCATCATGATTCATTGTAAATTGTATTGCCTCAATTCTTTTATAATGTTCCTCCAGGGTGTGTTGACCACTTGGTATGTGTGAGGCTCTTTGTTTTAAAAGTTTAGAAAAATTTAATATTAAATCTCCAAGAACACTAAAACAAGGAATGTTATTTTTTTTTGCGTGTTCTTCAAGATTCTTTGATAATTTATCATCCACAATTGTATAAAGTATTATTGATTCTTTATTTTTTTTTGCTAATTCAATTATTTTTAATATTTGATTTTCAGTTCTAGTGAAAGAAAACTGATGATAATTATATTCAAAATTTGAAAATTGAGCTTTTAAAGCAAGAAATATTCTATCAATTGTCTCTCCAGTTGAGTCCGAAATTAGGTATATATCGTGTTTAATATCCATGTATAACTTGTTTATAATAAATTATTATTTTATTTTAAAACTAATAACTATTCTCGTTTTTTTTTTATTTGAATAAACCTTAATTTATTAACATAAATAAACATCTTAATAATTAATATACACAATTATTTATTTAACTAAAAATAATGAAAAAGAGGCTATTTGTCTTAATTTTTTAAGTTTTTATCTGTTAGTAATTAGTTAGTAAGATGTTAAATAATAATAATCCTTTATATTAACAGGATATAAAACAAATACTAAAGGTTATAGATATATTAATTATATGACTCCAATCCAAGAATGCATTTTAAATAAAAATCATGAGGTAAATCCAATTTGGATTATGAGGCAAGCTGGAAGATATTTGCCAGAATTTAGAGAAATTAGAGCACTAAATCCTGATTTTATAAAGTTATGTTTAAATGAAAATTTATCATCAGAAATTACATTACAACCTTTAAAAAGATTCGACTTAGATGCTGCGATTATATTTTCAGATATATTAATGCTTCCTTACGGGCTAGGTCAAAATGTTAAATTTAAAAAAAATTTTGGTCCCGAACTTGATTTGATTAACATTAATGAAATTAAAAAAACAAAGGAGATTAATTTTACCAATAAACTTAAACCAATCTATAATTTATTAGAAAGACTTTCAAAAAATAAAATTATTAAAAATAATAAAGATTTAATAGGTTTTGTTGGTGCGCCCTGGACACTATTAGTTTATATGATAAACAGAAAATCACCAAAGCTTAGTTTAAATAAGAATTTTTTTGAAGATAAATTATTAATACAAGATCTTTTAGAAATAATTGTAAAATTTTTAAAAATACATATAAAAGAACAAATTGACAGCGGTGCTACAATAATACAAATTTTCGATAGCTGGTCAGGTTTGTTAGACGAAAAAGATTTACCAGAGTACGTTTATAATCCAACATTAAATTTAGTTAATTTTATAAAAGATTTAAATATTCCGGTCATATGCTTTCCAAGAGAGATTAAAAATTACACTGAGTTTTGCACTGTTGTTAAACCAAATGCAGTTAGTATTGACTACAATATTGATCCAAATAAAATATTAAAAGATATAGACATTCCAATACAAGGAGGATTAGACCCGAAAGTTTTGCTTAAAGATTTTAAAGATATAAAAAAAGAAGTTTTAAAATATTATGAAATTTTTAGGGAAAGACCATATATATTTAATTTAGGGCACGGGGTATTACCAGAAACAAAGCCCGAAAATGTAGACTATCTAGTGAAACTAGTTAAAGAATTAAAATGAAAACAGAACACCCGAAAATAAACTATGGAAAAAATGGAGTTTTGCTAGTTAATCTTGGCACTCCCGACAGCATAAATTGGTGGGACATAAGAAAATATTTAAAAGAATTTTTGTCTGACAAGCGGGTAATAGAAGTAAATCCAATTATTTGGAAAATAGTTTTAAATTTATTTATATTAAATTTTCGTCCATCAAAGACCGCTAAAGCTTACAAAGAGATATGGATGAAAGAAGAAAATATGTCTCCTCTTAGATACTATACTATTAAACAAGCCGAAAAACTCTCTGCACAAATAGGATCAGAAAACTTAATAGTTGATTATGCAATGAGATATGGCAACCCAAGCATCAAAAGTAAAATCAATAAGCTTCATAAAGCTGGGTGTGAAAATTTAATAGTTTTACCTTTGTACCCACAATATGCAGCAGCAACAACTGCCACAGTGTGCGATGAAGTTTATAGAGTTCTAATGAAAATGAGGTGGCAGCCTAATTTGCAAATTGTACCACACTATGAATCCGAACCAATTTATATTGATGCCTTATTAAAAAGTCTTAATAAAAAAATTGAAGCTATCAAATGGATACCAGATTTAATAATTGCTTCCTACCACGGTATTCCCAAAAAGTATTTTGAAAAAGGAGATCCATATCACTGCTATTGCCAAAAAACTACTCGACTTTTATCAGAAAAATTTACAAAAATACCAATCAAAACAACTTTTCAGTCAAGGTTTGGCCCTCAAGAATGGTTACAACCTTACACCGACAAAACTCTTGAAAATTTACCTAAAGAAGGAAAAAAAAATATTCTAGTAATCTGCCCAGGTTTTTCATCTGACTGCGTGGAAACACTTGAAGAAATTTTGATTCAAGGAAAAAGTACTTTTTTAAAATCTGGTGGTACAAATTTTGATGTAGTGCCCTGCCTAAACGATAACAATGATCAAATAAATTTACTTAAACATTTGGTAAAAAGATATTATTAATTTATGAACTCTTATTTACTTTTTAAATCTTTACACTTAATTGCAGTAATATCTTGGATGGCAGGACTTTTATATCTTCCAAGAATTTTTGTTTATCATGTTGAAAATTATAAAGAAGAAAAAATAAGAAAAATATTTGAGACTATGGAGAGAAAATTATATAATTATATAATGAGACCGGCAATGGTTGCGTCTTGGATTTTTGGAATAATATTGATACATTTAAATGGCTTAGAGGTTCTTACTTATTTGTGGATGCAATTAAAGTTAGTTCTAGTGATTTTATTAAGTGTTTATCATGAGTATTTAGGAAGATGTCTAAATGCCCTTAAATTAGGTCATAATAACAGATCATCAAAATTTTTTAGGATTATCAACGAGGTACCTACAGTTATATTAATAATTATTATTTTTATTGTGATTTTTAAGCCAATCTAGGGTTGTAATTTTTAAAATAATATATATATTGTCTTTATCTAACATTAATAGCCCCCCCTTAAATTATGAATATACAAGATCTTAAAAAGAAAAGCTCAGAACAGTTAATCGATGAAGCTGAAAAGCTTGGTATTGAAAATGCCAGCACTCTTAAAAGGCAAGAGATATATTTTGCAATATTAAAAAAACTTGCTGAAAAAGGAGAAGAAATAACTGGAGAAGGAGTTCTTCAGCTTCTCCAAGATGGCTTTGGCTTTCTAAGAGCGATGGAGTCAAATTACTTGCCGGGAGCTGATGATATATATATTAGTCCTAATCAGATCAGAAAATTTGGATTAAGAACCGGAGATACTGTTGAAGGACCAATAAGAGCACCCAAAGATGGAGAAAGATATTTTGCCTTGCTACAAGTAAATAAAATAAATTTTGAAGAGCCAGAAAAATCTAAACATAAAATTGCCTTTGATAACCTTACTCCGCTCTATCCAAATAAAAAGATCACACTAGAAGTTGAAAGTAATAAAATTGAAAAAAAACCAGATTTAACTCCAAGACTAATTGATTTAGTTAGTCCTATTGGAAAAGGACAAAGATCACTTATTATATCTCCTCCAAAAGCAGGTAAAACGATGATTTTACAGAGTATTGCTAATTCAATAACAGCTAATCATCCTGAATGCTATTTAATGGTACTACTTATTGATGAAAGACCCGAGGAGGTTACAGATATGCAAAGAACTGTAAAGGGTGAGGTTATTAGTTCCACATTTGATGAGCCGGCCCAACGGCATGTTGCGGTAGCTGAAATGGTTATAGAAAAAGCAAAAAGACTTACAGAACACAAAAAAGATGTTGTTATATTATTAGACTCAATAACCAGACTAGGAAGAGCTTATAATGCTGTTGTTCCAAGCTCTGGGAAAGTTCTTACCGGAGGTGTAGATGCAAACGCATTACAGAGACCAAAAAGATTTTTTGGAGCTGCAAGAAATATTGAAGAAGGAGGATCCCTTACAATTATAGCTACAGCACTTATTGATACAGGAAGTAGAATGGATGAAGTAATTTTTGAAGAATTCAAAGGCACTGGTAATAGCGAAACCATTCTAGATAGAAAAATTTCTGAAAAAAGAATATTCCCTGCTATGGATATCACTAAATCAGGCACAAGAAGAGAAGAACTACTTTTTGATAAAAATGATTTACAAAAAATGAATGTTCTGAGAAGAATAATTGCCCCAATGGGAGCAATGGACGCAATCGAATTTATAAATTCAAAACTAAAGAATACAAAAAGTAATACAGACTTCTTTAATTCGATGAATAAACCTTCATAACAATATCTTTTTTTAATCTATAGATTGTTATAATCTAAAGCATGACAATTTTTGCTTTATCATCTGGACCTGGTATTTCAGGAGTAGCAGTTATAAGAGTCTCGGGCCCCGAAACCAAAAAAGTTTTGGAAAAAATTATATCAGGATCAATCCCACATCCAAGAATCGCAACATTGAGAAAGATCAATAAAATCAACACTAATGAGTTAATAGACGAAGGTATAATTATATGGTTTCCTGGACCAGACAGCTATACAGGAGAAGATATGGCTGAATTTCACGTTCATGGTAGTCGAGCAGTAATTAATGCTATCCACAACTCAATTTCCAAAGTTAAAAATTGTAGAATTGCTGAACCAGGTGAATTTACTAAAATTGCATTTCAAAATGGTAAAATAAACTTACTTAAGGCAGAGAGTATTGCAGATTTAATTTCTTCTGAAACCGAAATTCAGAGACAACAAGCAATTAAAATTATGTCCGGGAAAAGTTCGAAGAAATTCAATGAGTGGAGAGAAAAATTATTGAAAATCTTATCAAATGTTGAGGCAAAAATAGATTTTCCAGACGAAAATCTTCCAGATAATATTTTGAATAACATAAAAAGTTCTTCAAAAAAAATAAAAGAAGAAATTCAAAAAATATTAAATGATAAAAAAGTTGGAGAAAGAATTAGAGAAGGATTTAAGATTGCTATAGTTGGTCCTACTAATGCAGGAAAATCATCATTACTGAATTATCTTTCAAAAAGAGATGTTGCAATAGTCTCAGAAATTGCAGGAACTACAAGAGATGTAATAGAAACTCACCTAAATTTAGAAGGATATCCAGTTATAATTTCTGATACAGCGGGAATTAGGGAATCCAAAGATGAAATAGAAAAAAAAGGAATAAAACTTGCTATAAAAAGAGCTGAAGATGCAGATTTAAACATAGTAATAATAGAGCCAAAAAGTGTTGATTTTACTGGTTTTTTAAACGATATAGTTACTGAAAAAGCTATATTTGTTTTAAATAAATCAGATTTAGGAATTAAAAATAATAATTTAAAATTAAAAAAATTAAATCTAATAGAAATTTCTTTAAAAAATGAAAAAAATATTGATGAGTTGATATTTGAAATTAAAAAAAAATTAAAAAATAAATTTATTACATCTGAAGATATTTTAATAACAAGGGAAAGACACAGGCAGCATTTAGAACAATGTGTTAATCATTTAAAAAATTTTGAAAATAAAAATAAAAAAGAAGACTTCGATAAGGCTGCTGAGGATCTAAGGATGGCAACCAGACATTTAGGAATAATTGTTGGAAAAGTCGATGTAGAAGAGATATTAGGTAGTATTTTCAACGATTTTTGCATTGGTAAGTAAAGGCGGTTTTACCTGTATTTTTGACCAAAAATGCTTTTTTTTGTTGATAAATATAGCTTTTTGAGCATTTTATAAAATTATTTTCTAATTTCATCTCTAATCTTGTAAATATTTTATTGAGTTATAAATTTAATATATGAAAAATGAATTATCGTTTGATGTTGTTGTTATAGGTGGTGGGCACGCTGGATGTGAGGCAGCAGCTGCTTCTGCCAGAATGGGAATCAATACAGCACTATATACTAACAAAATTGAAACAATTGGAGAAATGTCATGTAACCCAGCAATAGGTGGATTGGGTAAAGGACATTTAGTAAGAGAGATAGATGCATTAGATGGTGTAATGGGTGAGGTATCTGATAAATCAGGTATTCAATTTAGATTATTAAATAGAAGCAGAGGTCCGGCTGTCAGAGGACCCAGAACTCAAAGTGATAGATCATTGTATAAGAAATATATGCAAGAAAAACTCTTAAACTACTGTAATTTAAGCATTTTTTCTGACTCAGTAATTGAGTTTATATTTGAAAATAACACTATAAAAGGTTTTATAACACAATCTGGAAAAAAAGTTAAAACTAACAAGCTAATACTAACAACCGGCACTTTTTTGAATGGTTTGATACATGTAGGAGAAAAAAAAATCCCAGCTGGACGATATAATGAAAAACCTACCACTGGTTTAAGTGAGCAACTAAAAAAACTTAACTTTAAAATAGGAAGACTTAAAACAGGAACACCACCTAGGTTAGATTCAAGAACAATTAACTTTAGTAATTTAGAAGAACAATTCGCAGATAAGGATCCATATTTTTTTTCCTTCTTAACTAAAAAAAACATTAACAAACAAATTTCATGTAGGATGACATATACGAATGAGACTGTACATAAAATCATTTCAAAAAACATAAAACGAAGTGCAATGTACTCAGGTAGCATCCAAGGTGTTGGGCCAAGATACTGTCCATCTATAGAGGACAAGATCTCTAAATTTGCAGATAAGCAGAGACACCAAATATTTTTAGAGCCTGAAGGGCTAAACGACAATACAGTCTACCCAAATGGGATTTCAACGTCTTTACCACCTGATATACAACAAGAAATATGTAGTAAAATCAACGGTTTAGAGTATGTAAAAATAATAAGACCTGGTTATGCTATAGAATATGATTTTGTGGACCCTAGAGAACTATTTTTAACTCTTGAAGCAAAAAAAATTAAAAATTTATACTTAGCTGGTCAAATAAATGGAACTACAGGATATGAAGAAGCAGCTGCCCAAGGACTTATAGCGGGAATTAATGCAGCTCAGTCGTTTAAAGGTCAAGAGCCTTTTATACTTGATAGATCTGAGGCATATATTGGAGTTATGATAGATGATCTTGTAACAAAGGGTGTTGCAGAGCCATATAGAATGTTTACCTCAAGAGCTGAATATAGGCTTTCTTTAAGATCAGATAATGCAGATATTAGACTAACTCAAAAAGGAATTAATGTGGGTTTAGTTTTTGATGAAAGAAAAAGAATATTTAAAGAAAAGTACTCTGAATTAAGAAAAATCCAGAATAAGATGGATAAATTGACAATTACGCCATCAAAAGTATCTAAATTTGGCATTAATATTGCAAAAGATGGTGTAAATCGTAATGCAAATCAAATATTAAGTCAAAAATCAGTAAATATGCATAAAATAAGAGAAATTTGGCCAGAAATTAAGCACGTTTCACGTGAAATAGATGAACAATTAGAGATAAACTCACACTATAGAGGGTATTTAAGTAAGCAAAAAGCAGATATTTTAGCTTTTAAAAGAGATGAAAATCTTATTATACCTGAAAATATTAATTATGACAGATTTTCAGGGCTTTCCAATGAAGTAAAATCAAAATTTAAGAAAATTAAGCCAAAAACTATGGGTCAAGCACTAAGAATTGATGGAATTACCCCAGCTGCTGTATATATTTTGTTGTCACATCTTAAAAGAAAGTCTATTAAGCATATAGCTTGATCGATTCGAACTTTATA
>MDTB01083374.1_pt1 | contig 17304 bp, 16 predicted proteins | sample 811161 | NCBI WGS metagenome assembly MDTB01 (sample SAMN05326650, study PRJNA326480) | marine metagenome | isolation source: seawater | place: Mediterranean Sea | collected 2009
GAATGGAGTAGGTTTATTGTCTGTACCCAACATTAAGAGGGAGCTTATAAGCCTCTATGGGATATATTTTTTTTCGGAGGCAATTAATATATATACATATCTAAATACCCTAGTAAAACCGAACCCCCGCGCCAATTTCGTATAAGTTTCGTATAAAGTTTTTTGCAGTTTGTTTCAGGGACTTATGGCTGATTTCAAATTTAAATCCTTTATATAAGGGGAACAAAGACTTAAAGCTGATATTTTCTGACTCTTTAAATTAGGGTACTAAGGGTTCGAATCCCTCTCTCTCCGCCATTTGCGAAGCAAACAAATTATTTTAATGAGGGATGAGATGTTTCGACGGAGCGAAGCGGAGATGGCGAATGGAATGAGTAATCCCGACCGCTCCTGCATTATCCCTAGGCTTTAGCGTATTTTTTGTCTCTATTTTCTCTATAAATGGGACTCATAGGGTGGATGAGAACCTGTATTCTGTAGCGTACTATTTTGGCTATAAACTTGCTAATTACCGATAACTCTTTATTAGTGCGTTACTATGAAAATATCAATATTACTAATGCTATCGCTTGTTCTAGTGAGTATCTCCTATGCTGGTGGGGGTTGTTCTTCTTGTGAACAGGGTATGTCAAAAATTAAATCAGAGAGATTTGAAAAATACAACAGCCTTTCACCTGAAGAAAGAAAAGCACTCAAAGAGGAAAAAATTGCTAAATTCAAAGCGAAAAAAGCGGACGAATCTTAAACTACAGGGGCTGAGTTTTAGCCCCTTTTTTTTGCTTTCGATGTCCTACGCTATTCACCTTACTGTGCACTAAATGATCTAACGGATTATGAAGTTTCGCTTTATTAGTCTACTCAGCCTTGTCTGTCTCCTAGGTTTTCTCTACGTTCAGTCGGGTCCATTTCGTGCCGCATATGGAATCCAGCAGTGTATCGAGCAAGGGGAAGCGGAAAACCTAGAGCGTTATATTGATTTTTCATCTGTGCGTGAAGCAACTAAGCAGCAGGTGCGCTCTTATTTAGCAAAGGTGAATCGCAGTGCGGTTTCTGATCCATCGATGCAAGTACTCTTTTCAGGATTATCGATGACCTTCACCGATGCTTTGATCGATGGCTTCTTACAAGCGGAGAACCTGTCCGCCTTGTTCGCAAGTTCCCAAGAGGGGGACGGTCTTTTGAGTCCGCTACTTCTGGAGGCGGGTGCGAGTTCGGATCGCAGGCGTTCTTTCGACGAAATGACTGCGACTCTTGCACAGGTGCAAGAATGGTGTGCGATGCGCTATCTTTCTTGGTCGGAGTTCGAAGTGACTGTCATTAAGCAGGATTCTCTCTTAGTAGGAACACAGGTCTTTTTTGAAAGGCGGGGTATTGATTGGGTGCTCAGTTCGGTGCGTTTCTCTGATATATTTTGGCGGGATTATCTAGAGGGTTGATCGAGCGCACTCAGTTTCTGCGTAAAATGGATTAAATTTTAGTTCGTGGGCAACGGTTGTCAGTGGGCCGTGTCCGGGGGCGAGTACGGTTTCTTCTGCTTGTGAAAGGAGGTGAGTCCGATTAGACTTAAGAGCCAATTGAAAGGCTTCTTTGGATTGAGTTCCCCCTTGTGAATGAGCGAAGAGAGCATCACCGACAAGGATGAGGGGGCGATCGAGTCCACTGATGGCGAAGCTGATGCCGTCTTCAGTATGACCGGGAGTTGCTAGAGCTTTTAAAGTATAGGTTCCAAAGGGGTATTCATTGCCTAGACGGATGGCTTGACTTTCTTTGATTTGAGGAAGTGCTCGGGCTGCGTAAATGGGTGCTTGAGGGAAAGCGGTGCGGTATGCGTTAAGGGCGTAGGTGTGATCTCTGTGTTGATGGGTTATGCAGATGGCTTCAAGTTGGAGATTTTCACGCTGTAAATAAGCTAGGCACTCGCTGGCAGTAGTGCCTGTATCGAAAAGGAGTGCCGTTTTTCGGGCTTCATCTGTGACGAGATAGTGGTTTACACTGAGAGTTAATTCAGGGGTGTAAGGAAATTTGGATTGAAAACTTTTAAGTGCATTGACTTCAATTTCAGGGGGATTTGAGTGTCCGAGGGCATGCATTTTTAATGCTTTTGGATTGAGGTTCAGTACTTGCGCAACTGCCTCGAGCATACGCTCGGAATAGTCTCCCTTAAAGAAAGTTTGTATATCGGATAGCGAGCATTGGCAACGGCTCGCAAGTTTACGCTCGCCATAGCCTTTTCCAATCGAAGCTTTCTTTAGGATATCAGTGTAGCTATCTTCAAGGGGAATCATGCTGAGGTGCTCGGAACTTGTAGAGTGCAGAATTTATTTGAAGACTTCTTTCTTTGGATGGGTGACTACGGGTACATTCCGCAATTCATCGGAAACAAATAGTTTGATGTTGGTATCCACTTCATCAGCTTTTGCGTTAAAAAGTTTAGACCAGCGAATTGAGGAAAAGCCAATTAACATAAAACTGAAGTTCAGAGCACTATTGTAAAAAGGATTTTCAAAAAAGCCAGTGATAATCGTTAATAAAAGAGCGAGTAACAGTAGGTCAGTGAGTTGATTGGCTACTCTAGATCGAGTGTAGTTGAAAAAGAAATAAACTAGGGTCAGGATAATTATACCCGTGCCCACCCATCCGTACTCAACTAAAAAATTGAGGGTAGCCGTAGGGCCAGTTTGTGGAATTTGATTGAGGATCTGAGGGTTCCCGTAGAATGGCAACAGTTGTTTAAAGCTGTGCAGACCCCACCCGAAGAATGGACTGTCTGCACTCATGTTTAAAGCCGAGGATTTGAGGAGGCTGAGCGTTGGGTTGAAGGCGTTAATTTGAAACAAAATATAAAGGCTGTAGAATAGGCTGAAGAGTCCAAAGGCAATTGTATAGCCACGAAGTTTTTTAAATACGGAATCTTTTTTCGATTTGTAGTAAGTGAAAAGTTTAAAGCAAAGGTAGGCGGATGATAGGGCGAGAAAAAAGGAAGCAACGCTTGCTTCAAGGACAACGACGGTAGATCCTAAAATAAAACTGATACCGAGATATAGGGGAATGCTCGATTTATAAAAAGTTTGGTTATCTTTTTCCTGCTCTACCAAAGCAATGAAAAAACTAACAAACATCCAGAGTAGAGCGAAGCTAGCCCAATGGGCATCATTGGAAAAGAATGCAAAAAAATTACTTTGATCGCTGTTGCCGACAAAGGGAATTTGACTGAGGTTAGCCGCTTTAAAGAAGTAGCCGAGGAAGGCAGTGAAAGCTGCGCTGATACAACACCAAGATAAGAGTTTATTGAGAAAATAGAGTGACTTAGGGATGATGAGTAATTGGGTCGTCAATGAAAAGGTGAGTGCTCCAGCAACGAAAAAAATGGAATGATTTACCAGGCTCAGATTGGTATTCAATAAGTGAATAGGTCTATTTATGTAGAGAAATTCTCGCTCTTCTACACTGAGCAAACTTAGACCATTTCCTAATCCTGAGAGAAAGTAAAAGCAGAGAAATGCAATGGTGGGAAGGTTATAGCTGAGGTAGGTTTGCCATAATCTATCGATGTGAAAGGGGTGTACTAGCTCGTGAACTTTAACCGTAATTATGGAGGCGAGCCCGAGGAGCAAAATAAAGCAACTAGCCCAAATTGACTGATTGTCTAGACTCCATGTCAGGGTGAGGAAAATGACGAAGAGAGCGGCAAAGTGAAACTTTTCTGAGTTAGTGAAGCTATCGCGAAGGATAATTTCTCGTATGTTTATGGGTCTGTCGCTCACTTGAGTCATGGGCAGAGTGGAAAATTTAAAGGGCGATTTCTTTAGCTATGCGTTCTGCCGTTGCTGAGTCGGCAAGGGCCTCTATGATGCTGAGTGAAAATTCCACTGCAGTACCAGCACCTCTCGAGGTAATGAATGTCTCTTGCTTGAAAGTGCTAATTGATTGATAGTTTTTAAAGTTATGTGCAACGGACGGATGACAGGTCATTGGAATGTGCTCATTGTAGCCTAAGTCCAAAAGCAGAAGGGGTGCGGCACAAATGCAAGCTATAATTTTTTTTTGGGCATACTGTTTTTCAATCATGCTCTTTAATTGTTCGTCAGAACGAATTTTAACTATACCAGGGCCACCTGGAATGACGAGCGCGTCAAAGTCTTTGCTACACTGATCAGACAATAGAGAGTCAGCTCTTAGCGTGATCAAACCACGACTGATGACCGAGTGGCTATCGCTGGTCGATGCAGTGATCACTTGAAAGCCGGCACGGCGCAAGAGATCAATGGGGGTGACTGCCTCAATTTCTTCAAATTCTGGGTGCAAAATGATTAAGACAGATTTTTTTTCCATACTCTGATAGGGACTGATTGAGACTAATTGGAATCTAATAAGGATCTAATAAGGATCTAATAAGGATTAGGATTTTCTATTTTCTACATAAATTGAGACATTGGGATCATGTTCCCCTAAATGCTCTTTTGCTCGTTTTAAAGCTTTGGCTGTAGATAGTGTAGGATTAGAGGCTTCATCAAGAAAAATATTCCTCGATTCTATATATTCTGCAACACCTGAGTTATTGAGCACACGGAGCAAATCTTTTCTGACTTCACTGAGGATTAAATAACGCCCCATTTTATTCATATGTCGAACCAGCTCTTCTAGAGCCATGACGCTGGAGGCATCCATGTGATAGGCATTACGCATTTTCAATATGACAATTTTCAATTGAGGCTCTTCATAGATGCGGCGCATTTGCTCGCTAAAGAGATCGGCAGCCCCAAAAAAAAGTTCTCCCTCTACATGAACAATGGATACTTCAGGAATACTGCGTTGATCTTTTTCAGATTCTAATAGGTCTCCTCTTTGATTAAAGGCGTATTCTTTGAGTTCGGGTTTAGCAACTTTTTTCAAAAATAATAAGATGGAAACGCCAACTCCGAAATAGATGGCACTATCGAGAGAGAAATATAAACCGGCAAAAAGAGTGACGATAAAGACGATGGCATCGGATCCAGTAGTGCGGGTAACTATGCGAATGGCGTGTTTATTGAGTAGGGAGAGTCCAACAATTATCACGAGCACGGAAAGGGCGGACAGTGGTATGTAGTCCGTCAACGAACCCACTGCAAAGACGGCAATAAAAATTAAAATGCCAGAAAATAGATTGGAGAATACGGTCTGACTTCCACTGTGGTAGTTCAAGCTCGATCGGGTCAGAGAGCCCGATGCGGGCATACCCGAGAAAAAGGAACACACTATATTGGTCATGCCAATTGAGTACATGGCTTGATCGTTGTTGAGTTGAGCTCCTTTTTTGATAGCTAATGATTTCCCGATGGAAATGCCTTCAAGGATGCAGAGTAGAGCGATGGCAATCGCTGTGGTTGTGAGCATTTGAATGGATTCAAAGCTTATTTTGGGAAAGGAGAAGGAAAGGAAGGACTCACCAATCGAAGGCAAGAAGGCAATGCCAAAGCGGTGGGCATCGATCAGGTAAGAAAAGAGTGAGATTAAAACGAGAACGATGGCAATATTTGGGAGCGTTTTGAATTTATTATTGAGTAAAAAGAAAGTGATTAAGGTCATGAAGCCCATCCCCAGGGTCGGCCAATGAACATGGCTTAGATTCTGTGCGATAGATCCGATTAACTGAAAAAAGTTTCCCTTATCCGTACCAAGCTCCAAATGTAGAATGTTGGGGACTTGGTTGAGGATAATAAATAAGGCGGCTGCAGTGATGTAGCCGGTGATGACGGACCGTGAGACATATTTGATTAAATCGGCGGTTCGAAAGTATGCCCCAATTGTAATAAAAATCCCCGTTAGCAAAATGAGTACACTGAGGTATTCAAGTTTTTGCCCTTCGGGAAGCCCTAGGCTGGCAAAAGTAGTGAAGAGCATGACGGCAGTAGCATTAGTCGGGCCGAAGGTAATCAGATTGGACTTTGCAAAAAAGACACTGGCAATGGAAGCAACGGCAGAACCAATGATACCGTACTGTATAGGCAATCCAGCGATTAAAGCGTAGGCCATACCTTGAGGAAAGGCAAGAAGCGCAACATTGATCGCACTTTTGCAATCATCCCGCAGGTAGGATAGGCGGTAGCTACGAGCCGATTGAAAAAAAGGGAAAAATACGAGGCCGTTCGAGTGGTGTGCGGATTGAATAATGTTTTTTAAAAGCTGGAATAAATGTTTCACAAATCACACAGCACTATGATTAATTTGGATAGAGTATTTCCATCACTGTCTTGTGTAGGGGTGCTTTTGCCGCAATGATGCTGCGTTCATCAAAAGCATCGCCACCATTCCATCCAGTGTAGGTGAATCCAGCACCTTCAAGACAGGGCAAGATAGCCGCACAATCCCAAATCTCCATCATGGGGTCGCACATAATATCAGTGTAACCCGAACAGAGCAAAATATACCCTCCCGCATCACCCCAAGAACGATACAGTGCAGTTTTCGGAGGCAGGGCATCCCACTGAGCGTTATTTTGCCACAAAGTCTTGCGGATAGGATCGGTTGTGCAGAGTGTGGCTCGATCCAATGGGCGAGCGTCTCTGCCATTTACGGGAAGTCCATTTAGGGTGGTCTCTTCACAATCGCCGATGAGCAATTGCTTCAACACAGGTTGGTTGATTGCACCTAAGACAGGTCGCCCGTTTTGCATCAATGCGATTAAAGTTGCGAACAAGGGCACGCCTGAAATAAAAGATTTAGTTCCATCTATTGGATCTAGGACCCAAACAAATTCGTTGTTTTCATTTTCAGATCCATATTCTTCTCCGATGATTCCATGTTCGGGAAACCGTGCTTTGATGCGCTCTCGAATGATTTTTTCTGCGTTTTTATCGGCGATGGTAACCGGTGTATCGTCTGATTTATGCTCGACGGAGACATCGCTTCCATAATGGGGAAGAATGGCTTCGCTGGCAAGTCCGCACAACTCTTTTATGAAGGGTTTAAATAGCTGCTTTTGCTCTTTATTTAATGCACACATAGTCTGTTTGTGATTTTATTTCAGATTGATGAACATTATCGAAGTTGCAATCGTTTAAGTTTTAAAATATGGATCAGATCATTATTTATGCGAGTTCCCATACACATTGTTGATTTTGAGGGTAGCTTTAATTCTGGAGTTTTAGAATGGGGCGTGGTTACCGTATTGGGTTCGGAGATTGTTTCCGCACAAACCCGTTTATGCGGAACAGAAATAGCGATTGAACCCAGTGAGATTGCGCAACATGGTTTGCACTCTAAACTATTGGAAACCTGTGCTCCGTTTGAGGCTGATTTTGAAGTCTTTGCTGGCTGGAGAGAAACGGGGCCACTCTGCGCCCACAATGCATCAGTTGAAGATCGCTTTCTCAAGCAGACATGGCCTTACGCTCGGCAGGTGCCTGATTTTTCGCTTCACACTGCTGTTACTGTTGCTACCTGGGGTCCTTGGCTAGATACTCTACAAATCTACCGTCGCCTCTACCCCGATTTGAAGAGTTATCAATTACAGGCTCTAGTTCATACTTTTGATCTCGAGAATGAATTGGCTCGCTGGGCAAAGCACTATTGTCCGAAAACGAGAATGCAGTATCACTCTGCTTTATTTGATGCCTTGGCGACTGCTTTATTGCTTCAACGCTTATTTTCAGAAAAAGACTTTCCTGAATGCTCTTTATTTCAATTGTTTACATTGAGTGCGGGTTCGACTTCTGTCTTGAACAATCGACAGCAACAAGAATTATTTTAAGTCGGCGTACATTATGAAAAATATTAAAGGGATGAATCATTTTGACTAGGCGGATGAATCAGTTTGTTTTTTTTGGCTCCGATGCGATCTGTCTTCCTTGTTTGAAATTTTTGCACGAGGGCGTAGGCGTAGATGGACGTTTGCTTGCGGTTGTCTCCCAGCCTGATCGCAAGCAAGGGCGTGGACAGCAATTAAGTGCCAATCCAGTAGCTGCCTATGCTAAGGCAAAAGGTATCCCCTTATTACAACCAGAGAAACCCGATGAAGCAACCGTAGATTGGATGCGGGAACAGGGAGTGGATGTATCCTTGGTTATGGCTTACGGGCAGTATTTGGGGCGTTCGATTAGGACTGTTTCTCGATTGGGTATGTATAATTTTCACGCCTCAATTTTACCCAAGTATCGAGGTGCTTCACCGATTGAAACAGCATTGGCTTCAGGGGAAACGGAGACGGGAATTTCTTTCATGCAGGTTGAGCGTGCTATGGATGCGGGTGCGGTTGCCGATGTGGAACGGGTGGTTATTGAGCCGACGGATACGGCTTTAAGTTTACGAGAAAAGCTCGGCTTGGCCGTTGTGCCCTTGCTTGAGCGTGTGCTTCCCGCTATTCTTAATCAAAGCCTGGAATGGCGTCCTCAAGTAGAATCAGAAGCGACTTATTGCCGAAAATTGTGCAAGGCAGATGGGTGGATTGATTTTTCTTTGCCTGCTGATGCGATCCTAAATCGCTGGCGCGCTTTTAAGTCTTGGCCGGGAAGTTTCTGCATGCACGGTGAACATCGATTAAAAATAGGGACGATGACAGTCCTTGATGCATCTGATATTCCGATGGATTTAACTGTGTCGAAGAGCGAGCTTGTTGTCGGTGGGTTAATTCGGGATGAAGATTATTTAATCGTACGCACGGGTAGTGGGTGGGTACGCTTACTCGAATTGCAGAGACCTGGAGGCAAAATGTTGCCTGTTTCGGAATTTCTTCGCGGTTATCCAGTGAAGACGGGCGAAACTTTGCTTGGAGAAAAAAGTGTGGAACTCACTCTTTGTGCTGATTCAAAGTAGTCCTGCCTCTTCGGGAGATCTTACTCGCTGTGACAACTTTTTTTCTTTTGCGATATTTTCTTTGATTTTAAGCTACTTCTGTAGCGAGCTTGAAGAAAATAGAGCAGAAGTAGAGCGGCAGCTAGGTGGTGCCCAGGCGATAAATGTGCTTCGTGAACGCTGAAGTCATGCATCTCAATATCAAGATAGAGATTCATTAAGAAGCCTGATGTCCAAGCAATGAGTACTAGGGTGCTGATGTAGATGACCGTCGCCTTCTTCCCGATAATTTCAAGGGTTGCAAGGATAGTTGCCGAGTTGGTCGCTGGACCGACGATGAGAAAGACGAGGACAGCTCCTGGGGAGATACCAGCACTTAAAAAAGCAAAAGCGAGGGGCAGTGATTCCACAGCGCAAACATATAAGGGCAGACTGATTAAAGTGATCCCAATAAAGGCGAGTACGCCAGAACTGAAGCCACCACTAAAAAAATCACTGGGGAGAAAGTTGTTAATCAGTCCGGCAATAAAGATTCCTATGAGCAAGGGTTTGTAGAGATCTAAAGGGAGTTCGACAGTAAAATAGCGTAGCGAGGCAGATAGAGATTTTTCTCTTTCCTGCGGGTTAATTTCAGCTTTATCGTGCGTCTGCAAAAAGCCATCGCTTGGCTCTGACTTATTGGTTGGCGCTTTTTTTTCTTGGCAGAAGAGATCAACTAAAATCCCTGAAACTAATCCGCAGAGTAAAGCAACGATTAATTTAATCACGGTGAATCCAAAGCCAAATAGGCCGTATGTCGCCAAGATGCTGTCAACTCCTGTTTGCGGAGTAGAGCTCAGAAAAGATATGGTCGCTCCGCGACTTGCCCCGATTTTTCGGATTGAGGAGGCTACAGGGATGACCGAGCAGGAACAGAGAGGAAGGGGAATGCCCAGGAGTGCCGCTTTAAAAACAGAGTAAAAATTAGCAGCACCGAGTTGACGAATAATGAGTTTCGGGGGCAGGGCGTAATGAAGGAATCCAGCAATCGAAAAGCCTAAAAGCAGATAGGGGGCGAATTCGGCGAGGATATTCCAAGTGATGTTAACTAAGTCAATAAACATGCTGTCTGCGCTATGGATGGGGTTGGTGTGCTACTCAAGTTTTGGGTAGTTGATTATCGCAGGAGACGGCTAAAACGGGGATTTTGGTCTTTACCCAAACTTGATGCTCTTTGAAGATTTTTGCGCTGACGATTTCTAAGGTTTCTCCCACCGAACGGACGGGTAATCGGCGTCCTTTAGGTGATGAATTATAATCGTGGGCGGATTGATGGATTTTATCTAAAATGCGATGCGGGTTGTCTTCTTCTGGTATTTGTAGGACCCATGTAGCTAAGTCACTATCTTTGAGGACGCCTTGAGAATCGGCAATCAAGGTGATGAATTGCTTTTTAACCATAGGTGGTCGTGCATCTCGCTCTTCTTTTTCTATCTGTAATTCCAAATTAATTTCATTGAGGATGTCATTGATCTTTTGAACATCACTTTCGTTTCGGTGAAGAATTTGCTTGAGCTTATCGATATCTATTTTTGCCATTAGAAATATTTCTTTTGAAGTTTACCGGACTTGCTTTTTCAATGATTGCTTGAAGGGCGTCTCGATTTTTTATGAAGTTAACGGAGTTTGAGGGGGAATTCCAATGCCATTTTTTACCGATAACATAATATTGCACGGGCTTGCTTGTATCCGATAATTCAGCAGTGACAGTATCTGATATGGTACTCACAATTTGACTGGTAATGGTATTTTTTGAATCAATTTGTGCAAGCACGACGATTGCAGTATCCGTTTCGTAAATTTCTAGAATCTGTAATTTCAAAGCTGGGTTTGGGACTTCTAATTCCAACTGAATTTCTAGCTTATTGTCTGCTTGGGGATTTATGCTACCCACGGCTATCGTTTGAACAGAGTTGGGATTAAAGTAACTTTCGATAGCCTCATTCGTTTGACTTGCAGTGATGCGATTTAGGATTTTAGGAAAGATGTCTATGTAACTTGGAGCAAAACCACGCAACATAAAGCTGTGTATTTGACTGGCTACATTTTGGCTTTGTGAGAGTCCAACTAGGTATTTACCTTTGATGGTTTCGATAGCTTCATTGACTTCTTTCTCAGTGACACCTTCCTCATACCATTTGAGTAACTCTTGATTAATTGCTTCGAGTCCTTGATCGAGCAAGTCGGGGGAAAAACTGGCACTTAATTCCCAGTGGCCGGCACCTAGAATATCACCCGTATGAAAGGAGTAAATGCTGTAGGTAAGTCCTTGTTTTTGTCGTATAGACTCCATCAATCGGGCGCTGAAATTGCCACCCAAAATGTAGTTAGCGACACTGAAAGCGATGTAGTTAGGGTTGCTTCTTTTCAGAGAAGTGCAACTGCCCATTCGCACGCTGACACTGGTCTTATCTGGAATAAAATACTCAATTAATTGGTTCTTTTCTTGGGTTATATTCGAAGGCTCAGGCTCTGTTTGAACGGTGGATTTCCAGTTTCTAAATTGATTGCGGATGTGTTTATGCAAGGAGGGGGAATCAACATCTCCTGCAAATACAATTTTCATTCCAGCACTTCCGTAGTGAGCTTTGTGAAAGTCGCTAAGGTCGGCAGCACTGATTGTTTCAAGGCTTTCTAATAATTCGGCTGGGCTTGCCGGATAGTTTCGGTGGCTTGGGGGATAAAGAACTCTTGAGAGTTTATTTTTTGCCATGAATTCTGTGCTGGATTCTAATTCTAAGATGGATGCCCTATATTGCGTTTTCAAATTTTCCAGTACCTCGGAGTCGAATTTGGGTCTCCGCAAAAGTTCCGCTAAAATTCTTACAAATTGCTCGCTGTCTTTCTTAAGAAATCGGCCCCTAAACATGAGTGCGTCTTCAGTCGATTCAAAGCTGAGTTGGATACCTAATGAATTGAGGGAATCTGCAATTTCAAAGCGATCCATGTTTTCTGTGCCTTTGTCGAGCATACTTGCAGTTAGGTCTGCGAGGAGGGCTGATTCTTTTGGAGCAATCGAATCGCCAGCGGGGATACTACCCGTGCAAGATATAACTTGATCGACTGGCATTTCAACGGAAGCAAGATGAATGTCATAAATCTTTAACTCTTTGATATTAGGGGTGAAATTAATCTCTGATTGGAAATCATTTTCCCAGAAGCCTAAGTTTGTGTAGGGCTCGTTAAAGTAATAGGGGCTGGTTAAGTTTGTCGGCGGTGAATTAAGGCTGACCTGCTTGTCGAGCTTGGCGGGATCGATTTCGGGAATATACCAACCGACGGTCTGCCTTTTTTTTGTCAGGTAGTCTTGGGCAACTCGACGCAGGTCGGCTACTTCTACCTGATCAATCGAGTTAGAAAAATTTAAAAATTCTTTCCAGTCACCTAAGGAAATAGCATCGTTCAAAAGATCCGCAATTTGATAGGAGCCGTCTTTTGCGTAGATTAGATTTGTTTGGAAAACGGTTTTTGCTCGGTCCAGTTCAGCTTGACTGACCCCTTCTTTAATAAGTTTATCGATCTCTAAATTGAGTATTTCCTCAATTTGCTCATGGCTGCTTTCGGTGGTTAAGGTCGCACCGACAAAGAACAAGCCCGGATCTTTCAGTCGCCTTGGAAATACATAAGAAGCACTGGCCAAGCCCTTGTCATCAAGTGCTTGATAAAGACGCCCAACTTTATCCGCTCCTAAGACTTCGGATAGCAGCAAAAGGGCAGCCCAGTCGGGGTGGAGTCCGTGGGGAACTTTGTGAGCGATCATGACAGCACCTACCTGACCAGCTCGATGTACGCGTACAGTGCGTTGATGGGTTTGCTCAGGCTCATTGACACTGAGTTTTGGACTTGGATTTGGCGAACTCGGTATAGGCGAAAAATGCTCAACTACCGCATCGAGGACTTGTTCTTTATCGAAACCGCCAATGATTGAAAGTACTGCGTTGTCAGGCCAATAATAACGATCATAGAAATTCTGCAATTTTTCCACAGTTATGGACTCAATATCTCTTTTCCATCCAATTACTGGGTGGTGATAGGGGTGTTTTTCAAAAGCAGTTGAAAATATCTTTTTTTGCAGTGTTGCGTATGGGTTGTTTTCTCGGCGTTCGTACTCATTTCGAACAACAATCATTTCTGCAGCCAATGAAGCTTCGGTAAGTTTTAAATTTCGCATGCGATCGGCCTCTAGCTTAATTGCTAGGGGTATGTATTTACTTGCTAGCGTTGCGTAGTAATTAGTTCGATCATAATAAGTGGTCGCATTGGAACGAGCTCCAATGCGTTCCATTTGGTTGGAGTAATCCATCTCAGATTCAACGGGATGGGCATGTGTTCCCTTAAACATCATATGTTCAAGAATATGGGTAGCTCCAGTAACCCCATCGCTTTCGTTTCTAGAGCCTACTTGGTAAGTGAGCATCACTGTAGCAACGGGCATGTTTTTAATGGGGTGAAGCAGTACCGTCAATCCGTTGCTTTCCAGTCTGTAGGCTTCAATGTCTGCTTGAGCTTCAAGTAATTTTAATTGAGTTTTTTTTGAGAGGTTCTCCGCAAATGACATTGGTGATAAAAGAATAAGAAAATTTAAAATTAAGGTGAATCGATTCATGTGTGTAACTGAGATAAGGCCAGCTCAGTGGCATTGAAATTAATTTTTACTAAAGAATCCCGTCCTTTAAGTTAAATAAAAAAAGAGTTTCGTGTACACAAAATTCTCCTGAATAAGGTCCGATAACTAATTACTTTTGAACAACTAGGTCGATGAACTTTCGTACCGAAACAGGAAGGATTTTGCCTTTTCTAGTGACGACTCCAATTGACCGCTTGTACGCGGTGTTTTTAAATTGGATTAGTTTTAATAAATTCTTTTCTGCTGCATCACGGACTGAGCTGATGGGTAAAATAGCAAGGCCACTGTTTATTTCTACGGCGTGTTTGATCATTTCAATGTTGTCAAATTGTCTAGCGATTTTGACAGATACGGCGGCCTCTTTAAGTAAAGCCATGACAGATTTATGCGAGGGAGTAGCGCTTTCAAAGGAAATCAAGTCCTGTCCTTCTAGCTCCTTAATTTGAATGGTTTTCCTGCGGGCGAATTTATGTTCAGAGCCGCAAACGAGTACGAGTTCTTCTTGCATAAAGGTTTCTACTTCAACAAGCTTATTCGTCTGTGGGTAGGCGACAAATCCGACATCGGCCGTGTTGTTAATGACCGCATCATAGACTTGAGTTGAAGATAGATAGTTCAGGCGAATGTTTACCGTGGGGTAGCTTTCAATAAAGGATTTAATATAAATCGGTATCGTGTGAATGCCAACCGAGTAGGTTGAGGCGAGGGTCAGCGTCCCGCTAACCATACTGCCTAATTCATTGATTTCTTGTTTTAATTTATCGTAAAGGCGCAAAATTTCCTGAGAATCCTTATAGATTTTTTCTCCTTCCTGGGTTAATCGAAATTGTTTTTGGCTTCGATCAACAAGCTGGGCGTTAAAATGTTTTTCGATCGTCCGCAATTGTTGGCTGACAGCAGACTGAGTGATCCCGTTTGCTTTTGCCGCTTCGGAGAAGCTTTTTTTCTGAACGAGGTCTGAAAAGATTTTAAAGTATTCAAAATGCATAGTAGTGGTTTGTTGAATTTTAGGATGACTGAATTAGGACTGAAAGCTAAAGCAATATAAAGTAATTGCATAATTGTCATTAGTATTCATCGGTGAATACATTTGCTAATTTTTAATGATACAATAACTATATATCGCACTAAAAAAAATAACTTAACAAAATTTATAGCTATGATTAAATTAGAAGATTTTATGATAAATTTTGCTAATATCAAGCTTCGAATCGAACAGGCCTGCCAATCCGTTGGTCGAGACCCTAAAACAGTAGGCCTCTTGCCTGTGACAAAAACGCATGCAGGTTGGGCAGTAGAATACGCACTCAAGGTGGGCTTATCTTCAGTTGGAGAAAATCGTGTGCAAGAGGTTAAAGAAAAACAGCCCACGATTGCTGGAGACTGTAGATGGGAATTAATTGGGCACTTGCAATCCAATAAGGTTAATGAGGCAGTACGTCTTTTCGATCGCATTCAGTCAGTCGATTCGCTTAAATTAATACGAAAATTAAATCAATCCTGCGAGAAATTGAATAAAAGAATGCCCATATTCTTGCAGTGTAATGCTGGCGAAGATCCCAATAAGTACGGCTTTGATCTGAGTGAGATGCCCGAAGCCCTAGAGGCGGTACTCGCGGCCCCACAACTCGACTGCCAAGGATTGATGACAATAGCACCGCTCGACTCTGTGCCCTCAAGTGCACAGACTTGTTTTGAGAAATTAAGCACAATTCGTGATACTTTAACTGAGCGATATAAATGTCCTTTAGATGAACTCTCTATGGGGATGACGCAGGATTTGGAAGCAGCTATAGCCGCTGGATCGACAATGATTCGAGTCGGTACAGCATTATTTGGGCATCGAGCTTAAAGATTGCACTGTCATTCGCTTTGTTTTCTAGTGCTAGGAAGTTAGATCAATCATGGACACAGAAAAAATATACCGTCTGAAAGATTTGTCGAACTGGGAGTTTGCTGGGACTGCCTTTGCCGTAATTGGGCAGCCGATTCGGCATTCACTCAGTCCGGTAATGCACAATGCCGTACTCCAGTCCGCAGCTGAAAGTAACCTTTCAATAAAGGATGGATCATATTTTCGTTTTGAAATTGATCCAAATGATTTAACTCAAGCCCTTCGCCTTTTTTATGAAAAGGGATTTTATGGTTTGAACTTAACTGTGCCCCATAAAGTAATGGCCCTCGATTTAATTAGCTCAGTTTCTGAGGAGGCTCAGGCGATTGGTGCAGTCAACACTTTGAAGTGGAGTGAGTCCGGCTATATGGGCTACAATACCGATGGCTATGGAATGCGAGTGGGCATTGCACATTCGCTGAAAGCAGAACTCAAGTCGAATACGGTGTTGATTCTTGGAGCGGGCGGAGCCGCACGAGCGGCAGCCGTTGAATGTTTGAAGCAAAAGGCACGATCTATCTGGATGCTCAATCGAACGCAGGATCGCCTCGAAGCACTTCTCCAAAGTCTCAGCCATTTAGAAGGATTCGATCGCCTTGTTCCTTTAGTCAGCTCCGATCCCAAGGCATTGTCTCTGCTTGAAGCAGAGGGTATCTGTATCAATGCCACATCGCTTGGTTTAGGTATTCAAGATCCTCTACCTGTCGATTTAGAGCAGCTTCCCCTTAATTGGAAGGTTTATGACATGGTGTACAATCCTCCAGAGACTGCACTGTATCGAGCGGCGAGAGCTCAGGGACGCTCTGCGGCAACTGGCTTAAGTATGCTTGTATACCAAGGCGCTAAGGCGATGGAGCTGTGGTCGGGGCAAACCGTTGATCCGCAGTGTATGTTTCAAGCCGCTCAGCGTGCACTCGATGAGCAACTGAGCAAAGATAGTTAAAGCGCATGGAATCCATAAAAACAATTCAATCCGTTTTCCCCTGGTTCATCCCTGCCGGAGTATTTATTTTCGGTACGATTTGGGGCAGTTTTTTAAATGTTGTTATCTATCGTTTACCACAAGGTCGTTCGATTGTCAGTCCTCCCTCAAGCTGTGCCTGTGGCGAAAAAATTCCCTTTTATCTGAATATTCCTTTGGTCAGTTGGCTCGCTTTGCGAGGAAAAGCCGCCTGTTGTCAGCGCAGTTTAGGAGTCCGTTACTTCTTAGTTGAAGCTTTGACCGGTCTCTTCTTTCTCTCACTTTGGCTCGCTCATACGCCTGTAGTTGCCATGGTTGGTATGATTTTCTTCGCTCTATTGATTGCGGCTACATTTATTGATTTAGAGCACATGATTATTCCTGATGCCTTATCGATCGGTGGAATGTTTGCCGGCGTCTTGCTGTCGCTTTGTGTGCCCGAATTACACGGTTTCGCTTTGGGCAGTCTTCAGGCGCATGTATCCTCCTTTATGGAAGCCCTACTCGGAGTTTTTGTCGGTACAAGTATGGTTTATTGGATTGCTACGCTGGGCGAAATTATTCTCAAGAAGCCGGCTATGGGTGAAGGGGATTTGAAATTCTTAGCGGCGATTGGAGCGTTCACTGGTTGGCAGGGTGCACTTTTCTCTTTATTTGGTGGAGCCTTTATTGGAACTTTAATTATTCTACCTTGGATGCTTTGGCAAAAGATTCAAAAACCCGAAGAGCCGAGCTTACAAGAAGTCCCCTTTGGACCCTTTCTCGCCACCGGAGCGGTGATTCACTTTCTCTTCGCAAATGCGTGGGTCGATGCTTATTTTAATCGGATTAGCCAACTACTCGCTCTCTAATTAAGCCCTATAAGAAATTCTAGAAAAAAAAGATTGGCAAACGAGGTCAGAGTACTACTCCTAATACTTTTACTCAGATGGTGGGATATGCAAGTGGCTAAAGCACGCAGACTGTAAATCTGTTCTCGTATGAGTTCGCTGGTTCGAATCCGGCTCCCAC